>ENA-OQJN01000744-OQJN01000744.1-human-gut-metagenome-genome-assembly--contig:-NODE-744-length-11814-cov-3.862326_pt1 | contig 11814 bp, 12 predicted proteins | sample MGYA00242610_ERZ504777 | MGnify/ENA primary metagenome ERZ504777 (study PRJEB26092, sample SAMD00036350) | human gut metagenome | host: Homo sapiens | study: EMG produced TPA metagenomics assembly of... | reverse complement strand
ATGGTCGAGTCCGATACTGGTATCTGCCTAGATTTACCGGCGTATCTTTATGGTTCAGTTCTTCCGCGTTCAATAGCTGGCTGATTTCCTCCACATTGGTTCCCAGTACAGCCAGGTCATCCGTAAAGGTAAAGACGGACATGATCGGTCCCACAAGCCCCAGGGAGAAAATCACAATGGAGAGGAACGCAGATAATTCCAGGCTGTCGGACAGCCAGAAGGCAAACCCACAGGGCAGCACACAGATCAGCACTGAGGGAAGGATCGCATTGTAGGCACTCATGGTTTTCTGGTTTTCCCGCATCCATTCCACATAGTAATTCGCATTGTAATTCACGGCGTCCGAATATTTCTTGTAGGAACCGGCTGACTGGCTGAACGCCTTGACGACTTCAATCCCGCCGATATATTCCACAATGGCATTCGCCATATCTTTCCCGGCTTTGACCGCGCCCTCCCATTTCTTTGGGTAACTCATCATACCGACAGACATTACGGCAAGACCGACTACCAGCGTAACAAGGGACAACAGCGCCATGCGCCAGTCCATAATGAAAAGATACACGACAATTACCACCGGAACCAGGATGTTTGCGGTCATCTCCGGGATGAGATGTGCAAACGTGGATTCCATCCCTTCCACCCGGTCAACAATCGTTGTTTTATACTGACCGGACGGAGTATCCAGGATCGTCCCCATCGGAACGCGGGCCAGTTTCCCTGTCAGCCTCTCCCGGATATCCCGCAGCGTGTAATAGGCCGCTGTATGGGAAATAGTCGTTGACAGACTGGAAAACAGCACTTTCCCCAGGTATCCGCAAAGTGCGACCATGCAAGCTGTCACATAACGGGAAAAATCCTGCTCCCCGTCCAACATCATTGTGACGATATGCGCCACACAGAAATAAGGCACCATCTGACAGGCAACGCCCAAAACCGCAAGGACGACGCTGCCGATGAATTTCCCGTGATACGGTTTGCCCCAGCCCAATAAAACACTTATTGGCGACGCTTTCTTTTCTTCTTTCATTTCATGGACACCTCCTTCTCCATATCGTTCAGGAAGAATTTCAGCAGACGGTTCCTGCCATCGCTGTCCTCTATGGAATAGCTCTCCTGAACCTGTCCGTTTTCCAAATGAAGGACAAATTCGCAGCACCGCAGGATAAATTCCGGATCATGCGTTACCACAACAGCAGTCCTCCCTGTATCCGTTACCTGATTGACAACCTTTGCAACCTGCCTCATGTGCAGGAGGTCAAGGCCGCTGGTCGGCTCATCAAATAATACAAGGGGCCTCTCCGATGTAATCGCAGAGGCAACCGCAACGCGCTGCTTCTGCCCGCCGGATAAGCTCATTGGATGGCAGTCCTTGTATGGCAATAAATCCATTCCATCCAGAATCTGTTCTGCTTTTTCTTTGTCCTCATCTCTCATGCTCAACAGGATTTCATCCAGGACGCTTTCTGTAAAAAGCTGATGATTTACGTCCTGCATGACCATATAACACAGCCGGAGCCTTTCTTTTTGGGAATACGCCCTTTCCTGATCCTGTACCAAGCCCCGGCACCGCTTTTCCAATCCGCACAGACACCGGGAAAGGGTTGACTTCCCAGCCCCATTATGCCCGATCACCGCAGTTGCCTTGCCAACCGGAAAGACCGCTTCTGGAATATGCAGGATTTCCGGCTCATGTTTATAAGAAAATGAAATATTGGATAGCATCCAAGATGAATCCGATCTGTGCGAAACCGGTCCCGTTATCTCTTTCAACCCGTCCAGTGATAAAGGACGAAGTCCCATTTCATCCCGCTGTTTTGCAGACAGGCCCGTAAATTCCTTCGCCGAATAATCGCCCTGGATTTCCCCGTCTTTCAAGTATAGAACGCGGTCAAATAAACCGGACAGATAATAGAGCCTGTGTTCCGATATAATAATCGTTTTTCCCTGTGCTTTCAGGATGGAAAGGAGCTGCCGGAAATCGGATATGGCGTAGGTATCCAGATTGGATGATGGTTCGTCCAAAACATAAATCCGGGGATCAACCGCCGCAGCCGAGCCGCAGGCGATTTTTTGCTTTTCCCCACCGGATAGGGAGAAAATGCTCCTGTCAAGCAACGGCTCCAGTTTTAACTGCCCTGCCACACGGTTTACCCGTTCCCGTACAATTTCCTCCGGCATCCCGTGATTTTCCGGCCCAAAGGCCAGCTCGCTGGTCGTATCCACATTGAAGAACTGGGAACGGGGATTTTGGAATACAGAGCCTACCTTCAATGAAATATCAAACAGTGATAATTCGCGGGTATCCTTTCCGTCCAACCGGACAGAACCGGTAAAATTCCCTTCATGGTAATGGGGAATCAGGCCATTCAGCAAACGTGTCATCGTAGTTTTTCCACAGCCGGAGGGTCCGCAAAGCAGGACAAAAGAACCATCCTCAATCGTACAGGAAATATTCTGTAATGCCCCTCCAGTCTGCGTATCATTGCCAGGAATCCCACTGGCCGGATAGGAAAACGACACATTCTGACATTCGATCATGATATTCACCCCCTTGCAACCAGCACATAAATCTGTGCGGCAAATGCACCGATACAAATCAGCAGCAGAATCACATCCTGCACATGAAACCCTAACTTGCAGATATTTGTCCGTTTTACAGGACCGCCCAAACCTCTGGTAAGGGCAGCGGCAGAAAGTTCTTCCCCGATCTTTACCGAGCATATCATCATGGGAACCATGCGGTATTCCAGGATCGTGCCTGCTTTGCCACCGCCAAAACGGACGCCGCGCATCCGCATGGCGTCCCCAATCGCGCTCCATTCCTCCGCGACTGTCGGGAAAAACCGAAACATCACGGACATGGGGATTGTGATCTGCTTTGGAAGATGGATCCGTTCCATAGCCGCCACAAATTCGCTCACTGTTGTCGTGGTGACAACAAAATATCCCATTACTATGCCGGGCGTAAACCGCAGCAGTATGCCGACAACGGCAACCGCAATATAATTGAGAACGCCGGTCAGCCGTGACAGTCCAAACATTTTCAGGCACAGGCTACCGCCAAAAATCAGGATGTAGAGGACTGAATCTTTCCATTTTTTTGCCGCCAGCAGAAGCAGCAGCGGAATCGCAGCAAGTACGATTATGTAATACTGCATGATACCCTCATACGAACCGCCCAGGATAAAAACGGCTATGGTAATCAGTACCGCCAGCTTTGTCCGTGGGTCAAGTATGATCCCGCTGTTGCTTTTCTGGCTTGCAAGAAGTTCGCGGCTCATTATACGATTCCCGCCCGTTCAAAGTGCTTCCTGAAAATCTTCTGCCCGATCAGGCCGCCCACAATCCCGCTGACAAAGGACGCCGCCAGCAGGATCGGCAGAATCCAGTCCGGCATATAAGCCATGAGCGTATCGGCATATTCCTTGCCATAGCCGGGAAGAAGGCTCTGATAGTAAGCGTCGCGGGTTACTACGATGGGAATAAATGCGCCGATGACCCACATGGAAAAAACGCCATGCGTCAGCACTTCGCGCTTTGCATTTTTGTAATCACAAGCCTTCAGCATGAAATCGGCAATCAACCCAAAGATCAAGCCAGTGGGGATGCACCAATAACCCATGCCTGTCAGCAGCATAATAATTCCCAACAGCACGCCGCAGATAGTCAGCATCCCAAACTTCTTGATTTTAGAGAAAAACAGCATCATGGGGATGCCTCCGACCAGCGGGACGATCACACTGATGAGTGGGATGAAGATCGGGATAAACCCGATGGATGCCGCTGCAAAAATGACAATAAAATAGATTGCCGTAAAAATACCGATGTTGATTAAGTCCTTGCCCTGCAATTTGTTGTTCATTGCGAAACCTCCTCGATTGCTTTCTATTGATTAGACTTAGCTAACCATTTATAATAGTAGCACACATCTGGAATTGCTTCTATGCCCGTTTCGGTGTTTTAAGCCCAAATAGCAACGAGTTTTTCTGTCTGTCCGGGTATTGGATTGACCAGACACAAAAATACGCTTATAATAATTTCAACAAATTTGGAACCATAACAGGACGAAAGGGGAGGATACCATTGCGGGATATGATAGACAGCATTTTAGAGAACAGCCACTCGATTTCAGGAGTGGCTTTAAAAAATACCCCAAACAGCAGAGAATTACTATTAGACCAAGCCACTGGAAAAGGGCGCATGACATTCTATACTCTTTTCCCCGGCCTGACGGTTGCGTTTATTTTTGTGAATGCTCCCGCATGGCCGGAGTCTGACGAAAACTCTGATTTAAGGCCGTTGCTGATCAATTATTGCATTTCTGGAAGGAGTGAGCTGCTCTTAGATGACGGCAGCTATATCTATCTGAAAGAAAATGATTTTTGTGTCAGCGAACAGACCGCACAAAAAGAATACATTTTCCCCACAGGCAAGTATCAGGGGATAAAGATATATTTTGACCTTGCGCTGCTTTCGCAATCCAGCGGACAGATCATGGAGACTTTTGATATTGACCCCGCCCAATTAGAAGAACTCTATTGCAGAAAAAGAAAGACCTATATCAATGAAGCGGACCATGACCTAACAGCGGTTTTTCAAAAACTCTGGTCTCTTTCAGAAAACCCTTCTCCTTTTTACCTGCGGATCTATACGCTTGAACTGCTGCACGAGCTTCTCTGCATGGAGATCCACCCGTCCAAAACCTGCGGCTTCTATACAGAAACTCAGGTTGAAATTGCAAAGAGGGCTGCACAGATTATCAGTGAAGATTTGCACAAACATATCCCCATAAGCCAGATAGCCGAACGGTTTTCCGTTAGTGAAACGAGCCTGAAAAACTATTTCCGAGGAGTATATGGTCAGAACATTTCAACCTGGCTGCGTGAAATCCGCATGGATACAGCTGCCGAACTTTTGTCAAATACGAAGCGTCCGATCGCTGAGATTTCTGAACAGGTCGGATATTCCAATCAGGGGAAATTTGCAGCAGTATTTAAGAAACGATTTGGTTTATCGCCTTTGGAATACCGGCGTTTAAAAAACTTAGATAAATCTTGAAAATATTATACTTTTTAACTGATTATTCAATTCTTAGAGCCACTTGTCGACTAGACTGGTGGCTCCATAGATAACAATCGTTATAATTTTATTCTCTTTATTCAGTTCAAAATCGTATATCGTTTTTTAATATTGTTTTTTTACCACTCTTTTTTGACTCTCTAATCGCATGATATGCACGGATTATCTCTTCTCTACCCACTTTCTCCCATTTAAACCCCAATTGTTCCAATATAAATATTGTTCTGTCACCCCCTATATTTAGGTCACACTTTCCAATATCATTCACTATTTCACACTCAAAAACCAGTTGTTTAAATAATTCCTGTTCTTTTGTATCTGTTTTCTTATAATAATTATAAATTTCTTCCACCGATAACTCTTTCATAATAATATCTTTGTTATTTTCACAGTCCTTGAAACAATTTAGAATTTCCTTAATTGTAAGACCGTTAGGATTTATAACATGATATACATCATTAGATCTATCGTCCGACAAAATCAACTTTACAACAGCTTCACTAATTTTATCCACACATGAAATATCCATTTTTCTTTGAATTTCAGACGGTACTATTCGTAATCTATACAAATTACGGTAATAAATATAGGCAGAACTTTCATTTACATTTATTTGATATTTTCCCGTTTTTGAATCAAACAGAATACCACTCATACGATATATACTGCTTTGAACCCCTTGATTTTTAGCATTCTTTAATACCTTTTCCGCTTTTTACTTTAGAGCGTAAATACTGATTTTCCAACCCATCTAAAGTGCTTTCATCATATTCTGTAAAATTGTTTTACTTTTTCCATATTAGCTCCGTATACAATTCCTATTGTAGACATATGGTGGATATCTTTATTTATACCATTTTTTGCAAAATCTACTATATTTTCAACAATTTTAACATTGATTAATTCAAACTCCGAATTTTTACCCATATGTTTAACTAGGGCAGCCGAATTAATGATAGCTTCTATATGATTTGCTAATTCTTTATATTCATTTTCTGTTAACCCAAACATATCTAATGTCAAATCACCTATAATTATTTTTATCCGATGTGAATATTGATCATAACTTCCATTTCCAAAATAGTATTCATAATGCTTCTTTATTCTATTTTGAGCTTGACGCATAGAATCTGCACGGATTAAAAGAGTAATGGTTGCCACGCTTTCTAGTAACAATTGGTGCAAAAGATATATGCCCAAAAAACCCGTTGCTCCTAGCAATAATACATCTTTATATTTATCGTCTTCTTTCTTTACATTATTTACTTTTGCATATTTCTTTTGATATTCTCGCTTCTCTGTTTCATTAATTTCTTTTAACTGTTTGAACGCAAAAGTCTGTTCAAATTTTCTTAACATTATGTTTGCATCTTCTTTTAAATTAGCTGCAATGTTTCTGATTGTTGGATTGGCAAAAAATTGTGGTATATCCACTTCAAAACGCTCGCTCAATTTACTTATAATGGCAATCGCCTGTAAAGAACTTCCTCCTAGATCAAAGAAATTATCATCAATATCAAATGTATTATCTTGAAGTGTATCTTTCCAAGCATCATACACAATATTCTGATAAAACTGTTCTTTTCTTTTCTCGTCCATATTATTGAACCTCCAATAATTTCTGATTTATCATTTCACATATACACTGTTTTTCTATATCTACAAAAAAGTGTCCTCCAGCCATTTCTTCTATTTTTACATTTCCATTGGTACATTCTCTCCATTTTTCTATTTTTTCACGATGAATATTTTTGTCTTCCTTTCCATACCATATATCAAAATCACAAGACATTCTTTCGTGCGATCTATATTGATAAGTAGCAAGCATATTACAATCTGCTCTTAACATAGGAATATAATAATCTAAAAACACTTTATTTTTAACAATAGCCTCATCAAACATTTCCAATCTCAACAAATATTCAATTACATCTTCTCTTGTTCCTTCTGCAGGAAACTCCAAAATAGAACCTTTTAAATATTCTGGGGACTCGCTCGAAGCTATAAAGCCTGCTATAGGTTCTCTATCATATACCTTTTTCACTTTTGCAGAAATTTCATAAGCCAAAACCGCCCCTCCACAATACCCAAAAAAAGCATATGGAACAGAAAAGAGTTCCTTATTTTCGTTTATAAAATCATCTACAAACAACTCGAAATTCTCTTCCATTGGATCATTTTTTCTAAGTTCCCTTTCTGGATATAATATAGGGAGCAAATTTATTCTTGAATCTATTAATTTCTTCCAAGTAGCAAAATTACTTGCACTCCCTCCTGGATAAGAAAAACATAATAAATTAATTTTATTCTCTTCTGACATTCTACCATGCGCTATCCATTTATTATCGTACATACGTTCCTCCTATATTATTGCTGGTTTGTTATGCATTCTGCCATCTTATATATTGTGGGTGATGAATAAACATCCATTAACGACATTTTATACTGATATCTAGTTTCAAGTTCTGTGAGAAGTTTTACAACAAGAATAGAGTCTCCACCACATTCAAAGAAATCTTCATCAACTGAAATATCCGTTGTATTGAATAGCTCACACCAAACTTTGTATATATTCTCCTCTGTTTCTGATAATTTTTGTTCAGATTTCCCTCTACTTCTGCTCTTCTTCATTCCTTCAATTGCTCTTGACGTAAGAACCTTGATATCAATTTTCCCGTTTACCGTTAATGGAATTTCACTAAGATATTCACAATATACCGGGATCATATACTGTGGAATTTTTCGGATAAATATTTTCCTAATTCTTCTTTAGAGAGCGCATCACTTTCATTTTCCAAAACAGCAAACATACATACAGAAATTACATCATTATTATTTACAGTTATTACTTTCAAATCTTTAGGATGCAATATCTCTACTATTGCCATTTCAATTTCGCCCAGTTCAACCCGATGTCCACGTATTTTTACTTGGAAATCAGATCGTCCTTGAAATTCAATAGTTCCATCTGGCATGTATCTCCCGATGTCTCCTGTTTTATATAAGCGTTCTTTCAACTGCCTCGAATATATAAATTTTTTCTCTGTCAATTCCGGATCTCCCAAGTATCCAATTGCCAACCCTTTTCCGGCAATATAAATATCCCCAGAAATCCAGTCTAACGTCTCTTCTCCCTTTTCATCTAATATATAAAACCTTTGATTAGCCAATGGCTTTCCGTAAGGAATGCTTCGAATATAATTTTGCTTTATATTAATCGGATAATATATAGACCATATTGCAGCCTCAGTTGCTCCTCCTAAACTTACAATTTCAGCATTTGGAAAGTACTTGCTAATCTCCTTCGGTAAATCTACAGGTATCCAGTCTCCAGAAAGTAATATAAGCCTTACTGCATCTAATATAGGTTTTTCCTTCCCTTTCAAAAACATAGTTAGCATTTTCATCTGTCCTGGAACCCCATTAAACACACTTATATTTTCATGTTTCAGAAGATCATACCAATGTGCAGGATCTTTCGCCTGCTCCTCATTCACCTGAACCAGTTCTGCACCAGCAAAAAAAGTTCCAAAAATATCATACACAGACAAATCAAAACTCAGATTAGAAATATTCAAAATCCTGTCATCGGAGTTAATTTTAAACTTATTGTTAATGTCCAATATAGTATTAGTTGCAGCACTATGAGAAATAATTACTCCTTTAGGATTTCCTGTACTTCCTGATGTAAAAATCACGTATGCTGGTGCTTCTATATCTATGTTTATCTGTTTATAATCATTGCCAGACCTCTCTTTCCTCTTAATATCTCGTATATTCAACTTTTTTGTTAAATCATGGCTTATAAAATTATCTTCTTCAAGTATACAACATTTCACGTGAGCACTTTTTATAATTTTATCGACCCTTTCTGATGGTTGATGAATGTCCAAAGGAAGGTAAACCGCTCCTTTTGACAATATGCCAAGAACTGCTGCAATCTGCCAAACTCCCTTAGATACTGCTACCGCGACAATATCCCCTTTAAATACATCCTCAGATTCAAGAACTTCAATTATTGTATCAACATAATACGAAAGTTCTTTATATGAATAATATTTCCCATTTGAATAAAGGGCTTTGTTCTCTTGACAACATTCTAAAGTTTCAAAAAAACCTTCATGCAAATATTTAGTTTCAAATTCTTTCCTCGTATTATTAGTAACACATCTGATTTTTCTAACAGCTTTTGGTAAGATTGATTCTAACGAAATATCCAAAGTATTATTATCAATAATCCTATATATTAATTCACGGAAACTTTCAAAAGCTTCTTCTATTAATCCTTTCGGGAACACGCCTAAACGCACATCCCAATTTAAACGAACTCCTTTTTCCAATTCTAAAACCTGACAATCTATAAGGACTTGAGGTGTCTGACTAATCGTATAAAGGATTTTTCCTTTTCGTTGATTACTATACTTAACTGCCCCAAGTGTACTTGTATATACTGCCGGAACTGTAATCTCCTTTTTTATTCGTTTTCCCATTTCCCTTAAAACTTCTTTGCTAGAAAAAGAATTATGGCTTAAATCTTCCCATAATCTATATTGAATTTTTTTGGCTTTTTCAAAATAATTTGTATAATCAAGATCTTCAACTTCCAAAATATTAGCAGTTGTAAAATCCCCTATAACTCTGTCAATACTCGGATGAAATGGAGGGCGATCAACCATCGTAACGTCGATGCAAAAACTTTGGTTTTTGAAATTTTTCTCAATGCCTCTGCATACGCTGTTAATATTAAGCTTGAAGTGGTAAGCTGAAAGTTCTTTGCCAAATCACATAACTTTTTCATATTCATCTGATTCAAGGAAAAATTTATATTGTGTAAAAAGGACTTCTTTTTCCTGCTGTTCTACCACTGGGAATTCTGGTACTTCTGACAACCTAGGAATCCTTTTTTTCCCCAATACTTTTTATCCTCCTCGTATTTTTTCTTCCCATTTACTGTTTTTTTCTAGGCTTTCCTTGTATAGTACAATATCTCTAAATGATAACTGTTGTTTAAATGAAAGTTTACCGTTATAATATACTTCTTCAAATTCATTCAAATAACATTTATGCTTACAAAATACAGCAACAAGCATATCTAATGAAATATGTAAAATATATTTGTTTTTCAATTTTGTTATCTCAACATCAAATAAAGGCCAAGTGCCTACGCGATATTGCTTTTTGGTTAAACTTTCCCTTTTTTGGGCAATAATAACTTCTGCATTTTCCATATCTGACAAATCCGAAAATACTATTTGTGGCACTGTATATGATGATAATATTTCTTGTGTTCCCTCTTGATTTAATAACAGCGTGCAGCATATCATTATATTTAATAACCTGCTCCCACGCATATTGTGCTTTGTTCAACTCTATTTGCTCATATTCTATTTCCGTATAAATTTTGCAGTTTGTCCCACCAAATTTATAAACATTATCCTGTCCGACTAAATATGATAATTGAATGTCAGTTAAAGGAAACTTTTCATATTTATCTTCTTCGTCAACAATGATTTCACTTTCTGTGTGATCTAATAGAAATTTTATAATTTCTTTCTTATTTTCTTTAAAATGTCTTTATCCTCATCAGTAAGTATATTTTGAGGTGCAGAAAAATGTAATTTATTATCACTGACCGATAATTTAATTCCTCTTCTTTGATAATTTAATATCAATTTCTCTGTTTTCATTTTTTTCTCCAATTCTATTTTATTTATTGGGATGTCTTTAGTCCAACGATTCCTTATTCTCGATTCTGGCAACTAAATTCTCTATAGTTTCGCACTCATAAAATGCAATAATATCTATTGTCTTTCCATATTTTTCTTCTAAAATAGCTATAACTTGAACTGCCAAAAAAGAATTGCCCCCTAAATCAAAAAATGAATCTCCAATTGACGGCATTTTCTGAAGTTTCAAAACTTCTTTCCATATTTCTTGCATTATTCTTTCCATTTTTTCTCCTCTTAAATTCATCTTATAAACTCTTCAATAGCTATCTTATTTTTTATTGGTATCTCATTAATTTTCATATATTCTCCATTTTCCAATTCAGTTGAAATTTTCTCTAAATATTCTGGATTCAAAATTTCAAATCCATAGTTTAACCCTGATAATACCTTTCCCGGACTCATAGCAATTTCTTTCACAACTTCACCCAAAAATTACCACACAACCTATTCACATTTTTAAAAATAATTTCCCCGATATACATTTTTCATATCCTGATTTTTCTCCAATTAATTCAAAAATAAATATGCACCTACTTCCTCCTTCCCAAAAGTTTCATCCTGCTCTATTCTCTCGTATAATTTTCGCTTAATATTTTCAGCAGCAACATTAGATTCATACCTTGATCCTTCAATAAGCAGTTTCATAAAAAAGCGAAGTGTTTCCATATTGTCATATGCACAAAAGAAATATTGTTGATCCGAACCAATTTTTTTCTGTAATCTAATTGTATCTCTATTTATAAGTGGCTTAAAAATAACTTTATTTTTTGAGAAGGGAGTTTCATATGTCTTTTTAATATTTATTGACAAAGGGCATATATTCCCATGTAAAATATAAGAATCTCCAAAAAGGTTCTTATTCGCAGCGCCCAGAATCATATCAACAAATGCTCCTGGTGAACAACCATCAAAACCACCCTGATATATAACAGTTCTTCTTATTTTATCGAACTGTTTATGTTGCAACGATATATGGTAAAAATTCGGAAATACCAGGAATATA
>ENA-OQJN01000743-OQJN01000743.1-human-gut-metagenome-genome-assembly--contig:-NODE-743-length-11823-cov-2.490253_pt1 | contig 11823 bp, 13 predicted proteins | sample MGYA00242610_ERZ504777 | MGnify/ENA primary metagenome ERZ504777 (study PRJEB26092, sample SAMD00036350) | human gut metagenome | host: Homo sapiens | study: EMG produced TPA metagenomics assembly of... | reverse complement strand
AACATTGCCAATAAAAAAAGGTACATTGAGAGAAGTGCTAGATTATTTAATTGATAATACAGGAGTTCTTATTATTAAAGATAATAAATGGGTGCAATTCAGCCATGATTCATATATGGAATATTATGGCGCTTTGGAAATATTTAAACACCGAAGAGATAAGGAAGACTTATTGATTGAAAATTTTTTCGATTTTAAGCTACAAAATGCAGCAGTATTTTATGCAGGAAAGTCTAAAGATATGCCCGTTTTTCTAGAAAAAATAATTGCCAAATTAAAGAAGGCTACTGCGTTAAAACATTTCATGTCTGGGGTACTTGGTGCTGGATATTTATTGCAAGCTTTATATCAAACAGATAATACTTTGAGAAAAGATGCTATATTACAAGCATTAGACCTTAATGCAAAGTCCACAGATATACTTATCAAACTAGCGGCAGACGATGTTATTCTTTTCAGAAGTTATTCAATACCAATTCTTCAAATAATGAATCTATTCTATTTTTACGAAACATTCAATTCTGTAACAATAAAAGAACCATTAAAAATGGCGTTTGATTTTTATTATCAAGATTATAAAGATACAGGCAAAGCAATTAATGCGCTAAAAGCAATCACTTTAGCTCTGGTGTTGGATTCAAAACGAATATGTTATCCCCAAGCATTAGAACAAATTTTAGAAAACGATAAAATACTGAAAGATCCAGGGCTATATACAATCCTAGATTTTTCGTTTAGCACGTTTAATAATGAGAAATACAACAAATTGAAAAAGGAAATTAGAGATAATTATTTCCCTAAGATATCATCCCCTGTTAGAGAATTAGTAAAATTGCCGGCTAGTAGAGTTAGGTTTACTAAATTGGATACCATATCTTTAGATAAAAAAGTTCAATTAATTGTTGAGGGGAAATCTGACGCTGAAATTATAGAACATGCTTTTTATGTATTGACAGGACAATCCCCCTATTGGAGTATAAAACCAGCGGGAAATGAATCAGGTGGAGCCATTGAGGTTAGTAAGGTAATTATGAATTGTAAATCTTTAATAGATAAAAATGGAGTTATAATTGGTATTTTTGACCATGATGCTAAAGGTTTGCAAGAATTTTAGAGGACTTAAACCTTCTGTTTTTGAAAAATATATAAATGATACTGTACGAAAGCATATTAGCTGCGAAGCATATGCGCTTTTTACTCCCTGTACCCGGCGAGATGGACATATATTTTAAAGAAAGACCAATCATTTAATTTCTTTGAAATTGAACATTATTTTTGGCAAAACATTTTTGGTTGAAAATGACATCGTAGAATCTACAGATATCCCCGAAGTATATAAAATAAAAGAATCAAAGAAAAAAGCGCTCTCTAAATTAGTAAGAGGGCTTCAAAATAAAGAGCACTTTATATATTTCATAGATTTGTTTAATGCTATAGATAAAATAACAGGGATAGAACCTGAATATACATTGGAATAGCAATTAGAGTATATAAAGAGCTATTTCTACCATTAATTAATAGAATAGTAGAAATAGCTCTTTTTATTTTGATGTTTATTTTAGTCTGAAATAATTTAAATAACACCAAACATGCTATTTTCTCTTACTACTATCATTATTAAATAAATGAAAACGTAAGTTGTTGCACCTGTCCGAAGCTATCCTGAAAATACACATCTACCGTCTGCTGGTCGGTCGATGCAGAGGTATAGTAAAGCCGGAATGTTTCACCCGGAAGCGGGTACAGGTCATTCGGCAGTAAAACCGTTCCATCGGACATTTTCAGCGTTCCCGCCCCGTCCGGCTGAAAATAGCGGATGAAATACTTTGTTTCCTCAAACCGCCCATCCCGGTGAAGCTGGCAGCGTATTTCCGCCGTTTCACCTACCTTTAATTTCTTTGGTACAGGCATCGTTTCGACAGTGAACGGGTAAGACTGCTGTATATCCACATTGTCATTACAGGCACTCACTAACAACAGGGCAGCCACCATGTAGCACCCTATCAGCATCTTATAAATTACATTTCTCATATACATTGTATATAATAGGTTAGTTTATCACATGATTATCTTTAGACCGATACCGAACTGTGTAATGGAACTTTCCAACGGAAGAACCGAACAGGCATCTTTCCCGTGCGTTAATCAGGAATACCACCCGGTCAGTAATATAACTCTCCAGTTCCAGCGTCAGCGCACCGCCATAGACAAAACCGTCCTTATCGGTCAGGGTCGAACCATCGGGTAGCAGCTTGTCACCCCAATTACTTGTTTCGTACCCGGCAAGGGCAGACAAACCCAGCGAAAGGAAAAAGGTTTTCTTCCGGTCTGAAAGAAAGTTCAGGTAGTAACCACTCTCACCTGTAAACTGGCTTACGGGTATCTGTAAATCCTTATAGGGGTAATGCTTTTCGAGGTATTCTCCGCCGATAACCCACCTGTTCCCGTTTTTGGTATAGGTACTCATGGCAGCCCGAAGTAATAAGCGAAATCGCTTTTACTGTTCCAGTGAACGCCGTCCGCCATGCCGCCCGTAACCTGCAAGCCTTTCATTCCCAGCAGACATCTTTGTGCGTGTGCCTGGTTGAAAGTCAGGCACAGCACAAAAAAGGGATATAATACAGCATATCCTTTTCATGTTCATTTGATTTTAAGTTCGTTAATCACTTTGGCTGCCACGACATCCGAGTTCTCCACCCGGATAGTTTGGTGTCTGCCCCCGTTCTTTTCCACCAGTTCGATAACTAATATCTTATCGTCAGGGATAGTGAACTGTGGAACGGTGTACACGGTACGGACGGTACTTTTACCACCGATAACCAGTATCTCGTTATAGCTCCGCACCGGGTCAATGACGGTTTCCTGAATTAGCCGTTCTTTTGGCTACCTTTTTATCCACAATTTTGAAACGGATGAAATCGGTATCAAACGGCACGTTTGAACTGTTCCTTACCTGTGTGTGAAAGTAGAAAAGCCCCGTTATGCGAATAAATGCCTTTCACCAAGAACTGCACCCCGAAACGCTTGCATCCCAAATGCTTTATTTCCCGGTCATTGTTCTTGTAGATGGACTGCATAATCAGCTTTACCAAAAGCGGGCTTTCGTTACCCAGTTCACGGAAATAGATGTTCATCCGGGTATGGCTGAAATCCGTTGTGTCCTCATTCTCCAAGAAGTCTTTCATTTCGATATTGAGCATTTCCGGTTCATGTGCGTATTTTGCGTTAAAACTGTAAAAGCTGCCATCCTCACAGATAACGGAAAAAATTGGTTTCACCGGGAAAGCCCTCTGTTGTAGCTTTCACCCTGACAACATTTTCCGCACCATCGGCTTTTCCGGCAATAATGTAGTTACTGCCTAAGTCCACGTATTTAACGGCAGACGGGAAAATGATATGTACCGTTTTGGCAAACGTCACCTGTACGCCGTAAGGTGTCACCATTTGGCGGTAAGGGAGTTTCTTTGTAATGCCCTGATACAAATCGTTACTTTGTGCTTTCACGGAAACCACGCCCAAAAGCAGGGCGAACATGATAATTAACTTTTTCATTTTGGATTGAAATTTTTATGGTTGATAATTGATAAATAAATTACTGTTGTTTGGCGTAAAGCATCACCTGATAGTTCGCTTTCAGGTGTACCTTTACCGTTCTGAACTTCTTGGCAAGGTATTGCGACCCGCCTTGCATCAAGCCCCTTGTTATATCCATTGCGACTTGCTGCCCGGCACTTTGCGCAAAGGAAATGCTCGTACCCAGTCCCGCACCGATGTTCGCCATCGCTTCCTTTGCCGCTTCCTGTTCCAGTGACGAGGGAACGGAAAGCCCCTTTTGCCCGTCACTGTCATACACGGCAAGTTCCACCGGAATGATGTTACCCGCATATTCGAGCGAGGACACCAGTATGTCGAGCCGTTCCCCTCGCACTTTGGCACTTCCCGATACAAGGCTGTTTTTGGGGACAATCACGTTCCCCGCTTGCAACGGTTCTAACAGCCGCAGTTTGACGGTCTGCCCGTCCGTAAGTGTTTGGTCGTTATGAATGCACGCCCGGATAGTGTTCTTTCCCATTGAATAACTGCTGCCGACCGCCGTATTAAACCCGTAATTTCGTGGCTTGCTGTATTCGGCAATAAATTCGCTGTTGCTCATGGGCTGCTGCAATCCTGAAACCGTCCTGTCCGATATAGCTTTTACGGGTGTGGCACTTCCTTTTTCCTGAATAGCTGCTGTGGGTGTTACTTGTGCTACCTGTCCCGGCTGTCCGCCGTTCATATACTTTGCTGCCAGTTCGTAGGACTTTTCCATAAGAGCCACTTGCTCGTCCATGCTGCCCGCCCCGTTTTCTTTAGCATCCAGCCGAGCAGTAAGTTCTTCCACCTGACGTTTTAGTTCCTCTTTTTCCTTGTCCTCTTTCGGCGTTTCATAAAAACTGCCTAACTGACGGTTCATGTCCCGGTAAGCCGCCGCCGAAGACTGGATAGAGGAACGGCTATTGTTCGGCGCACCCGCTCCGAAGTCTATTACATTGGTTTTCGGCTTTTCCGCCGGAGCATCATCTATCAGGCTCAAATCTTCCCCGTTCCCGTTTTCCTCTCCAAGCGAAAAGGCAAAATCTTGCAACGAGCGCATCTTGTCCGCCTGCTTGTTCTCCATCTGTTCCTGTTCGTAAGCTGTCTTTTTATCACTGATTATCCCGTCCCCTTTGGGTTGCGGAATATCGGCGTTAAATCCGCCCACGTTTTCCACCTTTGCTTCGTCCTTACCGGACGGTGCAAAAATCAGGTACATAGACCCCAAGAATACCAGTCCCATAAGCGGGTAAACCAGCATCTTCTTCCGTTGCTGTATCTGCTGCGGGGCAGTTCCTTTTTCGTTTTTCTTCTTTCTTCCTGTCCGTTTCCGGTGCGGGAACTTCATTCCTTACTTCTTTTTCTTCCATTGTCTGACTGATTAAAAAATGTTCGTACTAGTCTTTACCTTGTAGCTGTAACTGCCTGATGTGTTCTATCCGTATAGGTTTCGCCGTCCTCTTTGCCTATCCGGTAAATGGATGATACCGTAAAGTAGATGGATAGCCCGCCGAAGAACAGGAGCATAAGCAGGATTACCGCCAGCCTTATTTCTGGTGTCATGCGCCCGCACAGGTGGCGGAGTTTTTCATCCGCCCAGTCCTGTACATGGGTAATTGCCTGATTCACCGGAGAGAGTATTTTCCGTATCATGGTTTACCGCTTTATGGTGTTCAAATCCTTGTTTTCCGTTATCTCGAAACTTTCCATCATAAAGCCGTGCGGGTTATTATCACTTCTTACGGCGTTCAATAACCGGCAACGGGTGACAAGGCTTCGCTCGGTCACGCTACTTTCACGGATAATCATTTGGCGGGCATAGGTAGCCACCGCATAGGGGTACACATCGAAATTGCAAGAAACACTGTCTATCCGTATGGTCTGGCTGATGTTACCGGAGATTATACGGTTGTAATATCCCTTTTCCGAGAGGTCACGGTAATAATTGAATGCGCTCTTATCGGCGAGGAACAGCGACCGTTTGATATTACTTTCGATAGCGTTCTTATCGGGTGAGAGCGTGAAAAAGAGTTCGTGGAAACGCTTCACGTGTTCTCTTGCTTCAACCGGACGGTTTTGCGAGAGGTCTTGCGAAAGCGCAAGCATTAACGATTTGCCACCGTCCAAGACGTAAATTTTCTGCCGTTGCGCTTCGGCAAACGTGTAGGAGTTCCAAACGGCATAACCCGTTATCAGGGTACACATGACGACAAACACAATCCCGAAAAGCCGTATCTGTTTGAAACTGGTTTCAATGTTCTTTAAACTTTTAAATTCCATCTTGATTTTTATTTATTGGTTACTTTTGATTAGTTTACCGCCGACCCTGCCGCCAGCGTTCCCGGTTGCTGCACCTGCCACCGCACCGACACCGCTACCTGTTTTGTTAGCTGCACTGTTTATATTCCGGCTCATGTTACCCATTCCGCCCGCCTGAATAATCCAGTTCGATACGGTGGGAATAGTGAAGTAACCGATGATACCGATTATCATAAAAATTATGTACACTGAATTGCTGCTATCGGGTATGAAATTGGGGTCTGATAGCTCCTGAATATCCTTTTGGAGCATAAGCACCTGTATTCGGGCAAGAATGGAACTGAACAGGTCTGAAACGGGCAGCCACAGGTAAACGGAAATATACCTTGTTATCCATTGGATCAGTGTCGCCTGAAAGCCATCATACACGCTGATGGCAAAGGCTATCGGACCCAGTATGGCAAGGACAATCAAGAAAAAGGTTCGGATAGTATCTATCACAAGGGCTGCCGATTGAAAGAGCAGTTCCAAAAGTTCCCTGAACCAGTCCCGGACGGATTGCTTGATATTGTAGGTTGCCCTATCCATGTACATACCGCCCATTGTGGCAATATCTTTGGTAGACCATCCCAATTCGTCAATCTGTTTATCAAATGCTTCATCCGAAACAAGGTAAGCCGTTTCCGGATTGCGCACCATCGCTTCATATTCCAGTTTGTCCTTTTGTTCCCGGTAGGCGTTCATATCGAAAGTTTGCGTTTCGAGCATATTGTTACACCCCTTGACTACTGGCGACATCACGCTGTTAATCGTACCCAGTACGAATGTGGGGAAGAACATAATACAGAAGCCAATCACAAAGGGACGGAGAAGCGGGTAAACATCTATCGGTTCGGCACTGGCGAGCGACTGCCATACTTTGGCAGCCACATAGAACAAAGCCCCCAGTCCCGCTATTCCTTTGGCTACCCCCGCCATGTTCCCGCATAAAGGCATCATGTCCGTGTACAGACTTCGTAAAAATCTGATGCAGGTTATCAAATTCGACTGCTAATAACATACTACTTATTTTTAGAAGTTACCAGTAACGTTCATCCGCCGAACCATACAAAGCCATTACCCGGTCGGTGTCCTTTTCTTTTTCGCCCGCAGGTAGGAAACGGAAATGTTTTTCCGGGTGTAGTAACTCACCAAATCCCGGTAGTTCCTGATAGAGTTATACGTCCGGTCGATAACGTCCATCCGTTCCTTGTCCGACATGGAAAGCCCGTTGATGTTCACCACGCTTTTCATCTCTTCCAGCACATCGGAACTTTCCTGCAACAGTTGGGTATATCCGTAGGCAATGGCGGAAAGTTCGTCCGGCGTATAGTTTTCATCCGAAAGCATCTTCTGAAAACTGTTCACATAGATGTCGGAAATCTCCCCGATAAGCAGGATGGACTTCTGCACCTTGCGGGCATCTTTCACAAGGTTATGCACTGATTTTAAGGCATCGTAGTATTCCTTGTCGGGTAGGTCAGGGGTATTGCTACCCCTTTCCCCCCTAAGAACCGTACATGATACTTTCGCATCATACGGCTCAAGCAACTCAAAATTTCTGTTATGAAACCGGCTCATATTCTTCGTTATTAAAAGGTTGAACATTATTTCTACCGCAGTAGCTATGCACGAGCATTCGCTCGGTTTTACCGTGAACCACTTTTTCGGATACCCGCCAAGGAGTATTCCGGGTAATGGGTTCCCCACAGTAGGGACATTTTCGCTGTTGGCGTTTCCAAATACGGACTATCGTATTCCTACCTTTTGCAGACTGGAGCATCAGACGGGTTTCCCGTTTTTCAAAATACTCTGTCCAATCTGGGTCGTAGGGGTTTGCATCACATTTAAGCTTTGCATAGCGGGTAATTTTAGTATCCGTCAGCCACTTAATCGGGTACAGTTCTTGCCTACCGTCCTTGTCGAAAGGTGCGGCGAAAACCCAAGACCTGCCCCTGTGTTTATGGAAATACCTCTCTGCTACCCACCATTTCCCTTTCGCTGGATGTCGTCGGAGCGACCATTGCAAAAGTTTCTGGTAGATATGGAAGTCCATTTTTTGGAACACTTTGCCCGATACCACGTGTTGGTAATAATTCGCCCATCCGGTAATGACCGGATTAAGAAGCCTAATAAGCGATTCCTGCGGGATAGTTTTGTGAGAATTGACAATCTCGTTAATCTTCCGCTGAAATTTCTTTTGGCTCTCCTTTGACGGCGTAATTAGAAACTTGCCTTTATACTTCCTAATGTTGAATCCAAGAAAATCAAAACCTTCGTCGATGTGAGTAATCTTCGTCTTTTCTTCTGATAGGGTAAGCCCCCGTGCCTGAAGAAACTCTTTGACCATCGGCATGATTTCCTGTTCGAGCATCTCCTTACTTATACTGGTGATTATAAAATCATCGGCATACCGTATAAAATGCACTTTCGGATAGTATGATCTCTTAGGGCTGTACAAATCAACCCTGTGAAACTTTGCTTCAAGCATTGTTTGCAGACCGTTAAGTGCCATATTCGCAAGCGTCGGCGAGATAATACCGCCCTGCGGAGTACCTTCCTCGGTGGGGAAAAGCTGTTTATTGAAAATAAAACCGCTTTTCAGCCACTTACGGAGCATCACTTTATCCATCGGGATATTGTTCAGCAACCATTCGTGGTTGATGTGGTCGAAGCATCCTTTGATGTCGCCCTCTAAAATCCACTGTGGGGATGATTCTTTGGACAGGTTGATGTAGCACTGATGTATGGCGTCGCCCGTACATCTTTCCTTGCGGAAACCGTATGAATGGTTATCCGCAGTGGTTTCGGCAACGGGGTCTAATGCCATAAGGTACAATGCCTGCATCGCTCTGTCTTTCATTGTAGGTATTCCTAACGGGCGCAATTTCCCGTTACTCTTACGAATGTTTACCCGTTTCAAAGGCATGGGATTGTAGTCCCGCCTTTTCAACTCTGTGATAGCGTTCGCCTTAGCGATGGGAGTAGACCATAAAACCTTATCTACTCCCGATGTGTTCTTCCCTTTGTTGGAAGTCACCCGTTTTACGGCTAATGCTTTAGCCGCGAACGAGTGGGTCAGTAGCCATTGCAGGGCTTTCACCTTGCCGTAGCGACCTTCCTTCTGAGCCTTTACAATACGTGCTTGCAGCTTTCTAACCTCTAACTCGCATTTGGTCCAGTCGATACTTTCCCAACTGCTGATCGTTTGGTCAGTAGGCGCACACGATGTTCTAATCTCGTTCATTTGCTTTCCTCCTTTTAAAAGTTCAACAAGTTTCTTGTAAAGAGTTACCTAACGCGGAAGTCTGCCCGGTTTCCCGTGGGGTGACGTTTAAACCCCTATCCATTCCATTACAGAATGGCGTTCGCTTTTTCCGCAATCCTATACCCGCATCCCGTTCGGCTCGCCTTGCGGCCCAGCTTACCTATCGACTGATAGGAGAAATACGGGCTTACCACGTTTTACATAAATGACTTTCGAATGACTTAGGCTCTGTCTATACACCGGCAGCTCTCGTGTCCGTGTAGCCCCACAAGGTTCGGGGGTATCCGGCTGCTTACCATTTTGGTTCAAGCCTTATAGCATCTTTAGCTTGTTTCTTACCTTACGATGCGTCAAAGACAGTTCACTCTCGTTAGCCATATCACTCAGCCTCGCTCCCTAACCGCCTGATGCTGGCGGTCGTTGCATCCACCTCGCGACTTTTGCTTCCCCTTTCGGGTGGGTTACTTTGTCCGGGCAGCTTCGTACAAAACAATTACTCGTAATGCACGTGCCCGTAGGCTACCACTGACGGAACAGTGGGTTTAAACTTTGGCATACCGTTCACGACGGTTATCCACTTGTTAAACAATCATTTATGCAACTATACGTGTCGCACACCCTGTTGATAAATCTTTACCGTTTCCTGAAAGCTCTTTATCATTGTTTGGGCTGTGGATGATGTCTGCACGATGTTCTTTGACGCATTGATAATCCCTTGCGCCAAATTGCCGGGGTCACTCACCACCCACTGTGCGTTTACCTTTGAGGCAAACAGGCTGCATACAACGAGCAGCATTATAATCTTTGTTTTCATACGCTTACTTCTTTATTGGTTGTTTACTCCGTTTATATTCTCCGCCGGGTGAAAGCAGAATCCGGTCGTTCTCCTTGTCGTAGGTCAGCAGGACGGAAAGCCCCGTTTCGATGAACAGGTTTCCGTCTTGTTCTGAAATTTCATAGGTTTCCGTTTGGATAGTCCCCCGGTAGGTCTTTCGATAGGTCGTTACCCGGTAATGTCCGTTTTCCTCAAAGAGAGTAAACGCCGGACGGTTTTTCACGCTTTCCCAGTCGCCACGCATCGCCCTAAGACGGTCGGCGTTCGTTTCCTTACAAGAAGAAAGGCCCAGTAACAAGGTGCATAACAGCACCGGAAACAGCATTTTTAAATGTTTCATACTGATTGATTATTAAATTGTTAATTGATTATTTTTCGGGATTGCGCTTGCTTTCGGCAAGCCGTTTGATAGCCAGTTCGAGATTGCCGCCCAACTTTTCGGACAAGGCGAATAGTTCCATCTTTTCCGTTTCTTCGGTGGTATATGTAAAATATTCTTCCAAACTCACTTCTGTGGCATATACGGCGGATTGTGTACCGCCTAAGCCTATCCAAACTTCCTTGTATTTCCGGTTCGGATGATTGGCAAGGTTGATGGAAAGCACCTGTGAACGTTCCTTGTCGGTCAGTCCCAAAAGGTTCTGTATGCTGTCGAATTTGTTCAGGTACTTTCTTTGGTCGAGCAGTATCTTGCAATCCGAATTGTTTATAATGCTCTCTTTTACAATGGGAGAAGATATAATATCCTCGACCTCTTGGGTAACTACAATCGCTTCACCGAAATACTTTCTAACGGTTTTATAGAGGTACTTAATATAATCTGCCATATTCGCCGATGCAATCGCTTTCCACGCTTCCTCAATTAATATTAATTTCCTGATACCCTTTAGTTTACGCATCTTGTTTATGAACACTTCCATGATGATAATCGTAGTAATCGGGAACAGGTATTTTTGTGGTCTTTGATATTATCCAACTCAAAGACAATGAAGCGTTTTATGCAACAAATCAAGCTCCTTGTCGGAGTTCAGCAGGTAGTCGTATTCCGCCCCTTTGTAGTAAGGTTCTAATACATTCAGGAAATTGTCTATATCAAAATCCTTTTCCCGGACGTTCTTTTCTTGCAGGTGTTCCCGGTAATCGGTTTTCACATACTCGTAGAACGTATTGAAGCAGGGAGTAACTGAACTGTCCTTAGTAATCAGTTCGATATAGGAACTTACAGCGTTTGACAAAGCCACTTCTTCCGCCCGTGTAGGTGCTTCATCATCCCTTTTCCACAGGGTCAGGATAAGTGTTTTGATACTCTCTTTCTTTTCAATATCAAATCCCCCCACTTCCACATAGAAAGGATTGAACGCTATCGGGTTTTCAGTGGTATAGGTAAAGTAAATCCCATTCTTCCCCGTGCGTTTTCCGGTTTATCATTTCACACAGACCTAAATAACTGTTTCCGGTATCGACCAGCAGGACGTGCGCATTTTTGTTCGTAATACTGGCGCACCATGTGGTTGGTAAAGAATGACTTACCGCTACCACTCGGCCCAAGTATGAACTTGTTGCGATTGGTAATGATACCTTTTTCATGGGCAGGTCTGATATGTCGATGTGCAACGGCTTTCCCGTGACCCTATCCACCATCTTGATACCAAAGGGTGAAAGCGAACTTTTTGTAGTTCGTTTCTTCGGTGAACAGGCAAAGAGCCTGTTCGATAAATGTGTAGAAACTTTCTTCCGCCGGGAAGTCCGCCTGATTGCCGGGTATTCCCGCCCAAAACAGGGTCGGCGTGTCGGTGGTGTTGTGGCGTGGCTTGCACTCCATAAGTGCAAGCTGTGACCCCACATCATT
>ENA-OQJN01000741-OQJN01000741.1-human-gut-metagenome-genome-assembly--contig:-NODE-741-length-11851-cov-2.820198_pt1 | contig 11851 bp, 10 predicted proteins | sample MGYA00242610_ERZ504777 | MGnify/ENA primary metagenome ERZ504777 (study PRJEB26092, sample SAMD00036350) | human gut metagenome | host: Homo sapiens | study: EMG produced TPA metagenomics assembly of... | reverse complement strand
TCATGGTTTCAATATCAGCCACTTGATGTTTCGCACAGAATTGAATTGAACCTTTGCAGTGCCAGCAGTTTCTCTTTTCTGTTAACGACCTTTTGTAGGTATGGATTATCTCTTTCAGTACTGTAAAAATCTGCATCTTCAAATTTCTTGGACACTCCAGGGTAAAATTCCACAGCAGTTCTTTTCCGTCTTTGCTTGCTAGAAAGGATTCCGCAATCTCAATCTCCGGATAATGGGTAAGGCACATCCACTGTTCCTGATACTCAGTAGTATAGTTTCTTCTCCCTACCAGTGTCTGCAGTTCTTCTTTCATCCGATGAATCACGATTTCATCAAATCCCCGCAGGCAGGTAATCGGTGCAAGAACGGTTTCGTTCCTTTCCAAATATTCTTCGTAGCGGATTCTTAGGGCTGCGTCCATCTCTGAAATATCTGTAATCCCCTCTTCTATCAGGAACTTCTTTACCCTTTTTCGTATGGTTCCATTTACTTCTGTGCAGGCACCCACCTGTTCACAGATTTTTTCTTCCAGTGCTTCCCGCTTTTCCTGATCTTCATATACATATAATTGATAAGCGGGCATGTCCTTCACCTCCTACAGGAGTTTCTCCACATCATAAAGTACGGAATGTTTTGCATAATATTGGTCGCTGGCTTCCATAAGCTGGTCATCTACAATGTTCAGATATTTGATGGTCGTGTCGGTGTGTTTATGTCCATACGCCTCACTGATCATTTCCAGCGGCCATCCAGCATCCCGTCTCATATTCCCGAAATATCTCCGCAGCATATGGGGTGTCGTATGGATACCCGTTTTTTTCTCCATCCGTTCCAACATTCGGTAGACCGCATCCACCTGCAATGCTTTCCCTTTCGTCTCCCCTTCGATGTTTACAAACAACATCTGCTGATGCTGCAGAAGTTCCCGGTATTTTGACAGATAAAACAGTAAAAACTGAAAGGTGGCATCACTAATCTTAGCTTTTCTGTAGGCGGCATTCTTTGCCCTTGCCCTGTTCTCATTGTCATCCCGGAAAAATACCCGGATAGTATGTCGCTCATAATCAATATCCCTGGTATAATCCACACCTAGAATCTCACCGATCCGGTATCCTGTCTCTGCCAGCAGCATGATAAGAAGCTGATCCCTGCAATTGGTACACTGCTTCAAAAGCTCTAAAATCTCATTATGCTCTGCTGGACGGACATTTCGTTCTTCCTCTTTCAGATATCCATTGAATGACCGGAACCGCAGTTTTCTTTTCACGCCGATAGAATCATGGGTGGTAAAGCTGTCATAATATAACACTTTCAGTCTTTCCATATCTGCTTCCAGTTCTAAAAAACAGAAAAACCTGAACACGTCTTTTAAATACGCATTACAGGTTTTATTGCTTGGCAGTTTCTCTTTCTTGTCATTCAAATGATTTCCAACTTTCAGCCAGTGGAGAAATCCCACATAATGTTCATATTGTTCCTGGAATTCCTGTTCCGCCACTTGGGACAGTTCCAATTCTGTTTCATTCAGATATTCCAAGTAAAACCGAATGGATTTTGCCCTTCGGCCAACAGTATTCGGGGAACGGTTTGCTCTGATCAAATGCGTCAGATATTTTGACGGGAGCAGCACCATCTGCCAGCTCTGGTGATCCCTGATCAAGAAATATTCCTTTTTCCCTTCCCAGATATGTTCCACTGCATATCGTGCCATTTTGCTCACCGTCCTTTCCTCTAACGCTATACACAGTATATCCACTTCATGCCAAAATAGCTATTCATCAATACCAACAATCCCTCCAAAACCACCTCAAAAACTGTACTAAACTTTTCCTGTAAAAATGTCCAAAAATGAAGCACAAGCAACAAGGCTGGAAAGGGGATTTTTCCTGTTACAAATAGTATTCCACACCTTTCCGGCTGCGGATAAAATCCTGCACCTCTCTCAATTCTTCAGCCATCTGACAGGGTGGAAGGGCACACATCACATCTTCATGATACTTTCCGCCTTTTACAGCCCGAAAATCTAAAATAGAAACCACACAGGTATCTGTTTCTGTCCGGATGGCACGTCCAAACCCTTGCCGCAGTTTCTTCTGCATATCCGGCACAATAATCGCCTGGATATAATCTTCCAATGATTCATAGGTTTCTTTCTCCGCCTCGCTGATAGGATCTGGCACTGCAAAAGGCAGCTTCACGATAATCAGCGAAGATACCATATCCCCCGGAAAGTCCACCCCTTCCCAACAGGATCCGGCTGCAAACAGCACCGCATTCTCCATCGTCTTAAACCGCAGGATTTCTTCCTGGGAATGTCTCCATACTTCTACCATCGGAAAGGGAATCCCATCCCTTAATATCTGGTACACGCTTCCCATCAATGTATAGGAAGTGAACAAGACCAGCGTATGCCCGTAAGTAGAACAGATCAGGGAATGGATCTGGCCTGCCACCATCTCAGCTTCTTCCCTGCTTCCCCTTTTACACTTCCGCAAAGTTTTTGGAAGATATAACAGACAGTTTTCTTCATACGCAAACGGGGATTCTGCCACATAAGACTGTACATCTGTACGTCCTTCCAGTCCGGTCATCTGCAAAGTACGTGCAAATCCTTTTCCTGCTTTCAAAGTTCCACTGGTCAAAATAACAGACAGTGCCTGTTCCCGATCCCACAGCATTTCCCGCAAGAGCTGTGGAATCTCCCGGCTGGCTGCGCATAAGACCGGAATCTTTTCTTTATCCATACGCAGATGGAGTACATACTTAGAATTTTTCTGTAAAAAACACTCTAGTACTTCTTTTGCCTCCTGAAGTCTGTTTAACACCCACTTTGGTACTACTCCCTTTAGCTGTTCCATCATTCTTTCAATCATCTGGATTCCCTCCCATAAACAAAATTCGCATTCTCCGGTCAACTGAAAATTTTCCTTTATGCCATGGGAAGATATGTGGCTTTCCATGATAATCGTGAAAATGCTATACATCCCGGCTTTTAAAGTTCTGGCTTCCACATTTTGATGTTCCCGTTCCAGATAATAAGCGATCTCCCGGATATCATCCATACATAAATTCTTCCCAAACATCTGCCTGGCCGCCTCCGGAAGTTTATGTGCTTCATCCACTACCAAAGCCCGGTAATCCGCCAGCAATGGTTTATACTCTTCCCTTCGGTGGAATGCATCTGCCAGTACATAATTGTGATTACAAATCTGAAGGAACACATCCTGCTTTTTGGATTCTTCCAAGTATCGCTGATAGCGGCACATCTGCCTGCCCGGACATTCCCTTGGACAGAACTTCGGCACACACACCAGCCTTCTGTCAAACCCACTCAAATCCTTTACGGTATCCATATCATAATGTTTCCGCAGAGACAGCAGTGCTTCTCTTTGGACTGCGTTCTTCTGCTTGTGACGGATAGCCTCGATTCTTTGTTCCAGCCTGTTATCACAGACAAAATGTTCTTTTCCTTTCCGTACCACTGCCCGAAGTGGTGTCTGAATAATGCCCTGTTCTACCAAAACTCTTGATAAAAACGGAACATATTCGGACAAGATTGCTTTTTGCAAGGCAATGCTGGAAGTGGAGACTACTACCGGATGCTGTTTTGGCAGGCTGTTTCGTTCCATTAGTATGGAATATTTCCGCATCAACACACAAGCTACCAGATAGGCATACGTCTTGCCAATTCCTACCCCTGCGTCACACAACGCAATTCTTTCTCCCAGCAAGGTATCTAACATTTCATGGCACAAACGGATCTGTTCTTCCCTGACTGCCAGCCCCTGTTCCGGAAGCAGCACCCGGAAGATTTTCTCCACCTCCTGATGCGCCCTCTTTTGATATTCAACTTTATAAAACATATTGCTTCTTCTTTCCGCATGACGTTAATACCACAAGGATACGGCTGTAGGATCTCCCACAGCCGCATATATCTGATATCAACGTACACTACTTCTTTTTTTGTATTTCTTATCTTTTTTCTTTAGCACCGTATTTGTCCTCGACTCCCGGCTGCCGCACCACATCATGGCAGGGAACATTACAGGCGATGCTTCGCTTCGCATCGCTCGCAGATTTTCTGAAAGTCTTGCTGATTACAACTTGGAGTCCATCCTCTTCCTTGTGGGAAGAAATTCGTATCATTATCCCCCGCAGATGATCCTGGCGAAAGACCTGCGAAAGTCCATTCACAGCTATAAGGACTCGCTCAGAATGAGAACAGGCACTGACAGTTTTCTCACGAAATGATTCGCCCTAGTCTTGGTACAGACCTTGTCATAACAATCCTGCAGTGCTTGTCCCCATCCGTCCTGGCGCTTATGCTGTCACGCTTCTATCTTTGGGAACGTACCTGTAATGCTGGTATGCGGTTGTCAAGGAACGAGGGCCTATTACCCCTTTCATATATAGAGCCGATGAAAACCGCCTTTTTTCTTCACCCTTTCAAAAATTTTTTGATTTTTTTCTTCAGACGATCCATTCGTGTGTAAATCGTCTTTTCCGGGATACCTGTCTGCTCTGCAATCTCCCGGATAGAAAATCCCCACAGCTTGAGCAGTAAGATCTGCAAGGTTTTTTTATCCGATTCCAGAAGAATCTGCAGCAGTTGTTCATTTTCCACGCTGTCAAGTAACTGTTGGATTGTGAGTGCCACCGGAGATTGCTCTTCCAGCTCTTTGGTATATAGCTCTTCCTGATTTGGTGAAAAATGTTCCCAATATCTTCGTTCTGTATTAAAATCCTGCCAATCCAGTTCCCGAAGTCTTTGAATCACACCCTCACTTACACCAGATTCCCGTAAAATCCGTTCTTCTTGTTCCTTCCATTGTTTCCATTTCCGTTCTTCACTTGCTTTATGAAATATCACCTTTCTTTACCTCCGATCTGATTTTTTTGAAATCAAATCGGAGTGGCGGTGATCTTGCATTTACACAAGAAACAGGCTGTACTGCCCGAATTTTTTTCCACAAAAAGAAAGATGCCGCAATCCTGTTTTGAATTGCGACACCACCAAACGCTCGATATGAAGTTACGTTATCTTTTGTAGTTCTTGCTGGCACATACACTGCTCCTTTATGTCATGGTACGAGTTCCATTTTTCCCATAAAGAAGTAGTATACAAAATCAATCTGTCAGCAGACTGTCAGTTGTCTGTCAAGTAACTGTCAGTTTTTCTGTCATTTCTTTTTTTAATACAGTTACAACCAAATCTTGTCATATAAAAAGCAAGTTCCATTTTTAGAAACCTGCCTTTTATGATTCGTTATATACTTTTAAACAATATCCAATCTCTTTTACGCTACTGATTATATACTCTGCACTTACATCTATTTTTTTCAATTTCTGTTTCAGGCGATGTACCATGCAGTAAATAATATTTGTAATGTCCCCATGTGGGTACTCCTGCCATACCAGTTGATAAATCTGGCTATATGTATATACCCTTCCCGGTGTAGATGCTAAAAGATAAAGGAAATCAAACTCTCTTTTTACAACCGGGACTATTTTATGATCCCATTTCACATTTCTTTGAAATGGAAAAATTTCCAGTTTCCCCACCAGTATCGGATTTTCTTCTTTTCTTTCCGACTTCCATTCTGTGTAACGGCGAATCAACGCATACACCTGCAAACCGATTTCTTCTGCTGCACATGGTTGTATCAATACCGTATCTGCCCCTAAGTGAATGATTTTATTTCTTATTTCAGCATGTTCAGATAATAAGACAATCATAGGGGTTATCACTAGCTTTCGGATTGTTTCTACAAACTGACATATTATTTCCGGTTCTTGTTGTAATGCAATCGAAATCAAGTGATAAGAACAAACTGAAAGATGTGAAAAAGCATCCTGGATGCTTGTTGCTTGATAAATCTCTGCCTGTTGCTTCAAAAAGCCCAGACTTTCCCATGTCAATTCGTTTTCATCCACAATTACTATAATTCTGTTTCTCTTCACACCCCGATCAATGTATTTAGCATATCAGTTCCTCCACATAATTTTTTGCATAGTCATAAAAATCCTTTTTGCTTCTTTACAACATCTGAAGAAATATTCGCTACACTTCGCATGAATTATTGCTTCGTCCGGTATAAAATGTGCTTCTTCAAAGCACCTATTCCCATTTACTTCCAATTCCTGTAATTGATGTTCCATAATCCAATAAACATCACCGTATCGAAAAGGTCTGTGTGATATATATGGATAGTCAAATCTTTCCTTATCTGCATTGGAATTTAATATCTGATATGCGTATTCTTCATATTCTCCCGGAACTACCCTCCAAAGTGGTATTGCTATATCTGTAGTTTGGTTTTCTTTTATCACTTTTATTATTTCCTTCATAATAAAGGCGGGCATGATACACATTTCTTTAATCTTATTTCGTGAAATATGGTATTCGCCATTATCTATGATATTATTTTTATTCATAAAGGACACCTACTTTCTATAGTCATATTGTAAAATACAAATGTCACAGAAATGTCCTAATTTCAAAAATATTGTAGTATATTGCATTTTTCCCGTTACAAACACAGAATAAAAAGACGTAGATTACGAAAAAATCTATGTGTTATTTTTTTCTAAATCATCGGTCATCTATAAAGTTCCTTTTTTAAGTACTGCATATTGAAAAACAGAGGTTGTAGCCCAATAATATAGCAAATAAATTCCGCCAAATACTGCCAATGTAACGATTCCGTATGTCAAGAATAAATTTTCCTGCAAGATTGCTTCTCCAAATACTTGATTTGCCCCTACAATCAGAAACATCATTATAATCATCGGAAGTATCGCCGGAATGAAAAACAGAACCCCTACTTCTTTTTTATAAGGTTTCTTAATGGGGGTTTTATAAATACGGACAATGGTGGGAGAGTAAAATTCTACTTTGACATCTATTTCTTGTGTAGTATACGTTATTCCTTGTGTGGTGTGTTGTACACTCTGTGCGATGCCATTTGTTGCAATGATAGTTGCTCCAATTAGGGTTAGAGTCATTTTTTTAATAAAATTCATATTCATAGTATTTTAGTGTTTTGTACTGTTACAAAGGTAAGGCGAAAAGCTTTAAATAGGCAACAATGAGGTTGAATCCAATAATAATCAGGTTGATTTCTTTGTTTTTCTGGCGTATTCGGAGGGGCGGCATCCATACATTTCTTGGAAGCACTTACTTAGATAGCTGGAACTGCTGAAGCCTGTGCGTTCTGCTATTTCTGCAATACTGAGTTCGTTTTCAGTAAGTAGTTGCGCAGCTCGTTGTAAACGGATGTTACGGATGAAAAGGCTGGGAGACTGATCTAATAAATTTACTAGTTTGCGATAAAGTCCTGTTCTTTCCATGCAAAGGTCTCGACTTAGCTGTTCTACTGAATAACCGATGACATGCATATTCTTTTCTACTTGTTCTATAGCCCGTGCTAAAAAAGCGGATTCGGTATTGGTTGTTTTAGGATGATCCGGTTGCTTGTCGTTTTCAAAGCAAGTGGAGGTTGCTGTGCCGTTCTTTTCCAGACGTGCTTTTTGTTCGGCTTCGTAATTGTTGCATTGCTCTATCAGGTTGCGGATGCGGAGTAGTAGAATTTCCTCTTTATGCCGACGCTCTATTTTTTTTCGGGTCCAACATATGTAAAGACGGATACTTCCTACTGTAATAAATAGTAAAATGAGCAGGTAAATAGTATAAGCGGTGGTTGTTTTCCACCAAGGGGCATGGATGGTGAGTTTTATAACGGTCTTTTTCCATTCCACTGGAGAGGGGTATCGGATGCCATAACTTTGAATGTGTATTCTCCGGGAGGTAAATTAGTATAGGACGCTTGAAGCATACCATTACCTGCTGTGGTATTGCCTGGTTTGCTGGTGAAAACATTCATCCAGTTTTATCAATACCTTCTAATTGATAACGATAATAGGTGCGTTCACTATTGATATAGTTCAAAGCAGAGAATTCGAAAGTGAGGAAATTCTGATTGTAGCCCAGTTCTATTCTTTGTATAAGGGCTGGCTTGGGGAAGTTTTATCTTTTTGCCGTATAGCCGCAAACAAGTGAACACTGGGGAATAGGGGAGTTCCGGAGTGATTGATTCATTATCAGGATTGAAGATATTGAATCCGTCTATGCCACCGAAGTAAAGTGTACCGTCCGATGCTTTGAAAACAGCCTTTGTTAGATATTCCCCTTCTAATGCGCCATCCTGTTGATTGAAATTGGTGAAGTATGGTTCTTTATTTTTCTGATTGATGTGGATACGTGAGATTCCATTGCTTGTAGTTACCCAGATATCATTGTGATCATCTTCAATAATGCCTTGTACAAAGTTATTACTTAAATTCCATTTTCACGATAAAAATGCGTGGGGTTTGCTCGTCCGGTATAAAAAAGTTCCAGACCATCTGCTGTCCCTGCCCAAGTCCAGCCTCGTGTGTCAGTACATAGGCCGTATATGTTTTACCCTTGAAAAAGGCAGTTTCTGTTCCTCTGTTGAATTTCTTTTTACTTCGGCAGGGATAGATGAATTATGTTCGGAGATAAGGGTGCGTGTTCCATCTTTTTCAGTGGACAAGCGGTAAATATGAGTATGTTCTTTCAGATAGATCATTCCTTTATTGTCTTCGGCAAAACTTTCTACTGCAATATCTTTTTCAGGAGCAACTGGAAAATTGTTACGGTTTATTTGGGTAAGTTTATGCATGGACGGATGGTAATATAGTAATCCTCGGTTGAGAGTTCCAATCCATAATCCTCCTTGTCGGTCTTGGAATATAGTGCTGATTTCTGTTGAGAGTCGTTGTCCGTTTTTAGTTTCCAAAATAGGAATATATTGCAGTTTTCCTTAGTAAGATCCAGTATCCAAAAACCATGTACACAGGTTATATACGCTTTTTGATTGTCGGGGGTGATGATTAAAGTATTAAGTGCATAGTTTTCTTCAAGTATCTTTTTCCATGTCCGTTGGCATGTGTTGAAACAGAACAAACCACCTTTATATCCGTTGCGTAATTGGTAAAAGCTGTTTGGAGCTTTGACAACCAAGGAGGTTCGGGCAAAATATTGTTGCTCGGTTTCCGCATAGGCAGCAGCACTGTATAGTCGTTTTCTGCTTGTCATGTCATAACAATCTACTTCTCCCGTATTATAGAACAGGTAAAGTGAATCATTCTCCGTATTTAGATCTTGTAGTTGGCGGGTATCATTGGGGGATAAAGTTATATGGATTCCGGTTTGTAATTCTTGTAATTTATGGTCTGTCAGTATCCAAATGTGTCCTGCACAGTCGGCAAAAAGATTTTCTATCGGTTCCGGTATATTTTTATTTTGGAAATAAGATTCTAAATCTCGGATATATTCCTCTTTGTAGAGATTGATTCCCATTAGTTTGTGATAGTCTTTCACCCAAAGTAGGGAGTCTCCACTTTGATAAATGCGGTAGAACCCGTCATATTGTTTTAAAGGATATACATTTTTATCCGTCCGATGCAGATAACTGAAATGTATACCATCATATAAATTGATGTTGCCATTAGTAGTAAACACCATTCTTCCGTCAGGTAGTTGTAGGATATATCTTATCTGGTTGTCGCTTAATCCGTGTGAAGTATTGATGGAAGTAAACAGGAAATCATTGGCATATAGTGGCAATATTATACTGATATATAAACAGATCAGTAGGCTTATTTGTTTTTTTGATGATTTCCCATAATCTTCCTATTTTTAGTAAAGCAGGAATCCTGCCACTCCGCAAAGTATAATCATTAATATAGGATTAATTTTGTATTTCCGTGTACCTATAAAGGTTACTAGAAAAATAATTATACTGATGATAAATTGATACAAATCTATTTGATAGCTACTGAAGTTTTCAGCATTCATCAAGACGAGTGCAGCCGCTGCCAGCAGACCTACCACTGCCGGACGCAACCCTTTGAATACGGCTTCTACAACCGGATGCTTTTGGTATTTCAAGAAGAACCGGCTGATGATTACCATTAATATGAATGATGGAAAAACTACAGCAAAAGTAGCTATACAAGAACCGAATATGGCCCAGTTTTCATTGTAGCCTGCATTCAATACTGCAGTATATCCCACATAAGTAGCAGAGTTGATACCAATGGGGCCTGGTGTCATCTGGCTGATAGCGATGATATCTGTAAATTCGCTGGCACTGACCCAATTATATCTTGTTACTACTTCTCCTTGTATCATGGACAACATGGCATAGCCTCCTCCGAAACCGAAGAGACCTATTTTACAGAATGTATAGAATAAATATAGAAAAATCATTTGGATGAATATTTATGTTTGTACTTGCCATATATAAAACCCCCCACGCCCGCTATTATGATAATGTAGACAGGGGATACGTCCAATACCCAGATAAGTAATGCGGATACTATTGGTATCCAGATAGTGTAACGGTTTATCTTGGCCGATTTTGCCATGGAGAAAGTTGGAGCTGCAATAAGGGCTACTACTGCCGGACGGATTCCCTTGAATATATTCTCTACAATTTGGTATTGTTTGAACTGTTGAAAGAATAAGGCAATTGCCAACATAATAAAGAAAGAGGGGAGTATTGTGCCTAAAGCCATTGCCAATGCTCCACGGAAATTACGCAATTTATATCCGATAAATATGGCAATATTTACAGCAAATATTCCAGGTACAGACTGAGCGAGGGCTAATAAATCAATAAAATCCTCTTTGTCAATCCATTTTCGTTTGTCCACTATTTCATCTTGAATTAGGGGAACCATGGCATATCCTCCGCCAATGGTAAATAGTCCTATCTTTAAGAAGATAAGAAATGATTGTAAATAGAAATTCTATTTTTTTAATTTTGTTTCATATAAGTGCTTGGTGGAACTCTGTAGTATTTCTTAAATGTATCCGTAAAATATTTGGGATCACTGAATCCCATCATATCCGAAACTTCGGATACAGTATAACGTTTGCTTTTAATAAAATGCTAGCCTCGTTCATACGTACTTTACGTATAAAATCACTGGGCGAATCATTGGTTAAAGCCTTTATTTTATTGTATAAACTACTCCGGCTCATATTCATTGCATCACATAGGTTTTCTACGTTCATTTCTTTGTTTATACTACTTTTTATGATGTTGGTGGCTTTTAAAAGAAATTCTTGTTCCAAACTGATCGTCGGATCATCTGAAACCTCGTCTGCATTGAATTTGAATTGTGAGAAACGCTTTTTCATGATTTCCCTGTTCGCCAGAACATTGGCTATATTTGCTTTCAGTACTTCCATGTCAAATGGTTTGACTATATATTTATCGGCTTTGGTCTGTAAACCCTTGATGATACTTTCTTTATCGTTCAATGCGGTCAGCAATATGATAGGTATATGACTGGTTTCAATATTATTTTTCAATATATTGCACATTTTGTCTCCATTCATGATAGGCATCATTACATCCGACAATATCAGATCCGGTTGTCGTTCCTTGATAAAATCCAGTGCTTCTTGCCCATTTCCTACATCAGAAACATTATAGTCTTCCGATAGCGTATGCAACAGGAAAGTACGCAATTCCATATTATCTTCCACTATCAGAATGGAAGCGGCATGTGTTTTGGCTGGCTTGTTTTGATCTCTTTCACCAGTTCTTCCGGATTGCCTTCGATAACAGGCAGAGGATCAATTACATCAGTCTTTTTGAATATACGGTAGTTGTATTTCCGGTCTTTTGATAGGGAATGCCAGTTGAAGGTAGTTCCTACATTTTCTATACTGCTCATTGATATTTTGCCGGCTATGGCTTTTGATCAGTTTGTAGGTAAGCAGCATACCGATGCCCGTCTTCCTTGTGTATTTGCT
>ENA-OQJN01000738-OQJN01000738.1-human-gut-metagenome-genome-assembly--contig:-NODE-738-length-11856-cov-4.606446_pt1 | contig 11856 bp, 15 predicted proteins | sample MGYA00242610_ERZ504777 | MGnify/ENA primary metagenome ERZ504777 (study PRJEB26092, sample SAMD00036350) | human gut metagenome | host: Homo sapiens | study: EMG produced TPA metagenomics assembly of... | reverse complement strand
CCATATTGGTGCGCATATTTTTGTAAACTTATAGTCAAACATGATATTGTGCCCGACCAGCACATGATCCTCACAAAAGCTTACAAAATCACAAATAATGTCTTCCGTATTTCTTGCATCTTTTACCATCTCATTTGTGATGCCTGTAATACCTGTGATCATTGGAGAAATCGGTTCATCCGGCTTTAGAAATTCCATAAATCGTTCCACAACTTTCCCATCTTGTACCTTCAATGCACCGATTTCAATAATATTGTCATTCTCTACATTCAATCCGGTCGTCTCCAAATCAAATGCCACATATGTCTTTATCATTTTTCGTACCCTTTTTGTAATTGTTCAATCACCGTTTTCGTCTTTATAAGACGGTTGTCAAACTGTGCATAAAAATCGTTCTTCATATCATATGGCTCAATAAAAAATGACTGTAGCACAAACAAATTGATCTTTTTGACACAGTCTTCATCCGTCATTTTCATAAGCTGCTCCTGCAATTCTATCACAAAATTATGCCAATTTAAAATATATGTTTCATTTTGTTTTAAGTCCGGAGTATCAATCCACTTTTTCACCTTCACTTTTGTGCGATTTTCTTTTTTACATTCGTGTATCTGTAGGAAATACTGAAAACCGCCATTTTCATAATATCTTCCAAGTGGAAACAAACGGCAGATACCCGGTCGGAAACTGTGGATGCTGCATCTTCCTTCTTTGTTTAAAAATGCACATCTTTCGTGTACTTCACTCATTTTTAAATTTGGCAAAATCAAGCCGTCTACCACATTCAGTTCAATCTTATCAGCCAAAAGTTCTTCAAATGTCACTTTTAAGTTTCCAGTCAATCTGTAAATATCCAGCGGATCCAAGAGAATAGACTGCCCCATTCCCCGACAACAGTCAAAGCAGCCGTGGCAATCACCACAGTCTGCTTTGACAAGATCATTTGGTCCATATAATTTTCCGTCTGATATTTCTTTCATATCTATTTCACGTTTCATAAGTCCCTCATTTCTATTAGTTTTTCAAGTTAAAATAATATCGGTATGCGACAAACACTTCAATCAATACTCCGATGACAACAACTGTAATCTCCGCCGGACTTCCAATATCCTTGAACCGCATTACCGAAAGTACAATACAGATGCTCGCAATGATAATAATCGGAAGGAACTTGTGCAAAATGCTCAGCTTCTTATATTTTTCTTTTGAAAGTTCCGGCGGAATGATCTCATCCGGATACTTCATCTGACAGCATACTACCGCACCATATCTGGAAAATTCTCTAGATGCCTCATATTCGATTCCATCAATCGTAAATTCCGGATACATGCCTTCTTTTGTAATGACAAGATTCAATTTATTCTCATTTGCATATCGGAATAATTCATCTGTAAATTCCGATGGTGTCAAGCACATGGAATTCGGTACAAAACGGAATTCTCGCATTGCTTCCAGTTTTGCCACTGTTTTATAGTCATCCAACAGATTTGCAAATACAGCGCCATTTTCTTCCGCCTCTTCCATCTTTATCAGATAACTGTCCGCATCAAACTGTTCTAATTCTGATTCATTGATCCGGTTACAGAAATCCAATGCATCGGACAGGCGGTCTCTCTCCTGTGTCAACCTTTCTTTTTGGAACTCCATTGCATCAGACAAAGTAATGTCATGATTCAAAAGCTTCCGAATCTCCTCAATTGGCATATCAAGCTTTCGCAAGACTTTGATCACTTTCAGTTGCTTGATGTCTTTATCAGAATATTCTCTGTAATCATTTTCCGGATTCCGGTTTGGTGAAATCAGTCTCTGTCTTTCATAATAACGTATATTTTGTTTTGTGATTCCTGTTAATTGTTCTACTTCTTTGATGCTTAGCATAATCATCGCCTCCTCTTACCTCTTTTGTAAGGGATATAGCAGGTATAAGGTCAATCTTTTTTTATATTTTTTGTAAAATATCTAATGTATGGGCTGATGCTCCAAGAAGTTCCGGTCTTTCACAAGTAGATAAATGATATTCTATAAAAAGACGGTAAGTCTCCTCATCCATAGCATTCAAAATCTGACGCATATAATTTGCCGGACCATCTGCCGCAATCAATTGTAATCGTTCTAAATTTGCAGCTTTTCGAACTGCATCAATATCTTCAACTCTTACATAATCATATAAATCTTCAGGTTCTGCAACAACATGAAATGCTGAATCTACTTTTCCGTTCTTCATGCTCTCACAAATGTGATTTTCTTTGAATCCATAGGTGAGTATACTATATTCATTCATACAATATGCAACAAGAATGATGCCGTCTTTTTTTGTGACGCGTTTTGCTTCTTTGAGCGCCTTCACCTTGTCTTCAAATGTATAGAGATGATACATAGGTCCAAAGACAAGAGTCATGTCAAATGAATCCTTCTCAAAACGCGACAAATTCAAAGCAGTTCCCTGATAAGCTTTCACATTGCTTCCCTTTGACTTTAGAATTCCGAGATTATATTTGACCAATTCCACTGCTGTGACATCGTATCCTTCCTCGGCAAGCTGAACGGAATAACGCCCAGTTCCAGCACCTACATCTAAAATTTTTGCATCTTCTTTTCCTTCCAAATACTTATGAATGTATTTCATGGAAGTGACATACTCCACATGCCCATGGCGTCTTGTCAGACGCTTTTCCTCACAAAATTTATTATAATAGTTCTCTAATTCTTTTGACATATCTATATATTATACCTTTTCTTTTGTTTTCACAATGCTTTTCCAATCGACGACTAAGTCAATTTTTCAATAATTTCTTTATATCCTGGAGTTCATCTCCAGAATAGACAATTCCATCAATCATAATGTTCGGTGCTGTTTTACATTTTTTCAGACAATTTCGTGTCCGCAATTCAAAAGCTCCATCTGCAGACATTCCGTTTTTCTGAATATCAAGTTCGGTTCTTAGTCTCTTTAAAAGAAGTATTCCATCTTTTCTTCCACAGCGTTCTCCCGTGCAAGCAATAATCTCATGCACAGCATTTGATTCCTTCAGACTTGGATACATGCGAATCAGACATTGCAAGAACTTTTCTGAAGTTCCAGTTGTCTCAAGCACTCTGCATTTTAAATCCGGAGTCAGACACCCTGAGACTTCCTGAAGCTCGCGTAAAAGCGCTACAATCATCTCTTGACTGTTCTTATCTCGCTGCCTGCCATAATAGGAAAAAATCTCTTCTATTTCATCTTTTTTATTCTGCTCGTCCATCAATATACAACACTCCTAACGTTCCCGGTCCGCAATGACTTGATATCACACCTCCGGCTCTGGTAATTAAAATTTCCTGAAATACATTCAGGCTTTTTAAATATTCAAAAATCTCATTTATTATTTCTTCACCGCATCCTGAATGTGTTATGAAAACACGCTCTTTTTTTGCACATTTCAGTTCTTCTTCCATCTCCTGAGCATAGTTTAAAAGAACCTTTCTCATCTTCCCGCGGTACTTTTTGGTTGGCTGCATTTTACCATTTTCTACTACAATCTTTGGATGGAGCTTTAAAGCGCCGCCTGCCATTGCAGCAACTCCGCTGCACCTTCCGCCTCTATAAAGATAAGTCAATGTATCTACTACAAAACTTGCATGGACAAAAGGTTTTAGCTTTTCTATCCTGTCTACGATCTCTTTCGCACTTCTTCCATTCTGCGCCATAATTGCAGCTTCTATCACGAGCAGACCGATACCTGTTGATAAATTTGCTGAGTCCACTACAAAGATATGTTCTTGTGCCTCCAAATCGCTTGCAGCCAAACGGAACACATTGCCGGAAGTAGACATCTCGCCTGAAATTGCAAAGCAAACAACCTCCTGATTGTTCTGTGCATATGGCTTTAACATCTCTATTGCGTTGTCTAATGACGGAGCAGATGTCTTTGGTGTAGTCTTATGCTCATCGGACCAGTGGTAAATTTCATCCGGTGTAATATTCTTACCGTCTTCACATTCCTTGTCTCCCAATAAGATATGCAATGGCAGAATTGACACATCATATTTTTCTAGCAATTCTTTGGATAAATCACATGTGCTGTCCGAAATAATTTTAACCATTTTTATTACACTCCTTTTATTTATGATAAGGTGCTCCCTCGATAATTCGATATGATCGGTACACCTGTTCTAACAAAATCACCCGCATAAGCTGATGCGGAAAAGTCATCTTAGAAAAACTCAGTCCATAATCAGATCGTTTAAGCACATCTTCGCCAAGTCCGATAGAACCGCCAATAATGAATATAATATGACTTTTTCCCTGTACTCCCAATGTTTCTATCTTTTTTGCAAATGCAACCGAGTCCAACATAGTTCCTCCGATCTCTAAAGTGATCACATACGCATCTTCTTTCACATAGCGAAGAATTCTCTCCCCTTCTTTCTTGCGAATCTGCTGTTCTACATTCTCACTTGCCTGATCGGGCGTTTTTTCATCTGCCACTTCGATAACCTCTAATTTACAGTATTTACTCAAACGTTTACTATATTCTGCAATTGCATCTTTCAAGTATTTTTCTTTGATTTTCCCGACTGTAATCAATGTAATTTTCAATCTTTGCTCCCCCTATCCGATATAAAAATCCATCACTAACATTGTGATGAAACCTGCAAGCAGTGAATAAGTTGCCATCCGCTCATATCCATGACTGTGCGTCTCCGGAATCATCTCATCACTCACAACGTAAATCATCGTTCCGCCTGCAAAAGCTAACGCGAACGGCAGGATTGCCTTTGCCACGGAAACAGTTCCAAATCCAATCATTGTTCCGATAATTTCAATCACACCGGTAAAGCAGGCAATGAAAAATACACGCTTTTTTGCAACCCCAGCCATAATCAGCGGTGACACAATAATCATTCCCTCTGGAATATTTTGCAAAGCAATCCCAAGCGCAACCGTAATCGCGTTGTTTATATTTTCACTTCCAAATCCAACTCCCGCTGCAATTCCTTCCGGAAGATTATGAATTGCAATCGCCATCACAAACAACATAACCTTATTTAAATGATTTTGCCGATCGGCGTGCGCTTCCTGATCCATTCCTGTGATATGATGCAGATGGGGTGTCAGCTTATCCGCCAGATTCAGAAAAATTGCACCAACAAGGATCCCGACTGATGTTACCCATACATTTCCTTCCTCAAGAGATGGGATGATCAGTCCCAAAATTGCTGCTGAAAGCATGATTCCTGCTGCAAATCCAAGAATCGCATCGTTAAATTTGTGTGGTACTTTCCGAAAAAGGAAACCGATGATAACACCAGCGATAGTTGCACCACCTACGCCAAAAGCCGAAATAAGCGCCAATTTCATAAAATAAAACCTCCTGATAAAATCTATTCGTAGGAGGTATTATAACATATTTTTTACAATTTGGGGACGTAGTAAAATTGAATTTTACTACGTCCCCAAATGAAGTTTATTTATCTTTTAAGTACTCATGAATACCTCGTGCCCCTGCTTTTCCTGCTCCCATCGCAAGAATAACTGTCGCAGCACCTGTCACGGCATCACCGCCGGCATAAACGCCTTCTTTTGTTGTATTCCCAAATTCTTCATCGGCAACAATACATTTCCATCTGTTTACTTCTAATCCTTCTGTAGTAGAAAAAATCAATGGATTCGGCGAAGTTCCAAGTGACATGATGATTGTATCCAGTTCCATCTCGAACTCAGAACCTTCAATTACAACCGGGCGTCTTCTTCCAGAAGCATCTGGTTCTCCCAGTTCCATCTTCACACATTTCATACCTTTTACATAGCCATTTTCATCCACAAGAATTTCTGTCGGATTTGTTAATAGATCAAACACAATTCCTTCTTCCTTTGCATGGTGGACTTCTTCTACTCTCGCAGGAAGTTCCTCTTCACTTCTTCTGTAAACAATATGTACATCTGCACCAAGACGTACTGCTGTTCTTGCAGCATCCATCGCAACGTTACCGCCGCCGATGACAGCTACTTTCGTACCTGCAACGATCGGTGTATCATAAGAATCATCAAATGCTTTCATCAGATTACTTCTTGTCAAATACTCATTTGCAGAAAATACGCCGTTTGCATTTTCCCCTGGAATTCCCATAAATTTCGGAAGTCCAGCTCCGGATCCAATAAATACTGCCTCGAATCCTTCTTCTTCAATCAGCTGATCAATTGTCGTAGATTTACCAATCACAACGTTTGTCTCAAATTTTACGCCGAGTTCTTTTACTTTTTCGATCTCTTTTGCCACAACTTTATGTTTTGGAAGACGAAATTCCGGAATACCATACACAAGAACGCCTCCAAGTTCATGTAATGCTTCAAACACAGTTACCTCGTAACCAAGTTTCGCAAGGTCTCCGGCACAAGTAAGTCCTGCAGGACCAGAGCCAATTACAGCTACTCTATGCCCATTTGTTTTTTCTGCTTTTTCCGGTTTGATGTCATGCTCCAGTGCATAATCTGCGACAAATCGCTCCAATTTACCGATGGAAACAGGCTCTCCTTTGATTCCGCGGATACACTGACCTTCACACTGAGATTCCTGTGGGCATACACGTCCGCAAACTGCCGGAAGTGCAGAGGATTTTCCAATTACTTTATAGGCTTCTTCGATATTTCCTTCTTTTACTTCTTTGATAAATGCCGGAATATTGATAGAGACTGGACAACCCTGAATACATTTTGCATTTTTACAATTAATACATCTTGTAGCCTCGTCCATCGCTTCTTCCTGATTGTATCCAAGACACACTTCCTCAAAATTCGTTGCACGTACCTTCGGATCCTGTTCTCTTACAGGTACTTTTTTTAATACATCAGCCATTAGTTGTCACCTCCACAATTTCCGCATCCGCCGTGATGTGTAGTGCCTTCCTGAAGTTTTAACATTGCACGGCCTTCTTCTGTTTTGTACATCTGTTGTCTTTTCATTGCCTGATCAAAATCAACTAAGTGTCCATCAAATTCTGGTCCATCTACGCATGCAAACTTGATCTCATCTCCAACTTGAAGTCTGCATGCCCCGCACATACCGGTTCCATCTACCATGATTGGGTTCATACTTACAATAGTTGGAATCTCCAATTTCTTTGTTAAGAGACAGACAAATTTCATCATGATCATCGGACCGATTGCCACGCAGACATCATACTTTTTGCCTTCCTCTTTCACTAACTGCTCAATCTTTGTTGTAACCATTCCGGCATGTCCATAAGAACCGTCATCTGTACAAGGATAATAGTTCCCAGCAACTGCTTTCATCTCATCTTCCAGAATCAACATGTCTTTTGTCTTAGAACCAACGATAACATCCGCTTCAATTCCGTGCTCATGGAGCCATTTCACCTGCGGATATACAGGAGCTGCACCAACACCACCGGCAACAAACAACATCTTCTTACCTTTTAAACTTTCTATATCTTCATGAACGAACTCAGAAGCACATCCAAGAGGTCCTGTGAAATCGCGGAAACTGTCTCCTGCTTTTAATTCTGCCATCTTTTCTGTAGATGCGCCAACTGTTTGGAATACAATAGTAATCGTTCCTGCTTCTCTATTATAATCACAAATTGTGAGAGGGATTCTTTCACCTTTCTCATCCATCTTTACAATTACAAACTGTCCCGGTTCGCAATGCTTTGCTACTCTTTTTGCTTCTACATCCATGAGAAAAATTTTGTCTGCTAACTTTTCTGCTTTTTGTATCTTATACATTTTACGCCTCCCATTTATCTTTATACTTCACTATGATAAAGCAAAACTTTAAAAATTTCAAGCGGTATTCTCAATTTTGCTTCACTCTCTATTATACTAGATAAAAAGCGAGTGCACAATACACCCGCTTTTTGTAAATATATGTATATTACTTCTAGAAGTCTACTTCTGTTCCATAGTAAACGCATGTAAATAGTCTTTCCATAGTAGCCGGATCAATTGCACGTGGATTAGAACCTGTACAGGCATCGCCAACTGCAAGCTCTGCAATAGATGCAATTTTTTCTTTGAACTCGTCTTCTTTGATACCGAATTCTTTCAAAGTAGCCGGAATTCCAAGAATCACGTTAAAGTCGTCAATTTTCTTACATAAGCTGTTGATAAGTGCTTTCTCAGAAGCTCCCTCTAATCCTACTCTGCGAGCGATTTCTGCATAACGTTTTGCTGCAACAGGATCCTTCGCATTGTATTTAATTACATATGGCAGATACATGGCATTTGCAAGACCATGTGTAATGTGTCCTGTTGAGAATGCAGCACCTGTTTGTGTGCCATAGAATGTACAATACCAAGTAACGCATTGGAGAACGCCATACCTGCAAGACATTGTGCATCATGCATATGTGCTCTTGCATCCATGTTGCCTTTGTAAGAAGCTGGCAGGTAATCAAACACCATCTCGATTGCCTGAATCGCAAGTGGGTCTGTATATGCGCAGTTCAGTGTGGAAACATATGCTTCAATTGCGTGCGTAAGTGCATCCATACCTGTGTAAGCCACTTGATGAGCCGGAAGCCCTTCTACTAATTCTGAGTCAACGATTGCAACATCCGGTGTGATATTAAAGTCAGCTAATGGATACTTGATTCCTTTCGCGTAATCTGTGATAACAGAAAATGCAGTTACTTCTGTTGCTGTTCCTGATGTAGAAGGAATTGCTGCGAATTTTGCTTTCTGTCTTAATTCCGGGAAGTTAAATGGGATGCATAAGTCTTCGAATGTCACATCTGGATATTCATAAAATGCCCACATTGCTTTTGCAGCATCGATTGGTGATCCACCGCCCATTGCTACAATCCAATCTGGTTCAAAAGCACGCATTGCTTCTGCACCTTTCATAACAGTCTCCACAGATGGATCTGGCTCGACACCTTCAAACAGCTGTACTTCCATTCCAGCCTCTTTCAGATAATTCACTGCTTTATCTAAGAATCCTTGACGTTTCATGGAGCCGCCGCCAACTACAAGAATCGCCTTTTTCCCTTTCAGATTCTTTAATTCTTCTAAACATCCTTTTCCGTGATAAATATCTCTTGGTAAACAAAATCTACTCATTTCAATCTCTCCTTTTGCATATGTATTGTTAACCTTTTAACAGTATTTTAACTCTGTTAATTATTTAACGCAACAGATTTGGAGAAAAAAATTGTATTTATTTTAGTACAAATCATCTATTAAAATTACTTTCGAACAGCTTCTATACAATTGTTCATAAGCATGGCAATCGTCATTGGTCCAACCCCACCCGGAACCGGTGTGATTGCACTCACTTTCTCAATCACATCATCAAAATCTACATCCCCGCAAAGTTTATTCTCTGCATTGCGGTGGATACCTACATCAATCACAACAGCTCCCTCTTTTATGTAGTCAGATGTAATAAACTTTGGTTTTCCGATTGCCGCAATAAGAATATCTGCACGTCCTGTAATTTCTTTCAAGTCCCTTGTTCTAGAGTGGGTAATCGTAACCGTTCCATTTTCACGGAGCAATAGCAATGCCATCGGTTTCCCTACAATATTACTTCTTCCGACAACCACACATTCTTTTCCTTCAATTTCAATTTCGGAACGTTTTAAAAGTTCAATAATTCCTGCCGGAGTGCAAGGAAGAAAACCATTTCTTCCAATACACATATTTCCCACACTTTCCGGGTGGAACCCATCCACATCTTTTTCCGGAGCGATTGCCTGAATCACAGCATCCTCACGAATATGAGCAGGCAGTGGCAGCTGAACTAAAATCCCGTTTACTTTTTCATCTTCATTCAATTTCTGAACAAGTGAAAGCAGTTCTTCTTCTGCAACAGTCTCATCCAGCTCATACGATAAAGACTCTATTCCGATAAACGCACATGCCTTTTTTTTATATTTACATAGACAGATGATGCCGGATCTTTTCCAACTTGCACAACTGCAAGACATGGAACAATTCCTTCTTCTTTTAATTTTGTCACTTCTTCTTTTAATTCTTCTTTAATTTGTGTTGATATCAGTTTTCCGTCAATTAATTTTGCCATTCAATCTCTCCCTAAAATAATCCTGTAATAGTTCCTTCCTCATTCACATCAATGCCATTTGCCGCCGGCACCTTTGGAAGCCCAGGCATCGTCATCACTGCACCTGTAAGTGCCACTACAAAGCCTGCTCCCGCATTGACATACACTTCACGGATATGGATTTTAAAGTGTTCCGGTCTTCCAAGAAGTGTCGCATCGTCAGAGAGGGAATACTGATTTTTTGCCATGCAGATTGGAAGCTCTCCATATCCAAGCTCCGTAATCTTATCAAGTTGTTTTTCCGCTGTCGGAGTATATTCCACACCGTCTGCGCCATAGATTTCTTTGAAATCGTCTCGATCTTCTCTTTCAGAGAAAGGCTGTTTTCGTACAATGTATGGAAATGGCTCTCTTTTGTCTCCAATGTATTCAAAACTTTTTCTGCTAATGCAATACCGCCTTCGCCACCTTTTTCCCATACTTCTGAAAGTGCAAATTCGCAGTTTCTTCTTCACAGAATTGTCTGATAAACTCATTTTCTGCATCGGTATCTGTCACAAATGAATTTAGTGTCACGACAACCGGAACACCAAATTTTTTGAACATTTTCAATATGTTTTTCCAGGTTCACAATACCTTTTTTCAATGCTTCCAGATTCTCTTCATTCAGATCTTTCTTAGCAACTCCGCCGTTGTATTTCAAAGCCCGCACAGTTGCGACAATCACAACCGCATCCGGTTTCAGATTTCCCATTCTGCACTTAATATCCATGAATTTTTCTGCCCCAAGGTCAGCGCCAAACCCTGCTTCTGTAATTGCAATATCGCTTAATTTTAATGCCATTTTTGTTGCGCGGATACTGTTACATCCGTGCGCGATATTTGCAAATGGACCGCCGTGTACTAATGCTGGTGTATGCTCTAATGTCTGAATCAGATTTGGCTTGACTGCGTCCTTTAGCAGAGCTGTCATCGCACCTGTCGCCTGTAAGTCATCGGCAGTCACCGGTTCTCCCGCAAAGTTATATGCAACAACAATCTTTCCAAGACGACGTTTCAAATCTTTGATGTCATCAGCCAAACAGAGAATTGCCATAATCTCAGATGCAACCGTGATGACAAAATGATCCTCACGGACCATACCGTCCATCTTATTTCCAAGACCAACTACAATATTGCGAAGTGCACGATCATTCATATCCAGACAACGTTTCCATACAACCTGTCTCGGGTCAATCTGAAGCACATTTCCTTGTTGGATATGGTTGTCCAAAAGAGCAGCCAAAAGGTTATTTGCCGAAGTGATTGCATGAAAATCTCCTGTGAAGTGAAGATTCAAATCTTCCATCGGTACAACCTGTGCGTATCCGCCGCCTGCTGCACCACCTTTGATGCCGAAACAAGGTCCCAGCGAAGGCTCACGCAACGCAATCAATGCTTTTTATTCAACTTTGCCATAGCTTGTCCAAGGCCCACAGAGGTTGTAGTCTTACCCTCCCCTGCCGGAGTCGGGTTGATTGCAGTTACAAGTACAAGTTTCCCATCCGGTCGGTCTTTTACTGCCTCCCACAATTCATCAGAAAGCTTGGCTTTGTATTTTCCATACAGTTCCAAATCATCCTCCTGAATCCCAATACTTGCAGCCACCTCTTTGATTGGCTTCATCACTGCCTCCTGTGCAATCTGAATGTCTGTTTTCATCTTTTTTCCTCCTTTGAATTATATAATCTCTCGGAATCTTTAGCTCAGTAAAATCAAGGCTTGCAGATTCCTTTTTTATTAAAATCCCCCACTTTTTTGCCCAAAAAGTCTTGACAAATCGCTCAAAATTTGCGGCGAAGCCGATTGA
>ENA-OQJN01000736-OQJN01000736.1-human-gut-metagenome-genome-assembly--contig:-NODE-736-length-11874-cov-4.246361_pt1 | contig 11874 bp, 11 predicted proteins | sample MGYA00242610_ERZ504777 | MGnify/ENA primary metagenome ERZ504777 (study PRJEB26092, sample SAMD00036350) | human gut metagenome | host: Homo sapiens | study: EMG produced TPA metagenomics assembly of... | reverse complement strand
AGAGGGCAAGGATGCTGCCCTCTGTAGCAGGGCACTACTGTTTACGATAAATTTAAGCTTTGCTCGGTCAGACGAAGCTTGACCGGCTCGCCAGTGGTGCTTCGCACCCGGGTTGCGGCTCCCAGCATCCGCTGCGCTCCGCTTGCGTCTTGCTGGCCGCGGCCCCAACAGCTCCTCCCTGTTTCCGCCGCTGGCGGCGGTCGTCGTTGTTGCCCCCTCTGGGGGAGCTGGCGCGTCAGCGACTGAGAGGGCCGACGCTCTTCCGATACACCGCAAAGGCGATGACAGCCGACAGCACTTCCGTGACCCAGAAGGCGTGCCAGACGCCGGTGGGGCCGAGCTGGCGGCAGAGCAGCCACGCCAGCGGCATGATGAAGATGACGTACCGGCAGAGGGAGATGACCAGCGAGGCCGCACCCTTGCCCAGACCTTCCAGCGCGCCGGAAGAGGTGGTGGACACCGCCGACACCACAAAGCCGAGGCAGATGATGCGCAGGGCGGTCTGGCCGATGGCGATGGTCTCGGGGTTGGAGGAGAACAGGCCGATGAGGGGCGCGGAAGCGGCCATACAGATGACGGTGCCTGCCGCCATGATGACGGCGCTCATGCCGAGGGTGAGCTGGTAGAGCTTTGCCACCCGGGCGTGCTCCTTTGCGCCGTAGTTGTAGCCGATGAGGGGGCGCATTCCCTGCACGATGCCGTTGGCAGGCAGATAGAGGAACGTCTGGAGCTTATAGTAGATGCCCAGCACCACCACATAGCTTTCGGAGAAGGCCGCCAGCAGGCCGTTGAGGAAGGTGACCAGCAGGGAGGGCAGGGCCAGATTCAGGATGGCAGGCACACCGACGGCGTAGAGACGGCCTTCGAGAGAGAGGTCGGGCCGCAGGGCCTTCCGGCGCAGATGGACGGGCGACTCGGTGGTGCTGTAGACCACGAGGTAGATGACGAGAGTGGCGGCCTGTCCGATGCCGGTAGCCAGCGCCGCGCCGGCAATGCCCATGGCAGGCACCGGGCCGAGGCCGAAGATGAGGACGGGGTCCAGCAGGATGTTGCAGACACAGCCCGAGATGAGGGCGATCATGGTGAGCTTCATCCGGCCCACGGCCTGAAAGAGCTTCTCAAAGGCGAGGCCGGCCATGTTCACGGTAGCGAACAGGAAGACGATGGTGGAGTAGGTCGCGCCCATGGAGACGATGGTGCCGTCGGCGGTGAACCGGGCCAGGAAGCCGGGCATGATGGCGGTAGCTGCCAGCGTGCAGAGGATGCCGTGGAGCACCGAGAGGGCCATGCCGTGGGTGGCGGCGGCGTCCGCCCTGTCGTGGTCGCCTGCGCCCCGGTAAAGGGCCACGAGGGCGTTGATGCCTATGCCGAAGCCGATGGCGACGGCGCTCACGAAGTTCTGGATGGGGAACACGAGGGAGAGGGCCGTCATGGCCTGCTCGTTGATCTGGGCCACAAAGAGGCTGTCCACGATGTTGTACAGCGAGTTCACCAGCATGGAGATGACGTTGGGCAGAGCCATCGACACCAGCAGCGGGAACACCGGCTTCGTCTTCATAAAAGTATCGTTCATGGGGGCAAAAGCTTCCTTTCCTGAAATTTCCGCACAAGAAAAGCCACACAACGGCGGCTTGAAGCGGGCCATTGTGTGGCGAAAAGTAGCAAATATCTATGCTGTAAAAATCCACACGGGTTTTATTGAAGTGCCGAGAAATACGGTGCATCGCAAAAGCAGCGTTACGGGACGCCGCCGGACGGCACCGGGATGCGGGCCGGAAAGGGCAGTACGGGAAGAGCCTTTTTTGACCGGCCTGCGATAGGATACCACGAAACGGGTGGATTGTCAAGGGAAAAGTATGACTTTTCACAAAAGGCTTTTCAAGGAGAAAGATACCACACCCGTGTACTGTGGGGAACCGGCACTTGCAATTACCATACCGGTGTGTTATGATGAAGACGGAAACAGAAAACAGGGTCTTTTGTCTCGGGCGCTGAGGGGTGCGCGGGGCCGACGGCCTTTTGTTTCCCATAAAAAGTTAGAGAAGACTAACAAAATGACGAAAACCACACGGGCGGCTTGTGCAGTCTGCCCAGTGGATAACGATCCTTAGGAGGTACTGACCAATGGTTCAGACGACGCTGAAAGTAGACGGCATGATGTGCGGCATGTGCGAGAGCCACGTCAACGAGGTGGTGCGCAAGACTGTGCAGGTGGAGAAGGTGACTTCCTCCCACACGAAGGGAGAGACGGTCATCGTCTCGGCCCAGCCGCTGGACATCGAGGCCCTGAAGGCTGCCATCGCCGACACGGGCTATATCGTGACCGGCGCAGAGGAAAAGCCGTATGAAAAGAAGGGATTCTTTCGTTTTTGAAGCACTGATGACTTCCGGCCCCGGAGAGGGGCCTGCATGAGGAGGCAGGCAGAGATGAGGATACTGGTCTATGGTGCAGGTGTGCAGGGCTGTGAGCTGGCCCACCGTCTGCTGCAGAACAAAAAGAATGTCGTCACCATGCTGGCGCGGGGCGAGTGGAAGGAGAGGCTCGACCAAAGGGGCCTCGTCATCCGCCACTGGGCGCAGTGCCGCACCACGGTGGACCGGGTGGCCACCATCGACACGCTGGCCCCGGACGACTGCTACGACCTCGTTTTCGTGACGATGCAGGCCGGGCAGCTGCCCGACGTGCTGCCCATCCTCAAGCAGAACAGGAGCGAATACTTCGTCTTCGTGGGCAACGACCCCCACGCCGTGGAGGTCATGCAGGCCATGCAGCGCCCGGTGGATAAGATCGCCTTCGGCTTCCAGAGCAGCGGCGGCCACCGGGATGTGGATAAGGTCGTCAGCGCCCACGTCGGCGTGGGCATGACCATCGGCGGGGCTACCGCGCCCCTTTCGGGCGTCTTCCGCTACCGGGTCAAGACGGCTTTCGAGGGCGCAAAGTACAAGCTGACCTTCGTCAGCGACATGGACGGATGGCTCAAGTGCCACCTCGCCCTCATCCTGCCGGCCTGCTATCTCTGCTACGCCTGCAGCGGCAACCTCTCCAAGGCGACGAAGGAGCAGCGTGACCTGGTCCTCGACGCCGCGTGGGAGGCCTGCGAGATGCTGAAAGCCGCCCACATCCCCGTGGACGACAAGGAGAACACCGACTGCTACCGTGCCGGTACGCCCGGCCGCCGGAAGATGGACGCCATGGTCCTGGCGCTCTGTAAGACCCCGCTGGGCCGTCTCTGCGTCTCCGACCACGCGATGCATGCTGTGGCCGAGATGCAGTACCTCGATGAGGCCTTCGAGGGTCTGCGCACCCGGACGAGCGTCCAGATGACGGCGTGGGATACCCTGCGCAGCCAGATGCCCTCGTGGGACATCATGCGGAAAAAGACGGCGAAAGCAAAGCGATAAGTGCATGGAAAAAGAGGCAGATGCGAGTCTGCCTCTTTTTCCATATAAAAGGCTCTCCCTTTGGGAGAGCTGGCGCGGAGCGCCTGAGAGGGCAAGGATGCTGACAAAGAATCGGGAGCGCGACGATAGTATCGCTCTGACAAAAGGTCTGCTTATCGCTGTGCAGCGGCTTTATCGTAAATGGCTTGCCCTCTCCGTCACCTTCGGTGCCACTGCCCGGGTTGCGGCACCCAGCATCCGCTGCGCTTTGCTTGCATCCTGCTGGCTGCGGCCCCAACAGCTCCTCCCTGTTTCCGCCGCTGGCGGCGGTCGTCGCCGTTGCTCCCAGAGGGAGAGGCTTTGGCAGGCCGGGCAGCTCTGAGCTGGACGCCTGAGGCGCAATATGGCGCAAGAGGGCGGGCCTTGCTGCAGAGGGCAGCCGCTTCCGGACAATGCACTTTGTCAAGCTGCCGCTGGCCTGGACAGCAGGGCACTACAGTCCACGAAACAGATAAACTTTGCTCGTCCAGGGGAAACTTGACCGATATGCCAAGGGCTCTCCCTTTGGGAGAGCTGGCGCGGAGCGCCTGAGAGGGCAAGGATGCTGACGGAGAGGTTATTTTCCCCAAAATCCCGCTAATTTTTTCTTCAGCTCCTTCGTATCCCTCAGATACTCCAGATGACTCCAATGCTTCGGGAAGAGCCGGGCGTACTCGCTCTGGGCAAAGCGGTCGTCGAGGAGCAGCACCACGCCCTTATCTTCCTGCGTCCGGATGACCCGCCCGGCAGCCTGCAGGACTTTGTTCATCCCGGGCCAGCGGTAGGCGTAGTCGAAGCCCGCCCCGTTCTGGGCGTCATAGTAGCGGCGCAGCATCTCCTGGCGGGGACTCACCTGCGGCAGGCCCACGCCCACGATGGCGCAGCCGATGAGCCGGTCGCCCGCCAGGTCCACGCCCTCGCCGAAGATGCCGCCCATGACCCCGAAGCCGAGAAGCGTCTTCTCCGGGCAGGGCGAAAACCGCTCGAGGAACGCCGCCCGCCCGGCGTCGTCCAGACCGCTCTCCTGTACCAGTGTGCCGATGTCCGGGTAGCGGGCGGTGAAGTCCTCCCACACCTGCCGCAGATAGGCATAGCTGGGGAAGAAGGCCAGATAGTTGCCCACCCGGCTGGACGCCAGCGCCGCGAGGGCGTCCGAGATGGGCCGGATGCTGGCCTCCCGCTGGCGGTAGCGGGTGGAGATGGAGGGCAGACAGTAGAGCCCGAGGTTTTCTGCCGGGAAGGGGCTTTCCAGCGCCACGGCCCGGGCCTCGGGACAGCCGAGGACGGTGCGGTAGTAGCCCGGCGGCGTCAGCGTCGCGCTGAACAGCGCCGCCGCCCGCCCTGCCGAAAGGCTTGCGTCCACGAAGGGGGACGGGTCGAGGCAGAGCAGCTGCAATTCAAGGTCACTGCCCCGGGCGGTGAGCTGGGCGGCAAAGTGCTCGTCGTACCGTTCCGACGCCCGCAGGATGTCCTGCACCTCAAAGTAGAGATCCAGCAGGGCCGCGTGGGCTTCGGCGTCGGGATCCTCTTCCAGCCAGTCCTGCAAGGGAGCCGTCAGCGTCCGCAGCGGGGCCAGCAGGGCTGAGGGAAGCTCCTTGCAGAACACCGTGCCGTCCTGAGCGTAGTCGGCGGCGGGCAGCTCGATGGCGGGCGTCTCCGCAGATCCCGGCAGGGAGGTCTGGCCGCTGTCGTCCTCTTCGGCGGCAGTGCTGCCCCGGCGGGGCGCGAGGGCCGAGACCGCTTTCCGTCCCTCTAAAAAGGCTTTATCGGCCTTGCTCAGAGCTGTCTTAAGGGTGCTTTTGCCCCGCCCGAGTGCGCGTTTTGCCTCGGTGAGGCTGCTCTTGCAGAAGCGTGCCGAGTACATGGCCCGCGCCCGCTCGGGCAGATTGTGGGCCTCATCCACGAGGAAGAGCCAGTCGCCCGCGCTGTCGAAGAACCGCCGCAGATGCACCACAGGGTCGAAGAGGTAGTTATAGTCGCCGATGATGACGTCGCACCACTCGCTCAGATCCAGCCCCAGCTCGAAGGGGCAGACCGTGAACTGCTTTGCGGCGTCGGCCAGCGCGGCCCGGTCGAAGCAGCCGGTGCCGTCGTCCAGAAGGGCTTTCAGGGCCGTGTTCACCCGGTCGTAGTAGCCGTTTGCGTAGGGGCAGAGCTCCGGCAGGCAGGCGGGATGGCCCTCGGCATCCGGGTGGAGGCAGGACCTTCTCCTTGGCTGTCAGGGTCACGCTGCGCAGAGCCAGCTTGGGATCAGATGCCCGCAGCCGCGCAATGGCATCCTCGGCGGCGGACTGAGTCGTGCTGCGGGCCGTCAGGTAGAACAGCTTCTCGCCGCAGCCGGTGCCGATGGCCCGCAGAGCGGGGAAGAGGACGCTCATGGTCTTGCCGATGCCGGTGGGGGCCTGACAGAAGAGCCGGACGCCGCTTTTAGACGGCGCGGCAGTGCAGGCGCGGTAGACTTCGCCTGCCAGCGCCCTCTGCCCGGGCCGGTAGGCCGGAAAGGGAAAGTCCAGCGCCGAAAGGCTCACGCCCCGCTGCTCCTTCCACGCCAGCTGACGCTGCGCCCAGGGGGCGTACTGCTCGAGCAGATCCTGCAAAAACGCTTCCAGCTCTTCAAGGGTGAAATGCCGCACGAAGCGGAGGATGTCGTCGGTGTCGATCTGGTAGTAGGTGAGCCGGACGTCCAGCTTTTCCAGCCCCTGCTGACGGCCATACAGCGCCCCGTAGACCATTCCCTGCGCCCAGTGGCAGGGGTTCATGTCCTCGGCGATGTCGCCGGCGGGGACGGCTGTGGTCTTTATCTCGTCGATGACCGTCACGCCCGCCTCGTCGGTGAAGATGCCGTCGGCCCGGCCTTCGATGGTGAAGAGGATGCCTGCCGCCTCCCGCTCGCCGGAGAGGAAGACTTCGGCGGCGTAGCCTTCGCCTGCGGCCTTTTGGAGCTTGCGGTGGATGCGTGCGCCCTCGTTGGCGCGGTCGAAGCCGGTAAAGAGGCTGTCGATGCTGCCGGTGCGGAGCAAAAATTCCACCAGCTGGCGGACAGGCAGGCGAAAAGCAGGCATAGCGAGTCACTTCCTTTTTTATGGCATCATCTTGTATAAGGCTCCCCCTTTGGGGGAGCTGGCGCGGGAGCGCCTGAGAGGTTGGCTCTTACGCCAGCCCCAGCATCCCGGCGCACTGGGCGGCAGCTTCGTCCACCTTGCCGAAGTCCACGGCGGCGCGGTAGTAAGTCTCCAGCTCGTCGTGGCAGGCTTTGGCCTGTGCCATCAGGTCGGCGGCCTGTTCCAAAAGCTCTGCTGCCGCCCGCTCGTTGAAGCGGAGACGGGCGCGGTAGCCCGCCAGATTTTCCCGGTCCACGAAACGGGTACACCGGACGGCCTGCACGCCGGGCAGCTGCACCGGGTGCCACCGGTTGTCGGTGAGGAAAGCCAGCCGGAGGGCCGGGATGAAGAGATGGTCTATCTTGTCGTCGGGGTGCATGGCGCAGGGGCAGGTGATGATGTGGTAGCCCCGGGCCAGCGCCTCGGCCCGGATGAGCTCGAGAAGCAGGCGGGAGACGGCGCCGTAGTCGTCATGGAAGACCACATACCGGTCGGCCAGCGCCTGTACGGTGCCGCGGTAGAAGACCGGCCCTTTCGGCGTGATGGCCGACAGCAGCCGCAGCTCTTCGCTGGCCGAGGCCCCCTCGGGCAGGCGGGGGAGAGTCCGGGCGCAGAGCCGCTTGACGTAGCGGCGGACTTTCTCGAAGTTGGCACTGCACGCCTCAGCCCGGCGGCTGTCCAGCAGCAGGCTCCCGGCGGACGCGATATACCGCGCGGCCCGGCTGCGCAGGGCAGTGTTCTGGGCGAAGAGCCGCTTCACCTCGTCGGCGTGGGCGTGGAGGGCGTCGGCGTCTAGGGTGTGGTACAGGCTCACCACCTGCTCCTCTGCGCCCGGGGCGTCCGGCTCCATGACATGGGGTGCGGTGGCGTCCACGATGGCGGCGCGCTTGTCGAGAAAGATGACGCCGTCCAGACTGTCGGGGTCGCTGGCGCAGTGGATGCGCTGGATAGGCTCGCCCCTCTGCTCGGCCTTGATGGCCAGCCGCTTCATCAGTGTCGATTTGCCGCAGCCCGGCCCGCTTTTGATGAGATACATCTGCATCCCCGGCTCCCGCCGAAGCGGCTCAAAATAGCCCTTGAACCCGGCGGGGGTGGTGGTGCCAAGAAAGAAATCAACAGAATCGCTGCGTACAGCATTCATACTCAAACACCTCACTTTTGCTATAGGGTATGCAAAAATGAGGAAAAAAGTGAGGGTCAATACGTATGCTCGCACACCTCGTGTATTTTATCCCGCAGGGCCACGAAGTCGCCGAAAGCCTCCGGCTTGTTCTGGGGCTGACGGAGCAGGGCGGCGGGGTGAAATGTCCCCATGAAGAGGATGCCGTTCTTCTCAATAAAGGTGCCGTGCTCCTTCGTCACCGAAAAGTCGGCGCGTATCATCCGCTGGGCGGCGATGCGGCCCAGGCAGACGACGATTTTAGGCCGCAGCAGACGGAACTGCTCCCGCAGCCAGGGCATACAGGCTTCGCTCTCGGCGGGCAGGGGGTCGCGGTTCTGGGGCGGGCGGCACTTGACGATGTTGGCGATATAGCAGTTGGAGGCACGGTCGAGGTCGATGGCGAAGAGGTATTTGTCCAGCAGCTGGCCGCTGCGTCCCACGAAGGGCAGGCCCTGCTCGTCCTCGCTCTGGCCGGGGCCTTCGCCCACGAAGAGCACCTCGGCATTCTCCACGCCCTGCCCGAACACCACGTTGTGCCGGGTGGTGTGCAGCGGACAGCGCTGACAGGCGAGACAGTCGTTTTTCAGTGTTTCCCAATCCATAAGCTCGGTATCCTCTCACAAACTAAATGACATTTTCTTAACAAATCATCGCGCGATTTCTTCCTTAAAATATACCACAAAATTCAAGATTTGTCTTGAAGTTTTCTGACTCTGTGCTAGAATAAAAAAGAAGGGCATATCTGTGATGCCCGGGAATAATTGCAAAGTAATTTCGGAGGTAATCAACAATGGCTGATATGTTTGCACCCCTGGTAGCCCAACTGAAGGCAAACCCCAAGACGATCGTTTTTACCGAGGGCAATGACCCCCGTATTCTGGAGGCCGCAAGCAAGCTGCTGGCAGAGGGTGTGTTGAAAGTCGTTATGGTCGGCAACGAGGCAGAGTGCAAGGCCGCTGCCGCTGCTGGCAATTTTGATATTTCCGCTGCTGAGATCATCGACCCCGAGAACTACGCCGGCTTTGATGAGATGGTCAACACCATGGTCGAGCTGCGCAAGGGCAAGCAGACCGCAGAGGAGTGTACTGCTCTGCTGAAGAAGTCCAACTACTTCGGCACCATGCTGGTCAAGATGGGCAAGGCTGACTGCCTGCTGGGCGGCGCTACCTACTCCACCGCCGACACCATCCGTCCCGCTCTGCAGCTGGTCAAGACCAAGAAGGGCGCTCATCTGGTGAGCTCCTGCTTCATTCTGGACCGTGACTGCGGCGAAGAGGGCCTGAAGCGCATCGCTATGGGCGACTGCGCCGTCAACATCGACTACACCGATACCGTCGATAAGGCTACCGGCGAGGTCAAGGTGGCTGCTTCTGCCAAGCTGGCTGAGGTGGCTGTCGAGACCGCTAAGACCGCTAAGCTGTTCGGCATCGACCCGAAGGTCGCTGTCCTGAGCTTCTCCACCAAGGGCTCCGGCAAGGGCGGCACCGTCGCTCTGAGCCACGATGCTGTCATCAAGGCTCAGGAGATGGCCCCCGAGCTGGCTATTGACGGCGAGCTGCAGTTCGACGCAGCCGTTGCTCCCGAGGTCGCACAGGTCAAGTGCAAGGGCAGCAAGGTCGCTGGTCAGGCCAACACCTTCATCTTCCCCTGCATCGAGGCCGGCAACATCGGCTACAAGATCGCACAGCGTCTGGGCGGCTACGCTGCCTACGGCCCCATCCTGCAGGGCCTGAACGCTCCCATCAACGACCTGTCCCGTGGCTGCAACGCCGACGAGGTCTACAAGATGAGCCTCATCACCGCCTGCCAGTCCTGAGCTGACACCCGGCTGAACTGAAAAGCTGAAAAGAGCCGCTGCCGCATTTTGCGGGCAGCGGCTCTTTTGGCTGTACATCGACTGCGGTTTATGGTATGATAAGCATAAGAAGCCCCGGCAGAGAAGGAGAACATTCGAACGTGAAAATAAAAGCCTTGGCCTTTGTCCTCACGGCGGCGCTGCTTTTGTGCGGCTGTGGGCAGAAGAGCGAAACGGCGGCTGCGGCCCCGGCTCAGGCGGTCACAGCGCCTGCTGCCCAGAGCAGTACGGCTCGTCCGGTGAGTACCGGCGTTGCGCCGGAACAGTTCGGGGCGAAGGGCGACGGGATCGCGGACGACCTGCAGGCTCTGCAGGCCGCGATGCAGCAGGCCAGCGCGTCCGGTCGTCCTCTCGAGCTGACGGCGGGGGCGGTCTACCGCTTCTCCTCCTGCCTCGGGCTGCCCAGCGGACTGACCATCCGGGGAAACGGCGCTGTCCTGCTCAGCGATATTCAGTACCATGACCTGAAAGAGGACCGTGTGGCGGTGGAGCTTATGAAAGACTCTGATGATGACCGCGCCCACGACGTCCGGCTGGAAAATGTGACCTTCCGGGCAGCGGACAGCTGTCAGGCCAACTATATGCTCCGGGTGATGCTCGCCCGCAATGTGGAATTTGTGGGCTGCACCTTCGACTGTGAGCCCAACGAGTGGGGGCGCTGCGCCGCCGACCTGTATGGCGGCAACGAGGATATCCGTTTTGAGGGCTGTGTGTTCCGCCAGATGACCTCCGGCGCGTCCGGCGGCATCTGGGTGCGCAACTGGACGGACAGGGTGGAGAGCCGGAATATCCGCTTCCAGAACTGTGAATTTTACAAGTCCGGTGCCGACGAGCTGCTGGCGGTCTGGGGATGGGGCGGCGCGGTGCGGGATGTCGTCCTCTCGGGCTGCAGCTTCGATGAGACACAGACGCAGGAGGCGCTGGATGCCGGTCACCGCCCGGTGTGGTTCATCACGCTGGGGCAGAGCGGCACCACAGACGTCCGGATGGAGGATTGCACCGTCCGTGCGGAGTATTGCGAGACCATTTTCCGTATGGTAGGCGATAAGACCCGCGCCGTCGTGGACAACTGCGACATCACCATGAAACAGCCGGACAGCATGGCAGAGCACGATATGAAAAAGGGCGCGAACCCCATGCTGGCCCGGGGCAATGACCGTGCCGACGGCAGCACGGTCATCCAGAACAGCCGCATCACCCTGAGCGGCGACAACGGGCGGCGCATCTGCTATCAGCTCAGCGCCTTGAAAGGAAATACGCTGGACGTCTCCCTCGGCTACGGCATCGCCAGCACAAAGGAAGTCAGCGGCAACACCATCCGGGGCCGGATACGGCATAAAGTCTTTCAGGACTGCTCCGGCGTGGAGAATAACAAGGTAGAAGTGCGGAGATTCTCGATTCTGGGATGAACCGCTCATAAAAAGGAGGTTTTATCATGCGAAGAAAATTTATTGCGGCGGTCACATCGGGGGTTCTGGCCCTGACGGTCATGGCAGCTCTGCCCACCCATGCGGAGGCGGTGAGCATCTGGCTTGACCTTACCCCGGGGACGGAAAGCGTCGAGACGGTTGTCTTGCTTTCCAAGGGCGAAGTCGACTCGAAAAAGATTCGGGTTGAGTTCTCTTTGGAAGATATGGATATGTCCGAATTTCAGGATGGGGCAACCTATCCGCAGATCAAGGAGTATGTGTTGGAGCATACCGGGTTAAAGGTGTCCAACCTCTATATCTCACAGATTAAACGAAAATGTGGGATTGGGGTTGGTAAGAACTATAATCTGCCGAAGTCCGAGGATTCCAGACAGCCCCAGTGTTCACCGGAAAAAGAGAAAGCAATCCGAGAAGCATTCAAATATTTTGGGATGATCTAACATCCAGCAAAGTGGAGGTTTCTTATGGATAGGTTGATTTCTTGTGAGTTCAACATGGATAATGCCTGTGTGGAACTGAAATTCTTAGATGGCAGTATGATTGCTATTGATACAATAGCCGTGAGAATGAGGTTGCTGACAATATGTATCAGCGGTCAGAGCTGGACTATCTAATCTACAATGACCCGATTGGATATGCAGACCTTGTTTTGAACGGAACCCCCGAAATTTATCTAAAAACTGTAACTGAATGTAAACCCTTAGATTAAAACTCAGCCCTCTGCCTTTTCATTGGCAGAGGGCTGAGTTTTGCTTAACAGTTATTGAGCATCCCTTAGCTGCTCTACAACGCTGCATTTCGCTGCGTTGTCATACATCATGCAAGGAATCAGCCACCCCAGCAGAAGAAATACCGGAATTGTCAGCAGGACAGGCAGAATGGTGAATTGATACTCAAAGAACCAGA
>ENA-OQJN01000735-OQJN01000735.1-human-gut-metagenome-genome-assembly--contig:-NODE-735-length-11879-cov-6.598026_pt1 | contig 11879 bp, 12 predicted proteins | sample MGYA00242610_ERZ504777 | MGnify/ENA primary metagenome ERZ504777 (study PRJEB26092, sample SAMD00036350) | human gut metagenome | host: Homo sapiens | study: EMG produced TPA metagenomics assembly of... | reverse complement strand
GAGATAGATTGGTCAAATATCGGATTTGGCTATGTACAGACGGATAAAAAGATATGTTTCAAATTATAAAGATGGAAAATGGGATGAAGGCGGACTTACAGAAGAGGCGAATGTGGTATTAAATGAGTGTGCGGGTGTTCTTCAGTATGCTCAGACAGTTTTTGAAGGGCTTAAAGCATATAGGACTGAAGATGGACATATTGTCACATTTCGTCCGGATTTGAATGCGAGCAGAATGGCAGACAGTGCAAGAAGACTGGAGATGCCGGTGTTTCCGGAAGATCGTTTTATAAGAGCGGTTGAGCAGGTTGTTGCGGCAAATGCAGATTATGTGCCTCCATATGGTTCAGGAGCTACATTGTATATCCGCCCATATATGTTTGGAACGAATCCGGTGATCGGAGTGAAACCGGCAGATGAATATCAATTTCGTGTATTTGCAACACCGGTAGGACCGTATTTCAAAGGTGGTGCAAAACCAATCACAATTCGTGTATGCGATTTTGACCGCGCTGCCCCACATGGGACAGGACACATCAAAGCAGGTTTGAACTATGCGATGAGTCTTCATGCAATTGTAGATGCGCATCAACAGGGATATGATGAGAATATGTACTTAGATTCTGCTACAAGAACAAAAGTAGAAGAAACAGGTGGAGCGAACTTTATCTTTATTACAAAAGACAATAAGTTGGTAACGCCGAAGTCTGATACGATTCTTCCATCTATCACAAGGCGTTCACTTGTATATGTTGCAAAAGAGTACCTTGGTATGGAAGTGGAAGAAAGAGAAGTGTTGTTTGAAGAAGTGAAGGAGTTTGCAGAGTGTGGTCTTTGCGGAACAGCAGCAGTCATCTCACCGGTTGGGAAAGTGGTAGATCATGGAAAAGAGATCTGTTTCCCAAGTGGAATGGAGGAGATGGGACCTGTTACAAAGAAATTATATGACACATTGACAGGAATTCAAATGGGACATATCAAAGCTCCGGAAAGCTGGATTAAAGTTATTAAATAGGAAAGAAACAGAAGGGACATCGCAGAAAGTTGTGATGTCCCTAATTTTCTCTAAAGCTGAAAGATGTGCGTGGCAATCGTAAAATAGATGATGATGGAGCAGGTATCCACGAGTGTTGTGATAAGCGGAGCTGCCATGATTGCAGGATCTAAATTGATTTTTTTCGCAAACAGTGGCAGAATACAGCCGATGATCTTTGATAAAATGACAGTGCAAATTAGGGAAAGACCAATCACGACAGCAAGCTTCAAATCTTTGTACATGATAAAAATTCGCAGTCCGTTTGCGAGTGCAAGTCCAAGACTTACAAGCAGTGCCACACGGAATTCTTTGAATATGACTCTGAAAATATCTTTGAAACGGATCTCGTCCAATGCAAGTCCGCGTATGATTAAAGTGGAGCTCTGAGAACCACAGTTTCCGCCGGTATCCATCAGCATTGGGATGAAGGAGACAAGCAGAGGGATAGCAGCAAATGCATTTTCATATTGTGTTATAATTGTTCCGGTAATGGTTGACGACAGCATTAAAATCAAAAGCCATAAAAAACGGTTTTTTGCATGTGAAAAGACTGAAGTCTCAAAATAAGTTTTTTCACTTGGATTTACAGCCCCCATGATAGAGATATCTTCAGTTGCCTCATCCACCATAACGTCCATAGCATCGTCCACAGTGATGATTCCCACCATTCGGTTATCGAGGTCTACAACAGGAAGTGCGAGCAGATCGTATTTGGAAAACAGTCTGGCTGTCTCTTCCTGATCGGTATGTGTGCCTACAGAGATGATCTCAGTCTCCATAATATCCTGGATAAATGTATTGTCGTCTAAAGTCATCAGGTCTTTGGCAGAGACAATTCCAATCAAACGACGGTTTTCCAACACATAGCACGTATAAATGGTCTCTTTGTGTATTCCGACTTCTTTGATATGTTTCATAGTCTCTTTGATTGTCATAGTCTTCTTTAAAGATACATATTCGGTTGTCATGATACTTCCCGCGCTGTTTTCAGGGAATTTCAAAAGTTGATTGATCAGATCTCGTTTATCGGAACTGACAGTATGCAAAATCCTGGTTACAAGATTTGCCGGAAGTTCCTCTAATAAATCTACCGTGTCATCCATATATAAATTATCCAGCAGTTCACGAAGTTCTTTTTCGGTAAAAATTTTTACAAGGTAAGACTGAATGGGATTACTCATATTGGAGAATACATCTGCAGCTTTGTCCTTGGGAATCAGACGAAACGCAAAGGCTCTCTCCTTGTCTTCTAAGTTAGAAAGCAGCAGGGCAATGTCTACTGCATTCATTATCTCCAACGTGTTTTTGAGCGTTTTGAAATCTCTTTTCTCTAACAGTTCGATAAAAGTTGTTCTGTTCATAGTCAGTTCTCCTTTTCATTATTTTATTTTTCGTTCGTATTTTGGGATCAAAACTGGCACCAGCATCCATTGCCCTCACCTCCTCGTATAAAAATTTAAGAACAAGATACCTGTCCGCAGCAGTGCGATGCAATTTCTACGCAATAAAAAATCCCGCCAAAGCAAAAACAATGGAGGGAATCATTCCGTGACAACATCGTTCAAGCTTTAGCATCACAGGGCATATAAATTGCATTAAGATATGCCTTATCTGCGACATATCCTGCTAACCAGCGAATCGTGTCTCCACGTTGTTGCGGCAGCAATCTTAGGAAAATCCAAATCCCTGTGGTAGCCTCACCTACCGAATCTTATTCTTTTTTGTTAGTCTAATACACAGAAACAGAACTTGTCAATAGTTTTATTCAAAATTTGCTCCAAAACTAAAAATATGCTATAATATATCAGCTTATGTAAAAAATAGGAGGGATGCTCTGTGGAGGCGTATACAAGTTTTGCGGCTGTCTACGATACTTTTATGGATAATATTCCATATGAAGAGTGGGAAAAATATTTGAAAAGTCTGTTATACGAATACGGTGTGCGTGAGGGACTTGTATTAGAACTTGGCTGTGGAACCGGGAATATGACAGAGATTCTGGCACAATCCGGCTACGATATGATCGGGGTGGACAATGCAGAAGAGATGCTTGAGATTGCGATAGAAAAAAGGATGAAATCTGGGCTTGATATTTTATATCTTCAGCAGGATATGCGAGAATTTGAACTGTATGGAACAGTGAAAGCAATTGTCAGTGTCTGTGATTCTGTCAATTATATATTAGAGGAAGAAGAGCTGGAGGAGGTATTTCGGCTCGTTAATAATTATCTTGATCCTGGCGGAGTGTTTATCTTTTGATTTTCAACACGGTTTATAAATACAGGGAAATATTAGGTGATCAGACGATTGCAGAGAACCGTGAGGAATGCAGTTTTATCTGGGATAATTATTATTACGAAGAGGAAAGAATAAATGAATATGAACTCAGTCTGTTTATTCGGGAAGGAGATTCTGAGTTATATCGCAAATACCAAGAGACACATTTTCAAAAGGCATATGACCTGGAGACAATGAAAAGGCTGATTACACAGTCTGGATTAGAATATATTACAGCATATGATGCGTTTACAAAAGAAGCGCCGACAAGAGTGAGTGAACGAATCTATGTGATTGCAAGAGAGAGAGGGAAATAACGATGAAAGATTATATTGTAAGAGCAACAGCGGCAAATAACCAGATCAGAGCGTTTGCTGCGACAACAAGAGATGTTGTGGAGACTGCAAGACAGGCCCACAATACAAGCCCGGTTGCAACGGCGGCACTCGGACGACTGTTGACCGGGGGAGCCATGATGGGAACCATGATGAAAAACGAAAAGGATCTGCTGACGATCCAGATTAAATGTGAAGGACCGATCAAAGGTCTTACTGTGACTGCCGATGTAAATGGAAATGTAAAAGGCTATGTGGAGAATCCGGATGTAATGCTTCCGCCAAGCAAAGCCGGAAAGCTTGATGTGGCGGCAGCGCTTGATCTGGGAGTTTTGAGTGTCATCAAAGATATGGGATTGAAAGAGCCATATGTAGGGCAGACAATTCTGCAGACGAGTGAGATTGCGGAGGATTTGACTTATTACTTTGCGACATCAGAGCAGGTTCCGTCGTCTGTTGGACTTGGTGTACTGATGGAAAAAGATAATACTGTCAAACAGGCAGGTGGTTTTATCATTCAGGTCATGCCTTTTGTCGAAGATGCGGTGCTTGATAAATTGGAAGAAAATATTAAAAAAATTGATTCTGTGACAGCAATGCTGGATAAAGGTTACACACCGGAACAGATTTTAGAGACGGTTCTTGAGGGGATGGATGTAGAATTTACAGATACGGTTCCAACTAGATTTTACTGTAACTGTACAAAAGAAAGAGTAGAAAAAGCGATTGTGAGTATCGGGAAAAAAGATATTCAGGAGATGATCGATGACGGAAAAGAGATTGAAGTCAACTGCCATTTCTGCAATACGAATTATAAATTTACAGTAGATGAACTGAAAGAGATTATAAAAAGAAGCAGGTAATGAGAGAGGAGGTCCGTTGAGATGAGAGATGGATTTGTAAAAGTCGCTGCGGCAACATTGAACACGAAAGTTGCAGATGTGGAACACAATAAGTGGGAGATCTTTCGTCTGATTGACGAGACAATTGAAAATGGAGCAAAGATTGTAGTGTTTCCGGAGCTTTGTATTACCGGATACACCTGTGGAGACTTATTTTCACAGGACATTTTGCTGAGTCAGTCAGCAAAGGCACTGGAAGAGATTGCCGCTTACACAACAGGAAAAGACGGATTATTTTTTGTCGGTCTCCCATATGTCGTGTGCAATAAGTTGTATAATGTTGCGGCAGCAGTATGTGATGGTGAAGTGATTGGGATGGTAACGAAGACATTCCTTCCAAACTACAGTGAATTTTATGAAATGCGGCAATTCCAGCCGGGACCTAAAAAGGCAGATTGGATTCCGTATGGGGAGGAAGAGATTCCATTTGGACCGCAGATTTTATTTGCGTGTGAAGAACTTCCGAATTTAGTTGTATCAGCTGAGGTTTGCGAGGATGTGTGGTCTCCGGTTCCGCCGAGTATTCAGGCGGCACTTGCCGGTGCAACAATTGTGGTAAACTGCTCTGCAAGCGATGAGACAGTTGGGAAAGATGCGTATCGCAAGCAGCTGATTTCCGGACAGTCTGCAAGACTTATTGCGGGATATGTGTATGCAAATGCAGGAGATGGAGAGTCAACCACAGATGTAGTGTTCGGTGGACACAATATTATCGCTGAAAATGGAAGCATCTTAAGCGAATCAGAACGCTTTATGAATCAAACTATTTACAGTGAGATCGATGTGGATCGAATCGTCAGTGAAAGAAGAAAAAATACGACTTTCCAGATGGAGGAAGACTTAGATCGATTTATTCGTGTTCCATTTTCAATTAAGGTGGAAGATACGAAACTTACAAGAACTTTTGAAAAATTGCCATTTGTGCCGGAGAATGAAAGTCTGAAAAATAGATGCTGTGAAGAATCTTTGATGATTCAGGCGATGGGACTAAAAAAACGTCTGAATCATACTAATTGTAAGAGTGCAGTTGTTGGAATTTCAGGAGGATTGGATTCTACGTTGGCGTTGCTTGTGACGGCAAAGGCGTTTGATTTGCAGGGAATAGACAGAAGCTGCATAGAAGCTGTCACAATGCCTTGCTTTGGAACAACTGACAGAACATACCAAAATGCATGTGTCTTGACGAAAAAACTTGGGGCAACACTTCATGAAGTGAATATTCAGGATGCAGTGAGGGTACATTTCCGAGATATCGGTCATTCTGAAGAGAAACATGATGTGACGTATGAAAATGCGCAGGCACGTGAGCGAACACAGGTGCTGATGGACATTGCTAATCAGACAGGCGGAATGGTGATTGGCACAGGGGATATGTCAGAACTTGCGCTTGGATGGGCAACTTACAATGGAGACCATATGTCAATGTACGGGGTAAATTCTTCTGTGCCGAAGACACTGGTTCGACACCTTGTGCAATATTGTGCAGATACTTGTGAAGACAAAGAGTTACAGGAAGTGTTAGTGGATATTTTAGACACGCCGGTAAGTCCGGAACTCCTTCCGCCAAAAGAAGGGGAAATCGCACAGAAGACAGAAGATCTTGTGGGACCATATGAACTGCATGATTTTTATCTGTATTATATGATGCGGTTTGGATATGCACCTTCTAAGATTTATCGTCTTGCAAGACAGACATTTGAAGGAATGTATGACAAGGATACGATTTTAAAATGGCTCAATACATTTTATCGACGATTCTTTGCGCAGCAGTTCAAACGTTCCTGCCTGCCGGATGGACCGAAGACAGGAAGTGTTGCACTGTCACCGCGTGGGGATCTTCGAATGCCAAGTGACGCATGCGCGAATATTTGGTTGAAGGATTTGGAAGATATCTGCAATTAGAATTTAAGAATGTAATGAATGAGGACGGGAAAATTTCCCGTCCCTGTTATTGTTATAGAGATAAGTTATATTATAGAGATAAATTATTTTTGTCATACATTGCTGCATCTAATTTTAAATAGTCTTCTTGTGAAATAGAATATACATTATTAGAATCTTTTGTTACACTGATTTCGATAACCTGTTTTTCACCGTAAGTTATATTCTTCATGTTAGCAGAAACTTTGTCATATAAGATTTGGAAAGTCTGTTCAATAATTTCATCTTGAGAAGGAATTGTACCGCTTTCAGCCTGTGCAGTAACAAGTGTTTCAACTTCAGCCTGTGTAGCTTCTAACACACCTTCAAATACCTGAGCAGGTTCAATCTCAACTTCTACTGTGTAATTTTTATCTTTGCCTTCTTTTGCCTCTTTTACAGTGTATTTTGTATTTTTAAACAAGTCAATGAAAAGTTGCATATATTTTTCAGATAATTCTTCTGAAACACCAACAGCTGTTAACTGTTGTGTGGCAAGCTCTAAGTTTTGGTTATAGGTCTTTTCGGCATCTTCTTTTGTCTGCTTTGTGAGTTTTATATATTCATCAAACTCACCTTTGTACGTTGCGTCCAAACAGGCCTTTGTGTATCCAGATGCGTCAAATTTTTGAAAAGCAGCACATCCGGAAAGAGTTCCCATAATCAGTACCAATAAAGCTACAATCACATTTTTAAATTTTTCATAAGTTATCCTCCTTATTTTTGGAAAAATTTTTTATAATTTTATCACAGAATTTTCACAATTACTAGAGCGTGTTTGAAAACTATGAGTTTTTGATTATTTTATCCAAATCAGGATTGAAGCAAGGCATATAAACCCCATATATGTGAATGCCAACTTATCATAACGAGTGGCAATGTGGCGAAATCCCTTCAGTTTGAGAAAGTATTTTTCTACCAGATGCCGCTCTTTATATAGCCACCAATCGCAATGCCGCTCAAATTTGGCTCCTTTTTTGGATGGGATGGTTGGTTCAGCTCCTTTTTCATAGATATAATCAATCAAATTTTGACTGTCATAACCGCGGTCTGCAAGCACACTGCTTTTTTCTATATCCATATGCTCCAGCAAGGGGATGGCAAAATTAATGTCATTACGCTGTCCCTCACTAAGCATCAGATAGACAGGATAGCCATAAGCATCTACGGCTACATGGATTTTGGAACTGGCTCCTCCGCGGCTGTGCCCAATTTCGTTAGGAGGCCCCCTTTTTTTGCACCTGCACTGTGCTGGTGAGCCTGAACGATTGTAGCATCCAAAGAGAGCTCATCAAGTTCGGCTTCAAGACTGAGTACCCGGAAGATGTTATCAAGAATTCCGTCATCAATCCACTTGCAGAAGCGACTGTATACCGAATTCCAAGGACCGTAACGCTCCGGCAAGTCACGCCAGGGTGCGCCGCTGCGTGCAATCCAGACCATCCCATTAAGCATGGTACGGTTATCTTTGGAAGGACGTCCGGGTTTCCCGGTTTTTTCAGGAGGGAGTAAAGATGCAATCTGTTCCCATTCCTGATCTGTTAGTTCGTAACGTCTTGACATAATATCAGCCCCTTTTTCTTTATTTTACCATGAAAGAAGGGCTATAAACAAATATTTTGTGCACTTTTTAATTTTCAAACACGCTCTAGGATAATCCCGAGACTCTCTTTCTTAGATTTAATCCAAGTATACTTGCCAAGAGGGCTTTTAAAATAGCTGTAGGAATAAATGGAAGCACACAAGCTGTGAGTGCAACCCAAACGGTACTGTGCATGATGATACAGAACATAACAACACCAAAAAGATAATTAATGCATGTTCCCAGAATCACGCAAAAAGTAAAACAGCCTTTAAAACAATTTTTGTACTCAACGCCAAGTCCGATAATGAATGCCATAATTGGAAATGAGATGATAAAACCACCGGTTGGACCGACCAAAAGTTGATACCCACCGCTAAAGTTTGCGAATACGGGAACACCGACTGCTCCAAGCAGCACATAGATAAGAGAAGCTACTGCTCCTTTTTTAGAGCCGAGTATAATTCCGGCTAGTGTGATGGCAAAGGTTTGCATGGTCATTGGAACACCGAGAGGCATTGGAATGGATATTTGTGCCATAATAACGATGACGGCAGTAACTACACCAATCATACATAGATCCAGTGTTTTAAAGTTGGTTTTTTGCATATAAATTTCCTCCATAAGATTATTGTAAATAAATACATTTTTAATTAAGTATACGTTATACAAGGCTGATTGTCAATTATATACGAATGATGGTTAACAATTAAAAGGTTGAAGAATTGTAGAGAAAGAGGTAAGATAAGTAGGTAAAATAAAAGAAATAGGACGAAAGATGAGACAAAAGTTGAGAATTCGCTGGAAAGCATTAAAGATGGAAATAAAAGAACATAAAAGTTCTTTTGTGGTGTATATGGTACTTCGAGCATTGGTAATCCTGGTGATGATTCTACAGATTTTAAACAGGAATTACGAAGATGTGTTTTACTGTGTATTGACTTTATTGCTGTTGATTGTTCCGAGCTTTCTCCAAGTAGGGTTAAAGATTGATCTTCCGATGACATTAGAGATTATTATTTTACTGTTTATATTTTCGGCAGAAATTTTGGGGGAGATCGGTGCATATTATACGCGGGTTCCTAACTGGGATACGATGCTTCATACTTTGAATGGATTTCTAGTAGCTGCAATTGGTTTTTCGTTAGTGGATATTCTCAATCGGGATGAGAGGGCAAAGTTCAATTTGTCACCGCTTTACATGGCAGTGGTAGCATTTTGTTTTTCAATGACAATTGATGTGATGTGGGAATTTTTTGAGTGCGGTATGGATTTATTTTTTGGGATGGACACACAGAAGGATACGATTGTAAACAGTATCAATACAGTGATGCTTGATCCAACAGGTGGCAATCAAGTGATTCATATTGGTGATATTAACAGCGTGATTGTAAATGGAAAAGAGCTTGGACTTGGTGGTTATTTGGATATTGGACTTTTGGATACAATGAAAGATCTATTTGTGAATTTTATCGGAGCGGTTGTATTTTCGATTATTGGTTTTCTTTATGTGAAAAAACGCGGAAAGGGGAAAATTACAAACACATTTATTCCGAAACCAAAGCAGGAAGAAGCAGATTTTTTGAAAATCCTGGAAGAATCAGAGGAGAAATAGTTAATATTGGCTATTTTTATGACACTGAATTTGACGCACTTCAGTGGGGGAATTAGTTTTGGAGCCTGTTTTAAAGATACAGTGAATTGGGAGTAACCTTTCACTGTGTCTTTTTGAAAAAATATTGACTGAGAATCAATATTTTGTTATAATTTTTTTGTTGTTAGAATACAATATATTAGAAAGAAAACATATGGTGCCATAACCAAGTGGTAAGGCGAAGGTCTGCAACACCACTAACTAAGGAGTCAAATAATATAGTTATTCCTCCTTAGCTCAGTCGGTAGAGCATGCGGCTGTTAACCGCAGTGTCGTTGGTTCGAGTCCAACAGGGGGAGCTACAATCCCAGGAATTGTGCAAAATAACTAAACATGGCGCAGTAGCCAAGTGGTAAGGCAATGGTCTGCAACACCAGTATTCACCGGTTCAAATCCGGTCTGCGCCTCTTAAAAAGCCAAGAAAATCAAGGTTTTCGAGGCTTTTTCTTTTCTGCATTTCAATAATTTTGAGCCAAAAGTTAAGGTGGCAGAAAAATCTAAAAGAAAAAATGCACAAAGTTTTTAATAATCCAATTCCTTATAAATCAAACCTCTGTTTCAAAAAATAATTTTAAAATAGTTGCGTTGTTTCAGATATCAATTCTATATTTGTCCGCTAGAAACCGTTCAAAACCGCATAAAATCAAGCAAAATCGTTTCGTAAGGTGGACGTTAAGGTGGACAAAATTTACATCATTATATCCTGTGATGCCATTTAGACTAAATGGATTCTCTGATTAAATGAATGGAATTATGCAATCATAGCATCAATTAAACTTACTTTCCGTTCACTATCTGTATGGACATAAGTCCGCATAATAACATCATAATTATCTCCTATAATTTCAGCAGCTTCTTTTATTTCTCCCATATTATGAGTTTGCCGTATTAAATTAGTTGCAAATGTGTGCCGTAAAGCGTGAAGCGTGTATTCTGGTAACTCTGCCCGTTTACATATTTTCTTTAAAGTGTTAGCCAGATTTTGAATTGTAGGACTAACCCCATTTTGTGTAGCCATTATTAAATCAGGAAAGATACGGTTTTCGTCATACAGCTCCATCATACAGGACAATGCAAACTCAGCTTCTTTATTAAGTGGAATGGTTCGCAGACTGTTGGGATACTTCGGTGGTGTCAAAATCATTTTTGTTCGTTTCCTTGAACCTGCTTCTCTGTTTTTTACTCTGCACAATGTATGTGTGATCTTAATGCCACGCCTGCCTAAGAAAGGGACGATAGAACTTTTTCCCAGAGCAAGTAGTTCGTCGCCACGTAGTCCTGTATTTAGGAGAAATACAATAGCTGGTCCATATCTGTAAAGATATCGCTCATTTTTATTAGGGCTGGGCTCCATTGCTATTTCTTTTATAATCTGTTCATGTTCAGAAGGAATAAGAGTTATTTCCTTTGTTTCTATGGGGAGAACAGATTCTTCCGGCATTATTACTTGTTTCATAATGTCACCATAATTTTTGGGTAATTCGCCAAGCATAACAGCATTTCGGATCATAGCAGACCAGAACAAGTAAATTTTCTTTAATGAGGAGTAGCTTAAAATCTCTTTTTTTGCATTTATGGTTGCAGTGATGTCATCAGCAGACAGATTCGCAAATGTTTTTGTGAAAGCATAAGTATCCTTTAAATGTTTATCGTATGTTTTCTCTAATCGATTCAGGCTAGTCTGCTTAAATTTGCCAGCTTCAACCATAAGGGTTTTCCGGAATAAATATTTTTTTGCATAATCTTGGACTTTGATATTTGAAGTAATTGCGTCCTGAATTGCAACTTTTACTTTCCAGTCATCCAGTAGTGCCTTTGCTTCACTTTTGGTAGGAGCGGTGAATTCTTTATCAGGCAGCCCTTTTTTTCGATATCGGGCAGTCCATCCAATGTCATTAAGTTAAAATGATGTAAATGGCAATCCAAAACAAAAATATACAAATCAGAGTATATCTAATTCGGATATGCTCTGATTTTGTATTACAAGAAAAATTTCGTTGGTTTTTTGATAGCACAATAACTCCTTCGGAATCGGAGGAGTAAAAAAGATTGAATTATTTCTGATTTATGCTAATCTATAATTGAATGAAACCACACATGTACTGACAGAAACTCGCTGTCGTTTTCGGTTGGGTCTTATTGGGAGTAAGAATCGTTGAATTGTGGCTTCAAT
>ENA-OQJN01000734-OQJN01000734.1-human-gut-metagenome-genome-assembly--contig:-NODE-734-length-11911-cov-2.070350_pt1 | contig 11911 bp, 14 predicted proteins | sample MGYA00242610_ERZ504777 | MGnify/ENA primary metagenome ERZ504777 (study PRJEB26092, sample SAMD00036350) | human gut metagenome | host: Homo sapiens | study: EMG produced TPA metagenomics assembly of... | reverse complement strand
TGGCAGACAGGACCCAAACCGTGAGTAGGATAAGGATTCCCCGTATGCTGCTGACTGTAAAGCTTTATCCAGTGATTGTGATACCCACCCGCCTTTTCATCTGCAAAATAATGCTTGCGCAAGTCATGTATGTATGCCCCCTCGGCATGAGTGATCTCTCCCAACACCCCCTGCTGCACCATGTTCAATGTAGTCAAGGCAAACGCATCGTAACAACAGTTCTCCAGCATCATGCAATGACGCGGGTTCTTCGGCTGTATCCACCAAACGCCAGCAATCGGCCACACTCATGGCGGCAGGAACCTCCAAAGCGACATGGCGTCCCTGCTGCAAAGCATAAACCGCAATCTCGGTATGAGTCAGCCAGTCTGTACAAATATAAACAAGATCTATCTCTTTACATTCGCACATCCTGCGCCACATCCCCTCTTCCGAATAGTTCTCAGCCTTGGGGCGGCCGGACTCCTGCAAAATCCGCTCTGCACGCTCTATGTTTTCCTTCCGCAAATCACAAAGCGCTTTCACCTCAATGCCTTCCAGGTGCATATATCTCTCGAGTGCAAGAATGCCCCTGTTTCCTAATCCGACAAAACCGATCCGAACTACGGGGATGGCAGGGCAGGTTAAATTAAGTACGTTGGGTCGTTTCATGGACTGCTTTATTTTTCTGACAAAGATAAAGAGAAAATTCGAGAATGGGAGCGGATTGGAGCAAGAAGGTTGTAAACAAGGGATTTAGAGAGAATCGAACTGCGATATCGAAGCCAAACCGAAGCCATCGAAAAGCCAACTGAAACCGGGCGACAACTATGTTACCGCCGAGAAAGTTCGCAATGCCTATTTAGGTTTGGGCATGAACCACGAGACGCAGGTCGGTAAACTCAAAAGTCTGCGCAGCTATTGGAAATACTGCGTCGTGTACAAACACCTCGCGGAGTTCGTCGAAAAGCGGTACAAGGTCAGCGATATTGCGCTGAAAGAGCTTACTCCGGCATTCATCACCGACTTCGAGTTGTTCCTCAAAGTGGAAAAGAACCACTGCAATAACACGATCTGGTCGTATACAGAGGAATAAAAATTTAAGTAAAAAACAGCCGTATAAAACGGTTGTTCTTATTTGTATCTTGAACAAATATCTTGTTGTTTAGCGGACAGATATATCTTTCCTATACTCTGACGGTGTTGTCTTCATCCTCTTTTGCACATACCGACTGAAATAAGAAACAGAGGAGAAATTCATTCGTTCGGCAATCGTAGTTAAAGACAACTCTTTTTGTCGCAGCAAGCGGGTAATCTCTTGAAGAGTAAAACGGTCAATCCAATAAGTGGCAGGTTTGCCGCTTACCTTTTTACATATCTCCGACAGATAATGAGGTGTTATGCAAAGCCGGGATGCATAAAAATCGAGATCTCGATTTCGGATATATTCGCCGTTATATAACAGTTCTATGAAATTTCGCAGTAAGACCGTAATACGCTCCGATACCTGCATGGTATTCTGACTGCGTGCATGAATATCATAAAGGTCGAGGATGTGCGCCGTAAGCAGGCTTCCCATCAATTCTTCCCAAAACAGATGCTCTTTATCTTTCAGACGTTGCCGGATACAGCGCATTGCCTGCTCGCATACTTGAAAATCATGAGAGGAAAGTTTCATGACCGGATTCTGCAAGAGTGATAGATACCCAATAATGCCGTAATTGCTGCGAATAGCAATCGAGGAAACGAACGCATCCGAAAGGTTCATCAGGATACCTTGAAAGTCTTCGGAGTCCGAAAATTCCGATACGAGTGTGGCGTTGGGCAGAATTACATAATCCCCGGCCGCGATGTTATAACGGGTATCCTGAAACGTGAAACCCATATTTCCTCCGCTGCAAAGAATATGGATTACTCTTCCTGCATATCGTAAAGCATTAAATTCCTGCAATGTATCAGCAAAAATAATCCCGTCGAAGTCTGTATGTGTCATTTCTCTTTCATTTCCTGCAAAAATAACGAAAAACCACGAATAGTGAAAATTCTTCCCCGAATAATGAAACAATAAAATGATAGGTACCCTGTAACTTTGCATCAGAATTAAAAACCATAAAGGATATGAAAAATGTAAGATTAAACAATGGAGTAATGATGCCTGCTATCGGGTTCGGTGTCTTTCAGATTCCTGAAAACGAAACGGAACGAGCCGTAAATGATGCTATCGAGATCGGTTATCGGAAATTCGATACGGCCGCTGCTTATTTCAACGAGGAACAGTTGGGAAATGCCATCCGGCAAAGCGGTATCAAACGGGAGGAATTCTTCATAACCACCAAATTGTGGGTGCAGGACTACGAGTACGACGATGCCCTGCGGGCTTTCGACCTCTCGATGAAAAAGCTCGGGTTGGACTATCTTGACCTCTATTTGATGCACAAACCGTACGGGAATTACTATGCCGCATGGCGGGCGATGGAGCGGCTCTATAAAGAGGGACGCATCCGGGCTATCGGGGTTACGAGTTTCTCTAATGAACGCCTGCAAGACCTTTTCTTGCATAACGAAATAAAACCCGTCGTAAACCAGCTTGAAACGCATCCGTTTTTCCAGCAGCAGGCTGCCAATGCTTTCTTACAGCAGGAAGGCATCCAGCACGAAGCATGGGCGCCTTTTGCTGAAGGGCAGAATGACATATTCAATCATCCTACATTGAAAGCGATAGCAGAGCAACACGATAAGGGGGTCGGAGCTATTATTCTTCGTTGGCTGAACCAGCGTAACATCGTGGTTATCCCGAAATCCGTACATAAGGAACGGATGATCGAGAACTTCAATATTCTCGATTTTACGCTGTCCAAAGAGGAAAATGGATGCCATCGCCCTGCTGGAGACAGGGAAAAGTCCTATCTACGATGACATGGATTTACTTACGGTAAAAGGTATCGGGTTGCACAAAATCCATGAATGATTTCAAAAAACAAATAGAATATTACCCCTTAAAACAGAATCATATGCAGACTGTAAAATTGAACAACGGCATCGAAATGCCGGTATTAGGATATGGTGTATTTCAAGTATCGCCCGAAGAGTGCGAGCGTTGCGTACTCGATGCCATCGGCGCGGGTTATCGGTTGATAGACACGGCGCAGGCGTATTATAACGAAGAGGGCGTGGGTAATGCCGTCGCCAGATGCGGCGTGTCCCGTGATGAACTTTTTCTCACGACCAAAGTGTGGATTACCCAAATGCCGGAGAGGAAAAGGCAACCCACAGCATCGACGAATCGCTCCGTAAGTTGCGCACCGATTACATCGACCTGCTGCTTATCCATCAGCCGTTTAGCGACTATCCGGGAACATGGCGGGCGATGGAGAAAGCGGTAAAGGCCGGAAAAGTCCGTGCCATTGGGCTATCGAATTTCTATCCCGACCGCTTCGTGGATATGGCCGAATGTGCCGAAATAAAACCTGCCGTAAACCAACTAAAAACCAATGTATTCAGTCAGCAGTGGGATGCTGAAGCTGAAATGAAGCCCTATGATACACGTATCATGGCTTGGGCCCCACTGGCACAAGGCGATCCCGACCTTCTGACCAATCCCATACTGACGGCTTTGGCCGAACGATACAATAAAACGGTACAGCAAGTCGCCCTGCGTTACTTGGTGCAACGCGGCATCATCGCCATCCCGAAAAGCACGCATATCGAGCGAATGAAACAAAATCTGGATGTATTCGATTTCACACTTACACCGGAAGATATGGAAAGTATCCGTCCGCTCGACAAACCTGCCGACTTCCGCTGGTCGCACCGTAATCCCGAACTCGTAAAATTCCTTCTGAATTACGACAAACAATTTAACCCTAATAACAAATAATAACCCATGTATAAGTCATTGAACAACAAAGTCGCTCTTGTAACCGGAGCCGGGACGGGCATCGGAAGAGCTATTGCCCAACGTCTGGCCGATGAAGGTGCTAACGTATTGATTGTAGGCCGCACGGAAACGACACTTGTCGAAACGGCTGCTTACAGTGATAAAATCTCCTATCTTGCCATCGACCTCGAATCGGAAGACGGGATACGCACTATCATCCGTACTGTCGGAGAACGGTACGGTCGTCTCGACATTCTTGTCAATAATGCCGGATGGGCACCCGTCACCCCGTTTGCAACGATGAAAATCGACGAATACGACAAGGTATTCGCCATCAACGTGCGTGCCGTTGTCATGCTGACACAAGCCTTCCTGCCGATGATAAAGGCAGCAAAAGGCAATATCCTGAATGTCACGACAACTATGACAACCAATCCTATCGCGACGATGGCGAACTATGCCGCCTCGAAAGCTGCCGTCTATACCATGACACGTGCATGGGCGAAAGAGTTTGGCAAAAGACGGCGTGCGTGTCAATTCACTCGGCGTGGGGCCCATCGAAACCCCTATTTACGGCAAGACCGAGCTTTCGGACGAGGCCGCGAAAGCCCACAAGGATATGGTAACGAAGAGCGTGCCTCTCGGTAGAATGGGACAGCCCGAAGAGGTTGCCGCCGTCGTCGCTTTCCTGACGAGCGACGAAGCCAGCTTCGTAACCGGAGCCGACTATAAAGTGGACGGTGGTGTAGGTGCATAAAACAAATAACAATAAAAAAGAATGAATATGAAAAATGTATTGATTATCAGCGGCCATACAAACCTTGCCGCATCTGTAGCCAATAAAACGATTCTCGAAACCCTGAACGAACGGCTGCCGGAAGCCGAAATCGTAAAGCTGGATGAACTCTATCCCGATTTCAAAATCGACGTGGAAGCCGAACAGCAGAAATTGCTCCGGGCAGACATCATCGTATTGCAGTTCCCCCTTTTCTGGTACTCCGCACCCTCCATATTGGAACGCTGGATGGAAGAGACTTTCCGTCACGGATTCTCGCACGGAAGTACCGGAGACAAACTCAAAGGCAAGAAACTCGTTCTCTCTTTCACAACGGGAGCACCCGAAGCATTGTATAGCCACAAGGGGGCGATGGGCTACACCATAGACGAATTTTTAGCTTGCTACAAAGCAACCTGCCGACTGACACACATGGAGTATAGCGGCAGTGTTTATACCTGCGGCGTAAGTTACGGCAACCGTACCACACCGGAACTTATCGAGCAACAAAGAAATATATCAGTAGCGCACACCGAACGTCTTATCGAATTACTCGAAACGCTCTAATGCTTGAAGACAGACTACATAATTTCGATGATATAGTATTCAGTTGCTTCCTACCCGATGACTGGCTGAATGAATTTCGTATGCCGCAACACGTACTCGTGTATGTTTATGCTGGTTTTCTACTTTGATGGCCTGATGCTGTTCGCTTTATAAAAAATAAATCTCCACCGAGTTCCACTTAAACAAACTCGAAGAAACAGATTTATTTACTTATAAAACGAACATTTATGATACATCATACCATGCGGATCGTTTGGTGGAATCCGCCACCCAAACCGTCACAGAAGAACTGTTCCGCGACTTCGGCAATACACTCCGCATCCTCTGCGACGAAGACGTTCAACAGTAAACATAAGCCTTTTTATCCATACAACTAAGGTCTTTATTCCTATTATCTTCTATAGTCTTCCAGTGCAGACCGTACAGTCCACTGTAGCAGACCGTACAGTCCATTACGGCAGACCGTACAGTCCATTACAATGGACTGTAGAAGGTTTCAGTATAAAAGCCCTTAATCATCCGGAAGAAAACACTTAGCCAAAGAGAAGATGGCACTTAAGAACCGCTTTATAACCAGACAGGTCCCTTTTCCGGGAAAAAACAAAAAGGATGTGTCCGGGCCGAAGTGACAGCCACAGGACACATCCTCTGTTTTCTAATGAGAACAGTACAAACTGTGCTTAAATAATAGAAGTACGCTTGGTAAATTCTATAATTTCAGGAATATAACCGAATGCCAGACCGGTCACCGTATCGGCACAACCATAATAAACGGCTACCCGTCCCGTTGCCGGATCATGCAAAGCCGCACAAGGGAAGCATACATTGGGCACATCACCCATACATTCGTAAGGTTCACGCGGAGAGAGGAGATAAGGTCCCGAACGGAACTTCACCTTCCAAGGCTCGTCCAAATCAAGCAATGCCGATCCAAAGGCATAGACATAACCATTGCAGGAACGAAGCACACCGTGGTAGAACAACAACCAGCCTTCACTGGTTTCGATAGGAATAGGACCGGCACCTATTTTCAAGCACTGCCATGCACTCTGTTCAAAAGGCGCAGGCGACATGACATGCCGATGGCGTCCCCAAAACTCCAAGTCGGGCGACTCGCTATAATAAATATCTCCGAAAGGAGTATGCCCGTTGTCACTGGGACGGCTCAACATGGCAAAATTACCATTAATCTTGCGAGGGAACAGCACGCCATTACGGTTGAAAGGCAGGAAAGCATTCTCCACCTGGTGGAACGTCTTGAAATCCGTAGTCCATGCCACGCCGATGGTGGGCTGGCCCTTATATCCGTTACACCAAGTCACATAGTAACGGTCATCGATAAAGCAGACACGCGGGTCATAACCATACACCCATTCACCTATCTCGGGGATATCACACTGGAACTGCAACTTCTCCGGATTGATGTCCCAATGAACGGCATCCTTGCTGAATCCCACATGAAGCGCCATCCGGCGGTTTGTATCATCACAACGGAACACTCCGGCATACCCTTCGCCGAAAGGTACTACCGCACTATTGAATATACTATTGGATGTAGGCAGCAAATCACGGGGAATGATAGGATTCGCACTACATCTCCACATTACATTTTTACAACCTTCGGGACGCTCCTCCCACGGCATACCGGGCAACGGATTGCCCGCAATCTTCAATTCACTCATATTCTCTTTTTTGTTAGGTTAATAGTTTTTCTCTATTTCTTGTCTTCGTGTGTGAAGGGTACAAACCAGGTCATCAGAAAGGCCGGAATGGTAGCCACCAGCACAAAGATGAAAAACAGTTTATAGCCCAACCAGTCGCTGACATATCCGGACATCATACCGGGCAACATGACACCCAGATTCATGATACCCGATGCAAAAGCATAATGCGCCATCTGATGAGGACCGGCAGCCACTTGCTGCATCATGAACAAGGTAAGCCCCACAAAGCCGAAACCATATCCGAAATACTCCAGCACAATGGCCCCTCCGATAAGGGGCGCACTCTGCGGTTGGAAAATGGCAAGCAGCGTGTAAGCCATAAAAGGCAGATTGAACACACAACACAAGGAGAACAAAGTCTTTTTCAATCCACGTGCGGAAATATAATATCCACCCAGCAATGAACCGAGTACGAAAGCTGCCGCTCCGAAGGTTCCATAATAAATACCAATCTCCTGTTCTGTCAATCCCAAGCCACCCACATCACGACCGGCTTTCAGGAACAAAGGTACAATTTTCATCACAAACCCTTCGGCAAAACGATATAAAATAATAAAGCAAATATAGTAAACAATATGCTTTTTCGTAAAGAAGTTCCGGATGACATTCCATAACTCGGTCATACTCTGCGAAAAAGAGGTGACCGAATGGGCGTGCTTGCCCGAAGGTAACATACGGGTATGATAAATTCCCAAGGCGAACATCACTACTCCGAGGATAATCATAATGACCGTCCAGGAATAAAGTACCGCATCTTCTGCAGGCCCTTCGTATTCATCTTTCAGAAAACCGGCCAGATAGACCAGCAAGCCTGTACCGATAATCTTCGCCACATTATAAAAAGCTCCCTGCCAACCTATATATTTAGCTTGTTCCTGCGCATTCAACTCGTCCATATATACTCCGTCACAGGCCACATCGTGCGTTGCTCCGCTAAAAGCGACAATGGCGAACAAGGCAATAGTGACCGCAAAGAAAGACGGAAGATGAAGCGACAAAGCGATCAACCCGAAAGTAACTCCCGACACCATCTGAGTGAGGACAACAAAGAATTTCTTGGTACGGTACATCTCCAGCAACGGACTCCAAAGGGGTTTCAGTGTCCAAGGAAGCATGATAAGGGAAGTCCAGAAGGCTATTTTCGCATCACTGACTCCCAGACCTTTGTACATCAGTACGGCTACCATATTGAGGACAACAAAAGGGAGCCCCATACCAAAATAAGCGGTGGGAACCCAGAAAATAGGACTACGGCGTCTGGACGGAGTTGGGGTTTCGGTTGTTTTCATTTATATCTAAGTTTTAAGGTTGTTGAATTCGGCTATAACCGAAGATAACTTCATCTCCTTCTGAGAGGGGATGAAGTTACCTTTCGGAATCTATTAATGCAATAGGACGAAGCATTTGGTAAATCAGTCAGTTACAGGAATAAAGCTTACCGCTTGTCCACCACCTTTTGCCATGACTACAGACAAGGTATCGGCTGCTGTCACCTCTCTGTCCTTAATCTGATAAGAAGTAGGATTTGTTTTCCAGTCGGCATCTTCTCCATCAGCATAAATCACCGCATGGTATTTTTTATCTTTCTCAAGGAAATCCAGAGGAATGGTCAGCGTACGTGCTTCCTCATTGGTCGTAGCTCCTAAGAAATAATTGTCTTTCGCTTTCCGTACTACGGCTACAAACTCTCCCCGGTTCGCCCTGCAAGGCTTCAGACCAGTCACAGTCCGCATCAAAATCCCGGAAAAACTGGAAAGCAGGATGCCCTTCATAATTCTCAATCATATCCGATGCCATTTGCAATGGAGAATAAATGATTACCCAATTGGCAATCTGCTTTGCCAAGGTGGTATTCACACGGCTGTTTCCTTTATCCAAGTCATTCCATTTCTTGCGACGGGGAGAATTGCGTGTCTTTTCATAAAGAATATCAAAAGTACCCGGCGTATAATCCATCGGACCGCCCAGCAAGCGGGTAAACGGCAATAACTCGTGATGCTCTGGAGGATTACCTTCACTCCATCCGTTCCACTCCATACCGCGGGCGCCTTCCCGTGTCATCATATTGGGGTAAGTACGACGAATTCCTGTATCTTTGATAGGTTCGTGGGCATTAACGGTTGTATGATAACCGGCGGCAGTCTGCACCACCTTGCGGTAATGGCGTACATTGAACTGTCCATGATGGCTATGACCGCCCGGCAGTCCTCCGGCATAACCGGTCTTCACGCTGTGCACTCCCAAGTCGGCATACCATTTGTAAGCATTGTCCAACTGGCGTTCGTAATTAAAGATATTGCCACCTGTTTCGTGGTGACCGATTATTTCAATCCCTTTCTCCTTGGCATAACGTGCCACCTCTGCCATATCAAAATCGGCGTAGGGTTTGGTATAGTCAAAAGTCTGCATACCGCCCCAACTTTCCCAGCCTTCATTCCATCCCTCGAACATTACCGCTTCTATGTTATTGGCAGCAGCAAAGTCTATATAACGTTTGGCATTAGCGGTGGTGGCGCCGTGGCGTTCATCCATCGTCCACGTTTCGACTCCCAGATGCATTCCCCACCAGATACCTACGTATTTCATAGGACGTATCCAGCTCAAATCCCCCTCCAGCACACAAGGCTCATTCAGATTCAGTATCAGGCCGGAGTTTATCAGACCTACCGCTTTGGGAGCTATCTGAATACTGCGCCACGGAGTCACGAAAGTCCCTCCGGCAAAACGGGCTTTCACCCCATCGGGCCAGGAAGCCAGTTCCGATTTGAAGTGACAACCTTCGGTATGCTTCAAAGTCATTTCGGGGAAATCGGTCAAAGCTGCTTCGTGGATACTGGCATATACCCCGTTATCTGTTTTGAAAGTCATCGGGGTATTGGCATTATCCACCTTGCTGACGGGCAGGGTGCGATACAGCAATTCGTAGGTTTCAAAACTGGCGGGAATAGACCATGACTTGCCGTCTTGTGCCAAATTAAATGAAGTGAGCTCATCCATTACGAACACACTGTCCACTTGGGGTACTTGATATTCATAGCGGAAGCCCAGGCCGTCATCGAACACGCGGAAACGGAGGGTCAGCTGTGTATTTGCCTGGTCTTTCAAACGCACGGCCATTTCGTTATAATGGTTCCGGATTGATTTATTTTCTCCCCAAGGTTGGGTCCAAGTTTCATCCTTTGTGGTGTACTCGGTACTTTCTATCAGAAAACCTTTGGAAAGATTTACCCCGTCACGGCCTTCAAAGCCCATAACGGAGGGGGTGATGAATGGATTCCCTCCTACAGAAACTCCGTAGGTCATCTCTCCCGCTTCATTGAGATTGAATACTAATTTTATATTGCCATCCGGCGATGTCAATTCTGTGGGGCAGAACACCCACAAAAACACGACTAACAAAAATATACATAGTAACTGTATGCCTTCATAATATTAAATTGGATTAATGATACAAATATAAAACAATTAAATAAGGTATTACACTTAATCGAAAGGAGGAAAAATTATTTTAAATGGGAGAGGGAATGATAAGCTATTTGTACTGACAGCATTAATTTTGTACTTTTGTCACATATAACAAAGTGCAAATGAATATAAAATCAGAATTATAGAGAAGCAGTAAAGGCCATAAAAGAAGCTATCTTACGAAGCCAGTACCGTGCAGCCGCATCAGTAAATAAGGAACAATTATCTCTTTATTACGGCATCGGGCGTTACGTGTCGGAAAATTCCCGTACAGGCTTTTGGGGGAAAGGTGCCATTGAACAAATATCTTCTCTGTTACAAAAAGAATTGCCGGGGCTGAGGGGATTTTCAGCAACAAGCATAAGAAATATGCGTATTTTTTATGAAGAGTGGGATAAAGTTTTAAATCATCCGCCATTGGCTGATGATTTGGTGTTGAATGAAAAATTGCTTCTTGTAGCAATTCATCAGCCAGTGGCGGATGAATTTAATTGGTCAGACTTCTTTTCAATCGGCTTTAGTCACCATACCGAAATAATATCCAAAGCCAAGACTTTAGAAGCAAGACTATTTTATATACATGAGTGCGCCATTCGCTATTGGAGTAAATACACGTTAAGGGATTACTTAAAAGCAGATCTATACAGCCATCGGGGAACTTTACCCAACAATTTTGCACAAACATTGCCTGATACTAAGCAAGCGCTAAAAGTTGTTTGTTCATTCAAAGATGAATACTTGCTTGATTTCATCAATGTGGAGGAACTGAAAGCAGGAAGAGGACTTAGACGAAAAAATAGTAGAAAAGGCAATTTGTTGCCAATGTGAAGAAGTTTATTATGACCTTCGGACAAGATTTCAGCTTTATAGGCAATCAATATCGCATGGAAGTTGCAGGAGAAGAAATGTTTATTGATTTGCTCTTTTTCAATCGGGAGCTTAACTCCTTAGTCGCAGTTGAGCTTAAATCCGGAAAATTCCGCACTTCTTATTTGGGGCAGTTGAATACTTATCTATCCGCTTTAGATACATATATCAGAAAACCGCACGAAAACCCTTCTATCGGAATAATTCTTTGCAAAGAAATGAACCAAACCTTTGTAGAGTTTGCCGTTCGTGATTATAACAAGCCGATGGGAGTTGCCACTTACCGTGCATCTAAAGATATGCCGGAACGACTTCGTAACGCTCTGCCAAACATTGAAGATTTGAAAAAGTTATTGTAATACAAACGCCGATAAAGCCCTTTTAAAGACTCTACCGGCGTAAGTTCACCTATTAAAAAATCAGAATTCCAAGTCAGCCAACTGAGGATTATGATCGGAAAGCAAAGCTTCCGGTACTTCAGCCGGTATCTCACAGTTCTTTACCAGAACTTGCGGAGTGACAAAGATGAAATCAATCTTTTCACAATCCTCGGCCGGAATACGGGCAAAATCATGAAAAGTATAATCAACGCCGGTCACACGGGCAGCCGTCTTATAAGCATCCTTCATCACAAACTCGTTGGTAGTAATCGTTTCG
>ENA-OQJN01000733-OQJN01000733.1-human-gut-metagenome-genome-assembly--contig:-NODE-733-length-11914-cov-3.511411_pt1 | contig 11914 bp, 8 predicted proteins | sample MGYA00242610_ERZ504777 | MGnify/ENA primary metagenome ERZ504777 (study PRJEB26092, sample SAMD00036350) | human gut metagenome | host: Homo sapiens | study: EMG produced TPA metagenomics assembly of... | reverse complement strand
GCTACCCACATGTCATCGGTTAAGTTGTAACACCATGTACGTTGTTGTTTATCCATGCGCGGTTTTTCCGTAAGCATGCGAATCGCACCGCTCGTACCAATCGTGCAGCTGAGCTGACCGGCTGAAACAGCACCAATACCAACATTTACCAATACACCATCGGTTGCACCGATAACAACCGGTAAACCGGCCGGCAAACCTAAACGGCTCGCTACATCAGGCAACAAGGCACTACTATGAGTCGTAGAAACAACTTCCGGCAAAACATTTTTCGGTAATACCGACAAAGTTTAAAATTTCTTCGTCCCAACATTCTTTGTGCGCATTGTAGAGACCACTGCTGCTGGCAACCGATTTATCAGTCACCCATTCACCGGTTAAATTACGGAAAATGAAATCTTTAATAGAGCCGATATGAGTCATGCGTTCAAAAATGGACGGCTGATTTTCTTTCACCCATAGGATTTTAGCCAGTGGATAGGTAGCATGCAACGGACAGCCTGTATTGAAGTAAAAATCTTTAACTTTAGGGTCTTTTTCTAAACGACGAACAATAGCGGCACTGCGGCTATCAGCCCAGGTCATCATATTGCCTAAGAGTTGGAACTTATCATCTTGCGGGATAAAAGCTGTGCATAACGGACTTAAGGCCAAACCGGAAATAGTAACCAATTTGTACTGTAATTCAGCTACGGTCCCCTTCACTACTTCTTCTACAGCATCATAAATCTGCTGCGGATTTTGTTCCGCCCAGTCATACTGTGGCGTTTCCAAGCTGTAAAATGCTTCAGTCGTAGCTACTGCCTTACCCGTAGCCGTATACGCCGTAGCACGCACACCGGTCGTGCCTACATCAACACCAATCCATACCGGATCTTTCACTTTTAAGGTCATAAAAACCTCCTTTTACTGCTAACATTTATTTTACTACTAATATTTAGCCGAATAAACTCATTTGTTCATCTTCCGGTAAATCTTTAAAACAACCTAAATCTCGCATAGTTGCGATGATGCTGCCGGAAACCTTGCAACGACGTTGTAAGTCTTTAACTGATGTAAACGGTTTTTCTTCCGTTCCGCCACAATCATATCCGCTACTTTTTCACCCAAGCTGTCCACAGCCAAGAACGGCGGCAATAAAGCACCGTTATGAATAGTAAAACGACGGGCTTCTGAGTAATTAAGATCAGCCACTAAGAAATCAAAACCGCGCTGCTTCATTTCCATGGAAACTTCCAAGGCACTCATCATGTCTTTGTCTTTATTGCTTGCCTTGCGGTCCAGTGCTTTCAAACGATCAAACTCGGCACGCTGTTCACTGAGTGAACTTGCCATTATTTTCATGTCATACGCTTTGGCACGAATCGAGAAATAAGCGGCATAGAATGCCAACGGATAATTAATTTTAAACCAGGCAATGCGAAACGCCATCATTACATAAGCCACCGCATGGGCACGGGGGAATAAATAGGAAATTTTATTACAAGACTCAATGAACCATTCCGGAATACCACCGGCACGCATCTGTTCTTCGTAATCCGTTTCTTTTTGCCCCAATTTATTCAACTTATCAATCTTCTTGCCCTTACGCACGTTTTCCATGACTTTAAAGCAAGTAATTGGCTTAATACCGCGATGCATCAAGAAGTTCATGATGTCATCACGGGTAGAAATGGCTTCATTCAATTGGCAAGTACCATTTTTAATTAAAGTTTGCGCATTGTCAAGCCATACATTCGTACCATGAGAAAAACCGGAAATACGTACTATGTCGGAGAAACATTTCGGCTTGGAATCTTCCAACATACGCCGTACAAAGCCGGTACCACATTCCGGTACGGCCAAGGATGCAACTTTATCACCCATCAGCTGCTCCGGTGTTAAACCGATAGCTTTAGTGGACGAGAACAAGCTGAGTGTTTCCGGATCGTCAAACGGAATCGTTTGAACGTCGATACCGGTAATATCTTCCAACATACGAATAATTGTCGGATCATCATGGCCCAGTATATCAAGCTTCGTCATACAACCTTCAAAGGAGTGATAATCGAAGTGAGTCGTAATGATGCCACTGTCTTTTTTATTGGCCGGATATTGCACCGGTGTGAACTCATGCACATCCATATCGCGCGGACAAACCATGATGCCCCCCGGATGCTGACCGGTTGTATTTTTTACACCCGTAACGCCTTTGGCCAAGGATTCCAAAAAGCCTTGACGCGCTTGAATATCATTTGCTTCCGCATATTTTTTAACATAACCAATTGCTGTTTTTTCAGCAATCGTACCGATTGTGCCGGCGCGGAATACATTATCACGACCGAACAATTCTTCCGTGTATTTATGAGCGCGTGGCTGATAATCACCGGAGAAGTTAAGGTCAATATCAGGTACCTTATCGCCATTAAAGCCCATGAATATAGCAAACGGAATATCATGGCCGTTGGTGTGAAGCGGTGTACCGCATTCCGGACAATTCTTGCGTGGCAAGTCAAAGCCACCGGCATATTCACCCTTGGTAAAGAATTCGCTATGTTTACATTTCGGGCAAATATAATGTGGTGGTAACGGATTTACTTCCGTAATATCTGCCATGGTGGCTACAAACGAGGAACCTACGGAACCACGGGAGCCTACCAAATAACCGTCATCCAAGGACTTACGCACCAGTTTATGCGCAATATAATACAACACGCCGTAACCGTTGCCGATAATACGGGTCAACTCATAATCGAGGCGCTCCGCTACTACATCCGGCAAAGGATCCCCATAAATTTCTTTGGCCTTTTTATAACACATTTCCTTCAATGCATTATCGGCCCCTTCAATCTTAGGTGAATACGTTTTGCCCTGCGGTACCGGTTGCAAAGATTCAATGCTGTCATTAATCATGCGCGAGTTGGTAACTACCACTTCATAGGCTTTCTCTTCGCCCAAGTATTTAAATTCTTCCAACATTTCATCGGTAGTACGCAAATATAGCGACGGCGTCCGTTCAATATCTTTAAAACCGGATACAGTCAACATAATCTGGCGATATATTTTTTCATCATCATTCAGATGATGCACATCACAGGTTGCCACTACCGGTTTATTCAATAATTCGCCAAGTTCTACAACCTTTTTATTAATGTCAATCAGATACTGCTCATCATGAATTTTTTCACCGGTTTTACGGTCATACATTAAAAATTGATTATTTTCCAATGGCTGGATTTCCAGATAGTCATAGAAAGAGGCAATTTCCAATAATCGTTCCTGCGACTCACCTTTAATGATGGCACGAATCAGCTCACCCGCTTCACAAGCGGAACCGATAATGATACCTTCGCGATGGTCTTCAATAACGGCACGCGGTAAACGCGGACGGCGTTTGTAGTACTGTAAATGGGAAATAGAAATCATTTTGTATAAATTACGAAGCCCTACCCGATTTTTGGCCAATAAAATAATATGCGCGCGGGTATCATTTTCTTCATCTTCAATCAAATACCCTTCCACGCCGTAAATCACTTTAACGCCTAATTTGCCGGCCACTTCCTGTGCTTCCGGGAAAGCCTGAATGACACCATGGTCGGTAATGGCTACCGCCGGGTGACCCCAAGCTTTTACCGTTTGTAATAACTCTTTCACATTAACCAAGGCATCGCGGTCACTCATTTTAGTATGAAGATGCAGTTCTACGCGAGAATCTTCACGATTTTCCGTACGTTTAGCGCCACTTTCCAACTGTTGAATGCTACGCAATACCAGCGTATAATCACGTTCGAATTTATCATCATAATGAACATCGCCTTGTACGCGAACGGCTTTGAGTCCATTCATCGTTTTAAGGAGCTCCTCGCCCTCTTCGGCGGTATCCGTAAACTTGGCAAAACGGATACTGTTTGTGGCATCTACGATATGCCCCTTAATGAGACCTTTACCGGTTTTCGTTTCAATCATTTCAAGTGACACAAAGATGCCTTCAAAAACGACGCCGTTTACTTCTTCATTAACAGAAGAAATGCTAACCGGTTCGCCGTGAATAGCCGGCCCCAAAATCATGCCCGGATCGGTCACATCACGTTTAAAGCTGCGTCTTCGTTTTCCGCTATACTGAAAACCACCGCCTGCCTGTGCATCTACCGGCGTAGTCTTAGCCGGCACATAGTTACACTCTACCGGTTCATCATACATGCTGATAGGCGCATCCTCTCTTAATGCAAAGGGAAAATCGTATTCATCAAAGCCCGGTGGCATATCTTCTTCCTGATGGTTAAATTCATCAGGACTTTCATGCTCAGAGGCGTGAAAAATTTCATCCCAATACTTTTGATCCAACGCATCCTCAGGGATTTCAATCTCTCCGGGATCATCCATATAGTACTCTTCCGGCGTATGATCATGAATCGGTGCCGTAGCATAGCCATAGAATAAAGTATCAGCATCATCGGAAGCCAGTTGCCTTACGGGAATCTGCTTTATCTGATACCATTCTTCCAGTTTATTCTGTAACTCTTTAAATGCATCCGGTTGGGACAGCACATTTTTAATTTTACGGTTTTATCCTTAATTTCAATCATAAGAGCCGTTTGCTTTCGCCGTTTCGGCACAATATGATATCGTACTTTCATGTCTATCCTTCCTTCAAATTTTTAAAACTCATTGTATTACTCCGACTTAGCGGATTCAGTTTTATCGTTATTGGTAGGTGTTTCTTTTTTATCAGATTCTTTAGCCCCGTCCTTACCGTCTTTAGCGGTTTCTTTAGCCGGTTTTACAACATAAGTCGTTACCGGATCATAGGTGGAGTTAAAGGAGTCAGTTTTGGTTCGGCCGTCTTTATACGTAATGTGTACCGTCGTATCCACACTAAGGCCTGCATGACCTTCGGTCGTTGTTTCCTTGGTCACCGACGGATCGATACGAGTTTCCACTTTATTCGGAATTGTCTGCTCATTGCCCACTGTAATAGATACTGCTTGCGGTTCATCCGCCGCAAAGCCTAAGATACTAATAGTTAAAGTATCACCGGATGTATGAGCCAGCACATAGATTGGATGGTCGTACGGATTTTTGAAAATAAAATCTAAATAACCGTACGCCACTGTAGCATCACGACCGGCCGCCATATAGGCTACCGGTGCAAAATGCGGCGTCCGTTCTACAATATCCATCCCCGCCAATAAAGCACTATTGAAAAGCGTGGAACTAACTTGGCAAATGCCACCGCCAATACCGGGCACTAATTTACCGTCCATAAATACCGGTGCATCATCGTATCCCGCTTCAGCCGTACGTTCACCAACAATATCATTAAATGAAAAGTTTTGGTGCGGCATAATCACCACATTATTAATTTTATCGGTAGCAATTTGAATATTATGGGTACGGCTTACATCACCGGAGTTAAAAGTAGTGGAATACGTTCCCAATACGGTATTAATCCCTTTTAATGTTTCAGCCGTGATCTTTGGCTTAGCCTGATTATCGATGACTAGCTCAAAACCTGATACTTCGCCTTTAGCAAGCTTTTCCTGTAAGCTAGCCACTGTCTTAGCAATATCGAGACGCTTACCCGGTACTTCCGGATGCAATACGACTTGTCCGTTTTCAACCGTCAAATAGGCATCATGGCCGGTATACCCGATTTCTTTACTATAAGTCTGCAATAAGGCTTCTAACGCCGGGACATTAACATCATATACGATAGCTTTAGATACCGGTGCCATCAATGCATGCCAACGATTCGTAATATATTCTTCCATAGAAGGCTCATACCCGTAAGTCATAAGGCTTTCAATGGTTTTATCTACATTCGGTTTTACACCGATATCTTTTAAAGCTACCGTGGTTTCCTTACCATCCTGCCATTTGACCTTCATATGCGTTGGTCCCTTGGCCGCTTCCGCTTCAATAATATCTGCCAACTCTTCTTTATTAGCTTGTGACACATCACGTTCACCTAAATACATGCCTTGAATGACATTGCCTGTAGGATATAAAAAGGCGCCCGTACTTAATGAAATTAAACCTAACACCACACCGGCTACAATGCCGACTTTTTTCTTCATTCAACAACACCCCGCTGCCTATAACTTGTAATGAGTAAAACCCGGTAACTTTCTATGGGTAAACTCTAGGACTTGCAATAGGCTAAACATAAATCTTTAAAATAAGATAAGTCGCCCTCACCACGACGACTGTTGCGCATAACTTCATAGAGACCACGCAACAATTTAGCCAAGGCTCGTACTGACACGTTCCTTTGCCGGTACGCCAAAGTAATGGGATACGGTTTCGTAGCGGACTCGTATTTTTTAAATAAATCCTGTACCTCCCGTTCCGATAATCCCGTACCTTTACATTCGCTAACCATCAACTGCAAACGCAATTGGCCTTCAATATATGACATGGCTCGTTCCGATTCTTTGTTCTGAAGCATAAAAGGAAACAAAGCCAATAAAGTAGCTGCATCTTTTTGCAGTAATGCCTCTTTGAATAAAAAGATATTTTTTGCTCCATAATCACTACCATTATGAATTAAAAAACCTGCGTTATTTTGCCTTTCGGCGGCAATAAGAGAAAATAACGGTCAAATTCGGTTCGCAAAAAGCTGACCGGCACATCTTGCCACAATTCCAGTAAATGCTTCATATATTCCAGTCCGTCCATTGTTATGGTAAAACCATTTTGCTTACAATAGGACTGCAACCATTGGACTATTTCCTCTTTTTTTAGACGCATGCAGGCCACATTCGTAATTTTTTCAAAAACTCACTATTATGCTTAGTCCGCTTATCTATCGTATCATGATATAGAATTAACACCGGATTGGCACCTTCATAAGTAATCAATAAATTATACAATTGTTGCCACTCATCACTAACCTTTTTATTGGGCTTTACAAAAATAGGCGGATTGATTAAACAATATAAAGTTGGTTCACCAAATAGCGAATCTTCGCTTAACTTTTCACAAATTCGCCCCGGTCCGACTTCATCATTTAAAGACTGCACCGCCAAATCCTTGTATTTAGTTAAAAATTCGCGTTTCTTTTCATCAATGAGCTGTGACTCATCACCATAAAGCAGCAAAATTGCCATAGCCCCTCCTACAATAAAAAATCCGGGACAACACGTGTGCCCGTAATATATCTGGTTGAATCCGCCGGATCTACATCAGCGTAATTGCCGGAGCTCGGCCAATATACAATGGCAACCGGACCTGACGGACCGTCATCGCCCCTTGATGCTGTAGCGCTGTTAGTAGTTCCTACAATATATTGTTTCGTCTCTATTAATTTTAGATTGTTCTCGCTAATTTGTCCATTACCGAATAGGAATCCTCCCCTTGGTCCTTCCACCAAAATCTGATTTGGATACTCCCTAACAAGCTTGTCGAAATCTGCACTATTACGCCCTATATAAGTATCTTGATTCATATCGCTTTTATGTATTGCGCTCACAGGAAATTCCAAGCTATGCAGTAGGGTTATGATACTTTTTTCATTACCTTCATTTACCTCTTGCATTATAACACCATTGAGGCGTTCGATACCATAATAATGAACGCTGTTGACTATGGAGCTTCGCGTCATATTCGATACGCCTTTACCGCCTGTAGTCATATATAAAAAAGCTTTAGCAGTTTTTAACGGTTCCTCTTTAATGACTAAAAAAGCAGCTCCTCTATTAACCGGAATCGTATGAATAAAAACTTGTTCACTCGACAAATGAATTAAGGGTAAGAGAAGCACAATAAATAACAGACTCATTGTGATGTTTTCATAAAAAAGCGAGCGAACCCTCCATTCATGCATAATAGCATATAAATGACGACAACATATAACATATATAGTGCCAAGCCACACCGGCAATGCCCCTAACCACATAACCGCTCCCGGCAATGAAGCAATCGTAAAGTTTAAAAAGAGGGATAACCGCAAAAGGAGCCCCAGCAAATACCATAAACTGCCTACTGGAATTAACCAGTGCAAAAGCAACAGCACAGCAGTAGCCAATATGGCTAAATCCAATAAAGGACCGACAATAACGGCTGCCAAAAAGGATCCGTACCCCATAAGATGAAAATAATAAAGTTGCAACGGCCAAATTAAAATTTGCGCACTAAGGCATAAACTGATGGGGCCCATAATATAGGGCCAGCCTTTCGGCAAACGCTGATACAAAGTGCGGCTGAAGAGTAATATGCCATAGGTGGCACCTAAGGAGAGTTGAAAACTGATATCCAAGAACAAAAGCGGTTCATACGCCAACATAAGAGCCGCACTTATATTCAGAGCCTGCCGACTATGATACACCTCGCCTCGAATTAGAGCAATTCCCATAATAATACCCATGACAGCGGAACGCACCACGGGCGGATTGAACCCCACAATAGCACAATATAATATAACAAAGACGATGGCACCGTAAGTCGCTTTTTTCTTGGGTACCCCCATAATATGAGCAACAACAAACACAAACCCGAATAATAGGGCTACGTGAGAGCCGGATACAGATAAGATGTGGATTAACCCCGTTTTGGCAAACGAATCCATAACAGACGCATCGATAGCTCCATAGCCACCGCCAAGCAATAAACTCTGTCCTACGGCAGCCATTTCACCGGGTAAATTAGCAGCTATCTGATTCATCAGTTGCCAACGGGTCACCCCCAATAGATAATCGATTCTATCGTTAATACGCTCATACCAGTTTGGTCTCACCGCTGTATCAAAGCCCTCAAAAGTCCCTTCATATAGATTGCCTACGCGATGGGCTGCCAGATAACGGGGGCGCAAATCGATGCGACCTTCTTCGGGAGCCTGTAACAGTTTACTCGTCCTGCCTTTTACCATCACATATTGACCGGGCAAGATAGGCTTTGCCTTCATAGCTTCGGTAGGCGCCACATATACCATAAGTTGACCGTCCGCTTTTAACGGCTTTGACTCGGTGGCTTCTTTTTTTGGTATCATAGTAACTAAATCGCCTTCAAAGCGCAGAAATTCTTTATCTTGCAGGATAACTGATTCCGGCAAATTCAGAACACGAACTGTATATATTCCTTCAGCCCCCATATAGTAAGGGTTAACCTCATAATACTCGTCAATCTCGCTTTTTGTATGATAGTATCCCATACTCGCTAAAACCAATAACAATCCAACGATAATAGCTTGTACATAAGAAGATGTAATACCTTGGCGCACCATGTCCGTAGCACTTATAGTGGGACCGGCATAGATATAGCTTTGCTTCTTATTTTTACCTCCTCGCTGCCAAATCAGCCAAATGAAATACCAAATACTACAGAGAAAAACAATCATCGGGTTAGTGAATTCATAGCGTTGTCCGTAGGCAAACACGATTCCCCAAGCCGGCGCCAGCCATAGTATGGCACCCCATTCCGTATAAGTAAAAAAATATAATACCTTTTTACCTGGCGCTACAATTTTCTGCCATGATATTTGCTCACCCATATTACTCCTCATACATATAAACGTTTCAGACTTCAATTTGGCTCCATAATTTTTAAAAATTTTAAAAAAGTTTTTTCGTCACATCAATTATTAACAAAATAATCTGATTGATTGAAATAGATCCGCACAAAATATTTCGCTTAAACTATATTGTTTAAATCATTTTGCTTAAATCATTTTACTTAAATCATTTTTCTTAAAGCGTGCTGCTCAAACGGTAATATGGGGTGACAATTTCTTAAACGTAGCGTCCCCAATTCCCTTTACCTTTTTAAGATCTTCAATCGCTTTAAAAGGTCCCGATTGCTCCCGATAAGCAATAATCTTCTTAGCCGTTCCCGGCCCCACACCGGATAATTTAGTCAATTCCTGCTCCGTGGCCGTATTAATATTTATCTTTTGCCTACGCAAAAGTTCTTCCGGGTTTCCCATGAAATTAAACGTCACATGGATATGACTGCCGCTGGTAGCAACTTCCGCCAAATTTAAGGTATCCACCGAAGCATACGGTAATAAACCGCCCGCCCCTTGAATCACATCGCCTACGGTTTCACCTTCGCGCACTTTGTATAATCCGGGAGTTTCCACAGCACCCGTTACATAAACAAACTGATTATCGCCGCCTGAATTGTTATTGAAATCACTGTTACGATTGTCCGTCGAAGTGCTATTAGAATGGCCACTCCCTTTACTACTTCTGTTTATTAGCGAACTATCGGCTTCACCATCATTAACACTCCTATTTCCGGATGTAGAAGCAGCCACCACATCGGATGTATTCATTTGCTCCGATGAATCTGATATAATAGGCCTTAGCACTACTAAATATAAAAATATAGATATAGCTAAAAGTAACCATACTTTTTTATGCTTTTTTAGCTGTTCCATTACAAAACCCTCCCAAAACTTAATTTTATATTCTTAGTTAGGGTTTCGTGATTGAAAATATAAGTCCTACTTAATTCCACCACTGGTGCGCATGCGCACTAATGGTATGAGTAACTAAAGATAAGAATCATAAAACTTCGTATGGACACAGTAATAGAAAGGATGTATTTTATGGAAACAAATCGTTTAAAAAATTATGCACACGCTCTTTTGACAACCGGCGTAAACCTTCAAAAAGATCAAACCTTAGTTATCAATGTGGATGTAGAAAACAGCGACTTTGCCCTAATCGTAACTAAGGAAGCCTATGCATTAGGGGCTAAAGAAGTAGTAGTGAATTGGCGTTCCACCGAAATCGGTAAAGAACGACTCCTTCATGCGCCGGAAGATGTATTATCCAATCCGGCCCTTGGATTCCTACCTATTATCAAACCTATGTTGATAGAGGCGCCGCCTTTTTATCCCTCATCAGCGCTAATCCGAAAGCACTAGCCGGTGTTCCATCGGAACGCATTGCTATGCAGTCTCGTAACTTAAATAAAACGCTTGCTTTCTATCACGAAGCCATCATGGATTCCACCCTCACCTGGTGCGTAGCCTCCGTGGCGACCTTGCGCTGGGCTGAACTATTAGGCTTCACCGGTACCGATTCTGAAAAACTCGATACCTTATGGTCTGAAATTTTCACGCTCTGCCGTCTTGAAAACGTCGCTGACGAAGAAACTTTGCCAAAACATTTAGAACGCCTTGGCCATCGTACCAAAGCCATGAATGACTATCATTTTAAAACACTTCATTACACTTGCTCCAACGGCACCGACTTACGTATTGATCTTCCTAAAAACCATTTGTGGCAAGGCGGTGCAGAGGCTGCTAAAAACGGAACCATCTTCGATGCCAACATTCCAACCGAAGAAGTATTCAGTGCCCCTCAATACAATGGGGTTAACGGCATTGTGTACAGCACAAAGCCGCTTATTTATCAGGGCAATGAAATCAATGAATTCCATTTTACTTTTGAAAACGGCAAAATCGTTGACTACGATGCAAAAGTTGGTAAGGAACATCTGAAACACCTTATCGAAACCGACGAGGGCTCCGCTTATCTCGGCGAAGTGGCTCTCGTAGACCACTACTCCCCAATCAGTCAATCCAATCGTGTCTACTTCGAAACACTGTATGATGAAAACGCCTCCTGCCACCTGGCTATCGGTGCAGCTTACCCAACCTGCCTTGCCAACAGCGACGGCATGAGCAAAGAAGAACTGAAAGCGGAAGGCCTGAATGACTCCCTGACCCACGTCGACTTCATGATTGGACATGAAGATATGAATATTGAAGGAACGACGTTCGAGGGGGATGTTATTCAAGTCATGAAAAACGGAAGGTTGTTAATATAAGGCCTAGCTCCTTCAGCTCTCAAGAGCTTAATCGGATAGTTCGATTGAGCCTTTTTGCCAAAGAAAGAGCGGCAGCACCTCACGCAAACGTTCTCTATAAGCTTACGAGGACAAAATAAATAAAGAAAAAGCATTAGTAACCTCTCCTCCCAGGCTCTAC
>ENA-OQJN01000732-OQJN01000732.1-human-gut-metagenome-genome-assembly--contig:-NODE-732-length-11918-cov-4.932745_pt1 | contig 11918 bp, 16 predicted proteins | sample MGYA00242610_ERZ504777 | MGnify/ENA primary metagenome ERZ504777 (study PRJEB26092, sample SAMD00036350) | human gut metagenome | host: Homo sapiens | study: EMG produced TPA metagenomics assembly of... | reverse complement strand
TCCCGTTCCGACCTACATGGATTCCATAATGCTCCGCAGCCTGTCTTGTTGTGACGGACTGCTTCACAGCTTCAAATACATTCAAATCTATCCCTCCTTGAAAAAAAGAAAAGCACCTGACATTCTCAATCTGAAAATGGCAAGTGCCTGTTAAAGTTCCATATCCTGTTGTTTGTGTTTTGTCTGCACCGGGGCAGTTCTTTGTGCTTTTTTCTCGTCCGCCTTATCCTGCAAGACTTCTTTGAGGGGCTGCTTCTTGGGCGGCTCTTTGCTTTCTTCTGTGCCGGGGGTGGCTTTCCGTACCCAGTAGCGGATGTCCCGCAGCTTCTTCAAATCCTCCTGTACCTCTGTCAGCGGTACTTTCAGCTCTGCGATTTCGCTGAGAAGTTTTTCCTGCTCCTGTTGCAGTTCCTTTTGGGTGCTGTCCTTATCGTCCGGGTGCTTGGCAAGGTAGGCGGTGGCTTTCGCATACCGGGCGACCTCCGGGTGTTCCTGTTTGAATTTCTCCTTTGTTTTCTTGAAAAATATCTTCTGGTACTTCTCATAGACAGGCTTACATTCCTTGCAGTCTGTCCGGCTGGCAAGAATCCCGTCAATCACTTTGCTGCGGGCTTCCTTTGGCTTCATCTGACTGCGGTAATCTGCGGCTGATTTCCCGGAAGATTCCAGAAATACTTCTAAGTCCTCCACAGTAGAAATCCCCTTTTGACGGAGATAGGACAGGGCTTCGCTGACTGCCTTTAAGTCCTGTGAAGTCCCCCGGTTCTGTCCAGCCCTTGTCCAGTCCTTCCGTTCTTCCTTTCGTATCTCCATATACTTCATCAGCAGATTGGGAAGAAGTGTCGCTTCCTCCGCCGCCTTTTGTGCAAGCAGTTCTTTTCGTTTTTCTCCCAGCTCGGTAATCCAGCCTTTGAGGTTTTGAATGAGCTGCCGGATAGACTTCATCAGGCGGTTGGCGGCTCTGATTTCCCGGTTCAGGTTGCCGATGTTCGTCTGGATACCCCGCTTTTCCATCTGCCGGACAGCAGCTCCCTCATGGACAGTAGGGATAATATCAAGCCCCTGTCTGGCATAAGAACGCAAGTCCACACGCTCTGGGCGGTCATTGGCTTCCAGATAGCGGTTCTGGATGACCTCCCATTCATGCCGCCAGATTTCGCAATACTTCTGGTCGTTCCAATCCACCGTATCCTCCTTGTGGCTTTTCCATCTGCCGGACGGAAGTTTGATCCGTTCCCCGTTTTCGTCAAGGTCATAAACCTTGCGGCTCTTGGGAAGCCATTTTCCATGTTCGTCCATTGCCCTCATAGTGAGCATGACATGGGCGTGGGGATTGTGTCCCGGCGGATGGGGGTCATGGATTGCAAAATCAGCAATCATGCCTTTGGAAACAAACTGCTGCTCACAAAACTCCCGGACAAGGACAGCATACTGGTCGGGTGGTATCTCTCTTGGGATGGTAAGCACCCACCGCCTTGCAAGCTGGGAGTTCCATTGCTTTTCCACCGCTTCGGCGGCGTTCCATAAGGTATTGCGGTCTGCATACGACCGTGGGGCGTTTGCCGGGAGCAGAATTTCATTGTGGACGATACCACGCTTTTCCGGGTAGTGCTTCACTTGCTGGTCGTATTCACAGAACAGCTTTTCGCCGCTTTGGTAAGCAGCGGCGGCAACAGCAGACTGTCGCTGGCTGCGCTGAACAATCGTGATTTCGTTGTGCGGACAGGGCATTTCGTATCACTCCTTTCGGTAATCGGTGGATGGGGTGGCGTTTTGCCACCCCATTTTGGGCAGAAAAAAAGCAGGAGACCTTTTTCAGATTTCCTGCTCGGTGTGCCGCTGTGTGGGCGGCGGGTATTTAGTTGTAAAAGTTCGGGACAAGTTGACCCGATGTGTGGGTGGCAAACTGGAATTAATCAGTTTCTTGTAACCTTTCGAATAGTTGGCTATCAATTTTATAAATTCCTTGATAAGGCTGTTCAATATAGTATTTACCACTATCCTCATACGCAAAGATAGTACTTGTTCCTGTCTCAAACTGGAAGTCAATTTTGATATAACTTTCCACTTGTGGACAGTCTTGAACACTTTCCTTCTTAGTCGGTTCAGAACTGGAAATATCGGCGATTATTTCACTTATCCAAGTTTTGTCTGAATGACTTACTGTATTTTCCCCAAAAGTTATATCAATAGATGTAATCTCGTCGGTTTGAGGTAACGTAATAGGAGCTACCTTTTTTCCACACGCAACTAAAGTCAGTACACAAGTAAGACACAAAAACAAAGAAAGAAATTTTTTCATAAGCATATTACCTCCAAATTCCGATTAGTCGTTGACTTCATTATACTTTATTCGACCGTCAAAGTATAGAGAGATTTTGTAAAACTTGTCGGCTGGGAACAGCTTGCAACGCAAGGTGTCCCCAGATGGCAAGTTCACAAAAGGGTAGCTGGCGGCAGCCAGCGCAGGGGAAGCGTAGCGTCCCCTGTTTGATTTGAAGCAGACCATGACTGCGGAAAATCACAGCCCTCCGGCGAGGAGCCTTCGGAGAACGCAATGCACCAACCTCTGGGTGGTGTATAATTGCGCCCTTAGTAAACTAAGGGGGTTCCGGCATCTCCCGTTCCAGCAGTTTTTTCAATAGTTCCTGCGTGTCCTGTCTGTGAAAAATGAGTTTCAACAACAGCATGACATCATCATCTGTCAGGCGTTCCGGCTCTTGCAGAAAACTTTCCAGCATACCGCCACGGGTACAGAGCCGGTGCGTCCGTTCCTTTCGGGTAAGCTGCTTTAACTGGTGCTGCAATGCCTTTTCATCATTGATGGCTTTCCGCAGTTTCTTTTCGCTTTTCTCCAGCTCCCGGTTGAGCTTTTCCAGCTTTGAGGTATCAGGCAAGGGCAGCGTCCTCCTTTCCCGGTATCAGCACATAAATCCTGTTTGGTTCTCCAACGCCCTGACGCACCCGCATGATAAGTCCGGCGGTTTCCAGTTCATTCAGAGAACGCTTGACCGTCATGGGGCTGCGGGACAGGACTGCGGCAATGGCTGTGACAGGGAAACAGGCAAAACAGGATTCCGTTCTCGTCCTCCTGCCCTTTGGATAGCATAGCGTCCAGCATCCGGCAGTACAAGCGTAACAGGCAGTTCATCGGGCTGCTGCCAGCCCCTGCTGATGGCAATGTCCGCAACAAATATAAATCCGCACGCAGTGCACACAACTAGCCATAGGAGCGAAGCGACTATGGTCAAGCGGCCCTGCGGGTCGGCATCCACCAGCAGCACCTTTTTGCCTTCCCGTGCAAGCCCCACGCCCAGATTTTCGCAGGTCGTGGTTTTGCCGGTTCCGCCTTTCTGATTGACGATGGCAATCGTGGTTGCTTTTTTCGACATTTTCATCACCCCCTGTTCAATAAATCATGATTGGTTTGGTTCTGGTAATAAAGCTGCATGGTCGTGGGTGCATTGTAGAGTGCAGCCAGCAGATACTGCTTCATGTTCCGGACCGGTGCGGTACTTTCCGCAAGACACTTCAGCACAAAGCGGATATGGTCTGCATTCAGCTTCATGAATCGGCTGCGCACGACCTCCGCAGGCTTGTCGTCCCCTGCCACCCGCAGCAGCTTGCGTTTGGTGGAACAGGTGTCCACAAGCAAATCGACGATCTGGTAGATGGTGTCCTCCTCGTCCGGGCAAAGCCGGAGCAGAAGGTCTACCTCCAACGCCTGATAAAAATAATCCTCAAGCTGCTCCCGGATGCCCCCGGAATAGATAGGGTCAGGATCGTTCCACTCTGTCTTATTCTTATCAGTCTTATTTGCTTGCGGTTTTGACTGCTCCAGAATTGCGCTTTCGACAGCACCAGAATTGCTGTTTGGGCAATTCTGTACTTGCGCTTTTTGCAGTCCAGACGAAAAGTCCTTGACGTAGATCAGGCTGGGTCTGCCCAGACCACGGCGTTTGCGCTCGATGAGGTCGATGCCCTCCAGTTCCCGGAACAGCTTGACCGCTTTGTGTTCGGCGCAGCAGAGAGATTCCTGCACTTCCCGGACGGTGTAGATGATATACACCCGCCCCTGCTCGTCCAGCCAGCCGTTCTTGACCGACAGGCTCATGCGGTCCAGCAGAATGCCGTACAGTGTCCGGGCATCGGTGGAGAGCTGCCGGAAGCGGCAGTCCTGAAAGAGTGCTTTCGGAATACGGAAGTAGGAAAACAGTTCGCCCGACTGCCCGTAGAAGTAGTCGTAACTCATGGCATTAACGGATCATCAGCTCACGATCTGCGGCACCTTTCATATACATAGCTTCTGCGATGTCACATTCTGCCAGTATGACTGCGGATTCCAAATCAAGGTACTTGCGTTTCTGTTCATCGTTCAGCATCCGAAAGAACTCCCGTTCGATTGCGTCACGCTTACTTGCTGCCGGTTGGTAGCGCGGTGTTTTCAGCAGTTCCTCCCATTCAGGCTGTACGGCTTTGTTAAAATAGTTCAGCATAAAGTCTTTATCCATTGGCATCCTCCTTTTTTATAAATCATCAATAGGCCCTAAAAGTTTATATTATCTCTATTGTAAAGAAGTATAGCACATGCTATACTATAACAGTAGATATAATATAGCACATGCTATATCTGGAGGACCGATTGTGACATTTTCTGAATTTGTTATTTCTGTACGTAAGAATCTCAACTTGAGTCAAAAACAATTAGCTGCCGCGATTAACGTAAGCTACTCGACAATTAACCGTTGGGAAAATGGTCACGTTATACCAAGTAATCTGGCAACCAAAAGTTTTCTTGATTTTTGTGAGAATAATTTCATTGATATTCCTAATGGCCTGCTGTAATGCCGCTTGCCAATTATGAATTATTGGAAATTTTAGGAGGTATTCAATTATGGCAAGAGCAGATTTGCTATGTGAATTGGTGAAATATGGATTAATTAATGATCCCACGAGTTTTAGAAAAGCAGCAGAAGCTTTATGCGCTGAGGAACGTGCGAAACAGCATACAGTTCTTGCAACAAAGATTGATGAGCTATTAAAAAACTCTCGCAGACCAATTGCAAGGGAAAGTACAAGCGCACCCTCTATTGTTCGCGGAAATATAAATGAACAACTGCTTTTTTCTGAAAAAATCCCGCGAAAAAGAATGGAGCATCTGATTCTGCCAGAATATGTTAAAACGGCTTGCCGAGATTTAATTAACGAGCAAAATCGTTCTGATTTATTGCAATCCTATGGTATTGAGCCGCGAAACAAGTTATTACTAATTGGCCCTCCCGGAAATGGAAAGACTTCACTAGCCGAGGCAATAGCTGAATCTCTAATGGTTCCATTGCTTACAGTTAGATATGAAGGAATTATTGGTTCTTACCTCGGAGAAACCGCATCAAGGCTTTCTAAATTATTTGAATATGCTAAAACAAGAGAATGCGTTCTGTTCTTTGATGAATTTGAAACACTTGGAAAAGAACGTGGCGATGTCCATGAAACAGGTGAAATTAAGCGTGTTGTAAGCTCTTTACTAATGCAAATCGATGCGCTTCCAAGCTATGTTGTCGTGGTTGCTGCTACAAACCATGATACTCTACTTGATAAAGCGGCTTGGCGAAGATTTCAGATTCGTTTAGAAATTCCGAAGCCAACTCGAAGTAATTTGGATGAATATTATCGTTTCTTTGAAAAGGAGAAAGATTTTCGATTTGGTTTGCAATCAAGCACACTAGCAAAAAAAACACTAGGAGTAAGTTATGCAGAAGCCGAAGAATTTGCACTATCAATTTACAGACAATATATTTTAAGTTTGCCAAATGGGAATGCAAAAGAAATCACGGAGAAATCCATTCGTAGTTGGCAGTCACAAGTAATTACTGCACACAAAAATCAGGAAGGAGTAGAAACATGCCAGACAGACCTTTAATATTGTTTCCGTCTCCGGAACGCGCAGATCGCGAACGCAAAGCCCCGTCATTTCCAAGAATTATGAAGCCTTCTTTCAGTAGACAATTTGCTCGATTGCAACCGTCTTTTAATGTTCTCCAAGCTGCTTTTGAACAGAAAAATCTAAAAATCCAGCAATCACCAACAGGGATAAATCCCGAATTTGCTCTTGTTTTTGAAATAATTGGAACAGTCGATAATTTTTATACTGCAGTAAAAAACACAGATGGTCTCGAATGGATGTTTGATATTGAAACAGACTCTTTTTTACCAGATGATGATTTTTACTCGATTTCGAGAAATGGCCAAAGAGATGAAGGTCTTTTAAATGGCAAACTATATTGCATAATGTCTAACCAACAGGCGATGTCTCAGCTGTTGTCACTGTGGCAAAGGTATCAGGATGGTGAAACCGATGTATTTAAACGTGGTTTTGCAGGACTTCGTGATGTCTTTACCCATATAAAAAATATAAGAAGGTGGAATGCGCAGGACAGGATTGCAGAAACGCATGCTATAGATTATTGGCGTGAATCATTGGAATTTGACGGAAATTCTCCAGTCCCTTTTGAAATCGAATTATTCTTTAGATCTGATTTTCAAAAAAAGGCATATAGCAGTGGATACAATTTCTCGTGAAATACAATCTTTAGGGGGACGTATAATTCAGGAGTGTGTAATAAGTGATATATTTTATCATGGTATGTTGGTTGAACTTCCTAGGATAGCTATTGAAGAATTGGTTAATAACTATGAAGAAATTGAGTTGTCAAAGGTTGACGACATTATGTTTTTTCGGCCTGTTTGCCAGTCTGCATTTATCTCCGAAAACGATTCGGAAGTATGTACACTAACAAAGGAATCGCCGCTGCCAGTGGGCGACGCTGTTGTCGCTGTTTTCGATGGAATGCCTATGCAAAATCATCGATTGCTTCGGAACCGTGTTATTATTGATGATCCAGATGATTATGCCACAGACTATGAGAGTAAATATCGCATTCATGGTACTTCTATGGTATCGCTTGCTATTTACGGGGATCTTAATAGAAATGATACGCCTATTAGCAGTCCTGTATATGTGCGTCCGATTTTACGCCCGAAGCCTTGCTTTGAGGGAATGGAAGAAGGCATCCCTGATGATCATATGCTCATTGATACTCTTCACCGAGCAATAAAGCGAATGATGGAAGGAGATGGAGAATCACCAGCTACCGCACCAAATACTAAAGTAATCAATTTGTCTATTGGTGATCCTGTGCGTCAACTAACAGGGATAATGAGTCCAATTGCGCGTTTGCTCGATTTTCTTGCTTATAAATATAAAATTCTGTTCATAATAAGTGCTGGAAATCATCCTGAAATCATAGATTTTGTGAACAAGCCGTTCGATGAATTAAAAGCTCTTAATATGAGTCAGCGAAACAAAGTTTTTGGCGATGCCATTAATAATAACCAATGGAATCTAAAAATACTTTCCCCCTCTGAAAGCTTGAACGGATTGACAATTGGCGCATTGTACGATGATTTCACAAGCCCCGCTGAAAAATTCTCGTTGCATTTGGGCGGTCGATAAAGGAATGCCATCTCCAATGTCTGCAATTGGAAAAGGGTATCGATCAACTATTGCTCCAGATCTGTTTTATTACGGTGGTAGAAAATTCATCAGAAAAAATCATGACGGAACAAGCACATGGATTACGTCTACACGCGAACCGGGATGTTTATCCGCTGCACCGTATGAAGCTGGTAGTAAGGATGGTTGCGCTTTCTATTCAGGAACAAGCGATGCAGCAGCTCAAATAACACATGAAGCTGCGAAATGTTATGATGTTCTAAATCAGTTGTTTCTCGAAGAAACGGGAGTAGGTATACTTCCCGAATCCACAGCTATTCTGTTGAAAGCTATGCTTACCCATGGTGCTTCATGGGAACCTATTGCTGAAAAACTTTCCCTTGCAATGGGAAGTTCACCGAAACAATTGAGTAAATGGCTTGGGAATGGAATACCCAATATAGACCGTGTTGTTGAGTGTACGAAAGAACGTATAACTCTCATCGGATTAGGAGAAGTTAAAATCGATGAGGGCGAAGTTTTTAGACTACCTCTGCCAGTAGATTTTTCGTCTCGATTGATGAAAAGAAAGCTAACCGTTTACATTGGCCTATCTTTCTCCTGTTGTTCCTAATAAACAGGCTTATCGCGGCATACAGTTGTGGTTTGACGTTGATGATAATGGAAAAGGTCTCGTACCTGACCGACTAAATACTGAATGGCAAGCCGTTCGGAAGGGCTCGTTGCAGCACGAGATTTTTGTTGGTGAAAAAGCAATTGTCTGGAACGATGAGGATCTTATCATCAAAGTGAACTGCAAAGCTGATGCTTGTAAAAAAGTAAAACAGCAATACCTTATTGTTTGTTCGTTAGTTTTGAAGTCGCAGAAGGTTTTGATGTAGACCTCTATACCGATGTGGCTACAAAAATTCATCAGCGTGTTGAAATTCAGGATAGTTGACAACAACCGTATATTATCAACTATAAGATTCATGAAAGTTGTACTCGTTGTTTTACAGGTGCTCTTGAATTGTTAATATAAAAAAGCCGCTTCGATTCAAAATGAAAAGAAGCGGCTTTTTATACAGATTATGCATTCTGGTTCGTAGACTATTATTATGTATCTTTCTTTTCGATGCACTGCCGTAGAACATCACAGAATGCCATATCATCGTCTACGGCAGCGATTGCGGCGTTGATCAAGGTTTCCCGGTCGGTGTTGCCCCAGTTGATGTGCAAGCCATATTCCAATGCCATGCAGCGAATCAGTTCACGGGTGCTGCGGCCATTTCCCTCACGGAAAGGGTGAATGATATTCAGTTCCGCCATTGTCTGCGACAGATTTTGAATCTGCTTTTCTTTATCTTGTTCGGCAAGCAGCTTCTTGGAGTGAATGTTTTTGAACACACGCTCCAATTCTCGGTCGATCAGGTCTGGCAGGTAGAACATCGTGTCGCCCTTGCTGATTTGTTCTTTGCGGATGTGCCCTGCAAAGGGGTACACATCTTCAAAAAGGAAGCGGTGAATCCGAAATAGGTGAGTTTTGGTAAAACGTCCCTTGATTGGCTCCTGCAACAGAGCCATTTGCTTGACTGCAGTAAATTCTTCTTCGGCCTGTTTGAGTTCGGCTTTATCATGAATGTTCAACTTGTTGATCAGAACATCCGTATCCGGGTAGCAGTACATGGACTGCACTGTGGTGTAGACATCATACTTCGTGAACATAATCAGCCCTTCTTCGCGTACTTTGCGCGCAGTTCATTCACGACCTGCTGATAGCTGGCTTGACCGCTGCCAATGCGGTCAAGATTGCTGCGCGTGTCCTTGCTGATGGTCATTCCCTCAATGGCAAAGGTGCCGTACACATTGCGGAGATTGCTCTTGTGCTGGGCAGGGGTAGTGTACTTGACGCTCATGGTTTGGCCTCCTTCTGATCTACATAATACTATATAAAGTTTATCGTGTATGAGTCCTATTGTCAATCTACAACTTGTTGTCAAATGTAAAAAACGCATCTCCCATTCATCAAGAGTAGAAGTTGCGCTTTTACGGTACATCGTGTTTTCTTTTGAATCGGGATGCGATACATCTGAACCCCATATGAGTTACATCTCAAGGGCCTGTAGCTCACTTGTCCGCCAACCATATTACGCCCCAAACAGCTTCATCTTGAAAATCAGCGGCTTGGAGACCATACTTGCGACCAAGAAAGTCCATCAGCATGACCGCGCCTTTCATATGGACGAATATACGTTGATTTTTCTTTTCTCACGGTGCATAAGGTGTGCACAAAAGCGAGACTGTTGGGAGAGCGTTCGGTTCGCATCCGAGAGGTCAAGGGTTCGAATCCCTCTAGGTCCACTTTTAGCAGCAGCGTAATTTTAACGCTGCTGCTTTTCTTTTGCATACACATAAGTCACACGCCGGCTTTGGGACCCAGAGGGATCCGAACAGCACTGCCCTGCTGCAGGCAGGGCAAGCTGCCAGCCCGGTTCCCAGAACTATAAGCAGGAGAAGCGAAGCCGTCCTTATTTTCTGTTTCATTGCAGGGTCTCCTATTCTTTATCCAGTGATCCAGAAATTGCATCTGCTCCTTTGTATGAAACCAGTGCTCTCCGCCCGGCATAACGGTCAGCTCTGCGTTGTTCTTTTCCGCAAAGGCTTTTATGGTTTCCATGGAGGTCAGAGCATCCTTTTCCCCATACAAAATGCGGGTAGGGATTTTCCATGAAATCGGATGCTCCCGGACATAGCAGAGATATTTCCACGACAGCGTTTCTCCAAATGTTGTGGGAATTTCCAGTTTCTCTGCAAGCTCTGCTTCGGAAACGTCAGCCCATTGCATCATGTTGCAAATCAGTTGCTCCATATCGACTACTGGAGAAATAAAATAAGCGGTATCCACCAATTTATCATTCAACGAGGACAAAGATAAAAATGCACCAATGCTATTTGCCACCAGTGTGAGCTTCCCGCAGCGTTTCCGCACTGCCGTAAAAAATCCGGAAAATTCCTCCGTGGCTTCCCATGGAGATCGTGCGTGGTAGTCGAAACCAATTACTTCACAATTAGGGAATAGGGCTTTATAATGCTCGGCCTCTTGTGCCGAACCGCCCTTTCCGTGAACATATACAACAATTTCTTCCATATAAAATCCTCCAAAAAACGCAGCGCACCCCCCATTCTATGGGCTGCACTGCGTCTGCGCGTCTGGCGTCTGGCTTGATTCAATTATTCTGCCGCCAATTTCAAAAATTTCTTGTCCGACTGGATGCTCTGGGTCACAAACTTCCCATCCCGGAACAACGCGTAGGTTGTGACAGGTGCAGGCACATTCTGGGCCGTCTCTTTCTCGGTGATGTGAACGGCTTTGAACGGGATCCCATGTTCCTTTGCAGCCTCCTGCACCTTTGGCACCCAATAATAGGTGTAGGGGCACTGGTCGGTATAGTAGAGGACAAAGCCGTTTTCCTCCACCCTGGGATGCTTGGCACAGTCCTTGAATTTTGGCGGCCGGGCATTCTCTGCAAGGGGCAGATACATGAGGTTGATGCCGCAATCGGAGATGTCTGAGACCTTGAAGCCCTTATGGGTCAAAAACTTGGGGTCGGCGAGATAATCCCGTTTGCGCCCCTCGGCACACAGAATGCAAACGCCGTTTTTGCCCTGCGCCTTGGCATCCCGAAGGCATTCTTCCAGCAGCTCGCTGGAATAGCCGTGACCTTTCAAGGAACCGGAGACCCACAGACAGTTGATATAAAGCCAGCCTGCTGCATCAATGGGTACCCATGCGTTTTCTGCCGGGATGTACTCGATAAAGCATTTGCCGCGCTCTGCACTGCGGTAAAAAACAAGTCCCTCCTCAAAGCGCTGCTTGAGCCATTCTTTTTTGGCAAGGCTCTGTTTGCCGGACATGGCACAACAGATGTGTTCCCTGTCGATGTTTTCTTTGGTAACTCTGATATAGTCCATCGAAGCACTCTCCCCTATCTTTGTACTTTTTCATGCCTTCTCCGGCACAGTTTCTTCCAGTTTTCCATCTGTGCCGCAGAGCACTTCTCCGACACAGCGACCTTTTCGTTTTTGGCTGCGGCTTACCGCATCCGTCCACTCGCGCCTTTGCGTACCCAGACGGCCACCGGCTCGTAGTCTTCCAGCAGGCCCTTCTCCCATGCGTCGGCCACGATATTGCCGAGGAAACCACAGCCCATGATGCCAAATTTCGTTTTCATGTTTCCGTTTCTCCTTTTTCCCGCCGGGTTGGCGGATTTTTCTTTTCCAGTATACCATACCTTGTGCAGAAACGCAAAACCCGGCGTTTTTCATAGTTTTTTTGTCATTCACGCACGAAAAGCAGCATTTCATGCAGTTTTGCTTGCTTGACTCCCCCCAGAAATGCTATAATTGTATCAATCGAACGTCCATA
>ENA-OQJN01000730-OQJN01000730.1-human-gut-metagenome-genome-assembly--contig:-NODE-730-length-11966-cov-3.998902_pt1 | contig 11966 bp, 4 predicted proteins | sample MGYA00242610_ERZ504777 | MGnify/ENA primary metagenome ERZ504777 (study PRJEB26092, sample SAMD00036350) | human gut metagenome | host: Homo sapiens | study: EMG produced TPA metagenomics assembly of... | reverse complement strand
GGTGAATTTCAGGTTAGCACTGCTAATGGCTGAATCCATGTCGCTCTTAGATGCAATATCCCCTACTTCAAAGGATGTATCGTCATTACGGGTAAAGGTCAACGTGTTGTTTTCAAGTTTCGCTTCTTTAACGAATGTATCCTTCAGGCTGTCAATCGTAACTTTACTGCCGTCCTGCATCGTCAAGGTAATGGTCCCCGAACCGTCAGCACCATAGGTTACATCACTCGATTTGATCATACTGCCTTTAAGCTGGCCTAAATTGACGATGTCCGTGTCTTCCGTGCCGGCTGCAACGTTTGTGATCTTATTCCCGCCATTGTCGAGACCCGTATTGGTCAATTTTACGGATGAAACGACCGGATTTTCTACGGCACTTACGGTAGTTCCGTCAGCTTTCGTATAGACATTATTGGTCGCATCATAGGTTGCGTCGGACAAGTCGGTGTACCACTTACCATCTTCACCCTGTACCAAGGTATTGCCGTCAGCGTCTTTTGCTCCCGTAGGTACGAAGGTAATGCTCCCGTCACCCATAGTAAGGTTCTTAGCCAATTTAACATTGAGGGTACCCGTCGTATCATCGGCTACGACGCCAATATTATTATCTGTCAAAGAATCAGTATTGCCACCGACAACATTCAATGTAGCTCCTAAATCACGATGAATAATCGTATCGCCATCACCTTTGAAGTTGAGACCGGCTGTACCGGCCGCTTTAAGTTGAGCCACATTGACGGCATCCGTATCTTCAGTCCCGGCTGCCACATTGATAATTTGGCGAGTATTGCCGGTCTTACCAACAGACACGGCCCCTAATCCGGATTTCCAAGTGCCGGCGGCATCATTAGTATGATCGGTTCCGGATGCATCATAACCGACAACACCCGCACTTACATTCGCTAAAGATTGATCGCCCAGGGCAACAGCATAATCCACATTCTCTACTTTAGCACCACGACCTATAGCGGTACCATTTCTCGAACCACTTACTGTAGCAGAAGCACCTATAGCCGTGCCACTTACCGAGTTAGTCACCTTGGCAGTTGCACCAAGTGCAGTCGCACTGCCTGAAGTTGTTACTTGAGCACTACCGCCAATTGCAACTGAACTTGTGGATTTTTCTCCCACAACAGCTCCAGATCCGATAGCTACACCATATTGACTATCGACCTTCTTAAATCCGTTAGTGGCATTACCTGTTCCTCTACCGATAGCAATGGATTCTCGATCGGTCGTTATAGCATTCGTACCGATGGCAACAGAATTATCACCACCGGCTACCGCTTCAGTACCGCCGGCGAAAGAATTCTTTCCGGTTGCCTGATTGGCAAACCCTACGGCTGTTCCCTGAGTCCCCGATGCCACACTATTCTGACCAACAGCTAGAGCGCCTTCAGCACTGGCTGCCGCATCAGCATAAGTATCTCCTTTAGGTTCCATATCAAGGTACTTAAGGCCGATTTGCACGCCGGCTCCATCTTGTTTTAATTTAATACCTCTACCGGCTTCTAAAGTCACCGTATCGCCGACATTTATCTGTTTTGGATCTCCTTCGACAGTAGCATCATTTTCTGATTTTGAATCTGAACCTCTAGCAACAGCAAGGGTCCAACCTTTATCTACTTTTACTTTCAATTTGTTCAGCTGTGCTACGTTGACGGCATCTGTATCTTCGGTCCCGGCTGCTACATTGGTAATCTGTCGGGTTAAGCCCGTTTCACTATCACCTACTGAAACAGCTGCCCCGGTTGCCTGCCAAGTGGATACAAGTTTATTCGCTTCCGAAACTTTGGTCTGTAAATCGGCTCGAGCAGCTTCGAATTCTGTATTGAGGGATTTTATTTGTTCAATGATTTCCGACTGGCGAGTTTCATCAGCCGTATTAGCTTCATTTTGCAAGGCAATAATCTGATTTGCCAAGGACGTTACATTAGTCTGCGCCGTTGCAATTTCTGTCTGCAAGTTATCATAGGTTGCTTTATTATTACCAAGAAGGACATCTTGTGACGTAATCGTACCGCTCGGATCATAGCCCAAGACACCAGATCCTATATTCGTCTTGGAATCACTGCCAAGAGCTACGCCGCCTTCAATATTAGCGGTAGAACTTTCACCCAAAGCCGTCGCCGATTTAGCTGATGCATTGGCTCCAGAACCAATAGCCGTAGCAAAAGCGCCGTCAGATACAGCTTCACTACCGAAAGAACTGGAGAAATGACCACTGGACTTAGCACCAAAGCCGGTCGCCAATGAATTAATACCGGATGCCGTAGCTTCACCACCAACGACGGTTGCCTGATAGCCGGTACCTTTCGCTTCATCACCTAAGGCTATGGACTGCATTCCCGTTGCATTGGCTTCACTGCCTATTGCGATGGAGCCATGGCTTTCAGCCGCAGCATAATCGCCCACAGCAGTAGAACCTATACCGGACGCATTGGCAAAATCGCCCAGGGCGATGGAATTATAATTAGTTGCTTTAGCTTTTTGCCCCATAGCCGTTGCGTTAGGCGCCGTTGCCGAGGCAAAAACACCGATTGCTATCGCATCATCACCGGTGGCACCGTCGTTGTTTTCATTATCATTTTCACCTAAAGATTTTTATTGATCGACACAAAAGAAATCTTATTGGCATCAACAGTCGAGCCCAACGCTTTCAATTGTGCAACGTTGACGGCATCCGTATCCTGAGTACCGGCAGCGACACCGACGATTTGACGCGTTTGGGTAGCTGTTGTAATCGCCCCATCAGCATTCTCTGCCGAAACACCTATTGCTACAGCACCCAAAGTGGAGCGCCAAGTCGGCGATGTTTGTTCATCATCGGTTAACGTTACAGATGTAGGGATATAGCCACGCATATTAGCCGGAACGATATTGTATGAGTCGGCCCCCAAGGCAACACCGCCAACACTATAAGACTTTGCCGATTTACCAATAGCTAACGATCTCTCAACATTTGCTCTGGCACTCGGGCCGATAGCCATAGAATCAGTGCCCAAAGCATTAACATTGTCGTTATTATCTGTATCAGTGGTCGATACGGCAAAATAATGGACTCTGTGTTTCTCAATCTTCGTATCTAATTTCTTTAATTGTGCTACGTTCACTGCATCTGTATCTTGACTACCGGCAGCCACCCCGACGATTTGTCTAGTCACAGTAGCTGCTTCTCCAGCATTTTGAACTCCTACAGATACGGCCCCCAAAGATGACCGCCATGTAGGTGAAAAAATTTCAAGACCATCTAAATTTGTATAAAGAGGAATATAACCAATTCCATTAGAACCAACATTGGCTACAGAACCGGCGCCAATCGCTACTCCATCGTCAGTATTGACGGTGGCACCTGCCCCTATAGCAACACCACTGGCATTGGAAGCCGAAGACCCCGAGCCCACAGCAACCCCACTGCCGGAACCTGCCGTATTATTAGCCGCACCAGCGATACCAGTCATGCCGAGCGAAAGGGCCAAGACTGCCAGCGTCACAGCCACTTTTTGACCGGCCTGCGCTTTGCCAGACTTCGTCTTTCCGCTGCGCTTTGCCAGCTCCGACACGACGACATAGCAATGCCTTACTTTACTCCAAATAACCTTATACTGTTTATTCATATTCAAGCCCCCTAGTCCTTTATAATCATAACAGTTAGATGTCATTTAAAACTAATCGTTAGCTTATTATTCCAATTTTATTTTATATATCTGCATAATAACTGTCAATTAATTGTCGATATTTTTATTGTAATATACTCATCAATTCATTTGCAGTATAGGAGAGCCGTATATTTCTAATAAAATATTTTTTCATAAAAACAAAAAAGCACCGGAAATCCCTATATTACAAAGAATTTTCGGTGCTTCTGAGGCCATCATCTTCCGATGGCTATGAAACATTATTTATTTTTGGTTAACTCTGCCATAGCCGCCATCAGCTCTTCAATCTTTTGGTTCTGAGCTTCAATTTGTTCATGTTGCTGAGATAAAGCTGATTCCAAATTATTAATTCTTTGTGCCATGGCTTGCTTCGATGGATAAGTACCCGTTTCGCCTTCGCCAATTCTCCAAGTTACGCCGGCGTTGACCATATTTTCACCGCCGCCGTAGGACGAACCGATGCTGACCATGGTATCGTAGTTGGGCCGATAGAAAGCCCCGAGGGCAACGGCATTGGCCCCGCGGTAATTACCGACGCCGGCCGTAACTTCCCATTTAGAATCGGAGCTGTATTCCAACGGATGCAGTGCTGCCAAAGCTGCAGCACCGGCACCGACCCGGTTGACGCGACTGTCGAGTTTCCCGATGCGGCTATTCATCTGGTTCATGCCCGTTCCGATAGCAGCGACGGTTCTGTCGAACTGGCCTTTATTGATGGCGTCCGTTGCTTCCGTCGCTTCACCAACATTATGAATCGCGTTGCCGCCCATGTTGACGTTGTTGTTATTGATGGTAATGTTCTTCGACGAATCTTCATTTACAATCGTCAAGCCATCGTTGTTGATCGTCGTGTTGCCCGTCATGACTGAGCCGGTCATAACATGTTCATTAGTGATGATGGTCTTGCTGTCGCCAGTGCCGATGGTAACGTTGTCATTGCTGATGGAAACGTTGCCAATATTGGCTTTTTCCGTTACCGTTATTTCTTTCGTTTCTATCGAATCGAGGCCTTTGATATCTTTAGCAAGTTTAATGTCGAGGCCGTTACTGCCATTTCCAACAACACCAATATTGCCTTCAGATAACTTGTTGACGTCGGCACCGCCTTTCAGATTCAGCGCCTCACCCAATTTGACCTTTGCTTCGCCGCTGTCTCCGGCAAAGTCACGAGTGCCAACACCGATGGTATCTGTAATGTCTTTAACGGAATCCGCTACATCCTTCAACTGGCCTTCTGTTGCAGCACGATCAGGTACATAGCCATTTTCGTCAGGATTCCAAGTCGTGTTGTCTAGGCCGGTGATGAATTTACCTTTTCGGTAACAGGATTTCCGTCAGCATCAACTTTCGCCGTGCCATCAGCATTTTTAACCGCCACTTCTTGATTGCCCATGACGAGTTTACCATTCGTCCCATCTCCAATGGTTACTTGGCCTGCAGCACCATCTACATTCACAGTATTATCTCCCGTACCAGCCGTTACCGTAGACTTAGTCCCATCGACGACCACTTTATTAGTACCACCATCTCCGGCGCTGATGATACCCTCATTGCCCTTAATAGCTACGTTATTACCGTCTTTATCGCCAAAGGAGAGGTCGTCACTCAGTGCAACTTCGGTGCCTGCACCATTTTCAAGTTCAGTTACGGTAATATTTTTACCGGCTACGACTTTATTGGAGCCTATCGTTGACGAAAGTCCGTCATAGGCAGCTTTCAACTGATCTTCCGTAGCAGCACGTCCGCTTACGATACCATCGGTAGACGGATTCCAAGCCGTATTGGCCAAACCGGTAACGTATAAGCCGCTTTCAGTCTTACCGCTGGCACCATTATATTTTACATCTTGATTAGCAATGTAAATGCCACCCGTAATTTCACCATCTTTTAGAGTCCCTCCGATACGGGCACTGTCGATGCCGGATAAATCTTTAGCGAGTTTAATCCTTAAATTCCCGTTGTCCGATACGACGCCAATGTTATTTTCAGTGAGCTTATCCTTATCAGCTCCGCCAAAGATATTGAGCGTTTCACCGTTCTTCTTGGTAATCACAGCATCTTCAGACGTATCATCACCAGTGAACTTCAGGTTTACTTTGCTGTTTTCCCCGACAAGGTCGTCGGTAGTCGCAATCTTATCTATTTCAAATTTTTCATCATCATTGCGAGTAAGGATCAACTTATTACCATCTAAGCTAGCTTTGGTAATGTACTTATCTTGCAAGCCGCCAATTTCAACGGTACTTCCATCCTGCATCGTCAAGGTCATCGTACCTACACCGGCGTCTGTGTATTTCAACTTGCCGGATTCAATCGTACTGCCCTTGAGCTGTTTCAAGTTGACGATATCCGTATCTTCCGTACCGGCTGCAACGTTGGTGATCTTATTGCCGCCATTGTCGAGACCCGTATTGCTTAACTTAACTTCTGAAACCGTCGGATTTTCTACAGCGGTTAAGGTTGTACCGTCCTTGGTGTAGGTCTGACTATCTGCATCGTAGACGGCGTCCGTCAAATCCGTATACCACTTGCCGTCCTGACCTTGAACCAAGGTATTGCCGGAATCATCTTTAGCTCCTGCAAAGGTAACACTGCCATTGCCCATAGAGATATCTTTCGCGAGTTTGACCTTAAGAGCATCGTTTTCTTTTACGACGCCGATGTTATCGGCTGCCGTAAATTCACTGGCTCCGCCAAGAATGTTGAGGATGGCACCATTGATCTTAGTAATCGTGCCATTTTCGGACGTATCGTCACCGGTGAATTTCAAGTTTACTTTCCCGGCTTCAGTCGTAAGATCCGCTTTAGTTGCAAGATTATCAACTTTAAAGCTTTCGTCGTCATTACGTTTAATGGTCAATGTATTATTTTCAAACGTAACAGCATCAACATACTTATCAGTAAGACCACTTACAGTTACAGTACCCTTAGTACCATTAGCATCGGTATTCAAGGTAATAGTTCCGGTTCCGTCAGTACCGTATTTAACAGCACCATCGGTCACCTGCGTATCAATGGCATTTACAGTGTACTTCGTATAGCCTGCAGATGAATCTGTATCTACAGTCTTAATATTGGTGCCGGCTACAACTTCAACTTTAGCAGCTTTAAGCTGAGCAACGTTGACAGCATCCGAATCTGCACTACCGGCTGCTACATTCGTAATTTGGCGAGACAATCCGGTTGTACTGTTACCTACAGAGACAGCACCTGTATTGGATTGCCATGCACCGGTAAGTTTCCGATAATTGTTACCTGCTTCTTCAAAAGCTTGTTTTTTTGCTTCATTATTTCTGTCAGCGTTATATGCATTGTAGGCCGCTTGCCATGCAGCGCTCGCATCTTTCATGGCTTGTGTCAATTCAAAAGATTTACCGGTAGAAGGATCATATCCAAGAACGCCCGGATTTCTATTTGCTAAGGAATATGCGCCTAACGCTACACCTTGCGCTACATTTTCTACTTTCGAGAAACTACCGAGGGCCATGGCATAGGCCGACTTCGTTACTGTTGCAGTGTTGCCTAATGCCGTCGCACGTTCTGAATCCGTTATGGTAGCCGTATTCCCTATTGCAGTGGCACGCAATGAATTGCTTATATTACTAAAACTTCCGACTGCAGTAGCGTGCTCCGAACCGTTTACTTCCGCTCGAGCCCCGAAAACGCTGGCATCCTTAGAGTTTTCTCCCACATAAGCTTCATCACCAACAACAGTAACGAAAGCACTATCAGCCTTTTTATACCCACCGGTCGGATCATTTTCTATGACTCTTCTACCGCTCCCGATAGCGATAGAGCCATCTAACTTAGCTGTCGCATAACTACCGATAGCCACAGAGCTCATGTTTGCTTCGGAGTCCGCACCAATGGCAACAGAGTGTTGTCCTGAAACGGCATTATATCCGACGGCAGTACCTCGTTGTTCCATGACCTTGCTGTTTTGCCCTATAGCCAGAGAAGCAGCCCCAGTGGCCTGTGCAGCGTTAATATTACCGCCTCCTGGTTCCACATCGATGAACTTGAGTCCGATTTGTACGTTTGAGCCATCTTGCTGCAGTTTAATACCTCTGCCGGCCTTCAAAGTGACCGTATCACCGGAAGCTATTTTTTTAGAATCTCCTTCTACCGTTACATCGGCATCTGATGTAGTGCCTGAACCTCTAGCGACAGCCAGCGTCCAACCTTTATCTAACTTGTTGCTCACTTCGTTGAACTGTTCCATATTAACAGCATCTGTAGAATCAACGCCTTTTGCCACGTTGGTAATCTTATTGCCTCCATTGTCGAGACCTGTACTAGACAAGATAACTTTATTGAATGTGATGCTTCCATCCCCCATAGTAAGATTCTTCGCCAATCTAACGTTGAGTGTACCCTTCGCATCATCGGCAACTACGCCAATATTATCTTCTGTTAGAGAATCTGCATCGGTGATACCGCCTGTAATATTCAAGGTATCTGCCAAGTCACGATGAACGACGGTATCGCCATCGCCTTTGAAGTTGAGACCTGCAGTTCCGGCCGCTTTGAGCTGTGCAACATTGACTGCATCTGAGTCGGCACTACCTGCTGCCACATTTGTAATTTGACGGGTATATCCGTTCTGACCAATAGATACAGCCCCCATAACAGATTTCCAAGTTCCTGTTTTATCTGAACTATGTGCTGCACCGGACGCATCATACCCAACTACACCTGCATTTCGGTCTACGATGGAATACGAGCCTAAAGCTACTCCGTTTGTCACATTGGTTACCTGAGTATTATGACCGATTGCTGTGGCATAGTCAGAACCTGTTACCGTTGCGTTATTACCGATTGCAACGGCAAATCTTGAACTATCTAATTTTGCATGAGTGCCGAGGGCTGTGGAATTTTTGGAGTTTTCTCCCACATAGGTCTCATAGCCAATTGCAACGCCGTATTCACTATCAACTTTTTTATATTCGCTAGCGGGATCATTCGCGACTCTCCGTATACCTGACCCGATGGCCACAGAGCCTGAATTATTTGCTTTTGCATAGTCACCAATAGCTACTGAACTCATATCAGCTTCGGCTTGAGTACCACCGGCAAAAGAATACTGCCCTGCATGAGTTGCATATCCGATAGCCGTACCTTGATGACCATCGGCCACACTATTTTGACCAACAGCCAGAGCTCCTCCAGCGCTTGCCGTAGCATCATAATAGGTATCTCCGGCAGAATCCATATCGATGTATTTCAGCCCAATTTGAACACCGGCACCATCTTGTTTAAGTTTAACGCCTCTACCGGCCTGTAAGGTAACGGTATCGCCAGAGGAGATTTTCTTAGGATCTCCTTCTGCAGTCGCAAGGTACGACGAAGAAGCATCAGGGCCTCTACCAACAGCAAGAGTCCAGCCTTTATCCACTTTTGTGCTTATTTCATTGAACTGTTCCATATTAACAGCATCTGTAGAATCAACGCCTTTTGCCACGTTGGTAATCTTATTGCCGCCATTGTCGAGACCGGTATTGGTCAATTTTACGGACGAAACAACCGGATTATCTACGGCGCTTACAGTAGTGCCATCAGCTTTCGTATAGATATTATTGGTAGCATCATAGGTAGCATCGGACAAATCAGAATACCACTTACCATCTTGACCTTGGACCAAGGTGTTTCCGTCAGCGTCTTTCGCTCCCGTAGGTGCAAAGGTAATGCTGCCGTCTCCCATAGTAAGGTTCTTAGCCAATTTAACATTGAGGGTACCCGTCGTATCATCGGCTACGACGCCAATATTACCTTCCGTCAAGGAAGTCGTATCTGTATTACCACCAACAACATTCAAGGTATCTGCCAAGTCACGATGAACAACGGTATCGCCATCGCCTTTGAAATTAAGGCCTGCTACCTCCAGATCTTTCAACTGAGCAACATTGACGGCATCCGTATCTTCACTACCTGCCGCAACTCCCGTAATTTGACGATAGATTCCCTTACTAGTATTACCTACAGAGATAGCCGATTCCGTGGACATATAAGCAGAAAACATATTCCGTAAGTCTGTGCGGGCTTTTAACAGTGCTTGATAATCCGGGTTATTCGTAGATACAATACCACTCAAGGAATTTTCACCGTCATTGTTTTCCTTAATTAGCCGCTGATATTCTTTAATCTTAGCCAGGCTGGCATTATAGGCTGCACTACCTTCAGCATTGGTAGATAGATTTGCCACCTCAGCACTCAGCAAATCCTGATTTTTTGTCGCTCGCTGATATAAGAACGATATTGAGCTTCTTTTGCTGCCAAGTCAGAATAACTATTAATCGTGGAAACTAATTGATTGTATTCTGCTGTTTTCCCTAGTTTTTCAGCTATAGCCGCTCTCTCCGTCGATCCCAAGGTAGAGAAATATCCGATAGAACCTGCACTTCTATTTGCTAAACTTTCATAACCTAAAGCAACGCCTCCACCGGCATTCGCTACAGCACCTTGACCTAAAGCAATGGAACCGACACTGTTAGCCTCAGTATAACCACCGATAGCAATGGCATCTGTTACCGGAGCTTTTGCACTGAATCCAACGGCAAGGGAGTCGACGCCGTTTGTTAATGTAGAAACACCGATATTAATACTGCGTGTACCATAATTTTTATTTCTTGTACCGATAGCAATATCGGCGGTGGAATTAAGGCCGCTATCGGTAATGACATTGTACCGACCGATAACAATACCTCTCTGGGCAATATTTTCATTACCGTAGACATAGGCATTATTAACTAACTTCTCGGTTACGCTATCACTAGTAGCATCGTAAGACGTGTTCTTTATCGTATTGCCGAAGCCGGTGACAACAAGATTCCAGTTACCGAGACCGGTAGTAATATTATTCGAACCGATGACCGCCGCATCCCTGCTCGACTTATCATCGGGCACACCGGCTTGGTCATTATTTTTATTGGCTGTTTTTTCGTATTGATAGATACGTAAGAAATCTTATTGTCGTCTACTTTAGTATTCACTGCTTTCAATTGCGCTAAGTTTACAGCATCCGTATCTTGACTGCCTGCCGCTACATTGATAATCTGGCGGGTCATACTATCCGCACTGTTACCAACTGATACAGCGCCATTACCGGAAACCCATTCCGAAGTAAGTGTCCGATATTGTTTACCTGTGTCTATAACGGCCTGTCTTTTGCTTGTATTGCTAGGATCCGCATTATATTCAACTACTGCTGCTTGCCATACATCAAATGCAGCTTTCATTTCAGCGTTTAAGGCAAAAGACTGGCCGGTAGTTGGATTATATCCAAAGATATCCGTCCTCCGATCAGCTACAGAGAATGCGCCTAATCCCACACCGCCGGTAGTATTATTAACCTTAGAACCGGTTCCTAAAGCAAGGCCATAGTTTGAAGTACTTACTCCCGAATAAGCACCAATAGTCGTAGCATACGTAGAACCTTCCGCTTTAGAAAGATGCCCCATTGCCGTAGCATATTGTGACCCGCTGACAGTGGCACCTGTACCTGTTGCTGTAGTATACGCGGAATTCGTCACACTGACGCCGGTTCCCAAAGCAGTTGCGTTTTGCGAACTGCTTACCTTAGCGGAAGCACCCAGCGCGGTTGCATTCGTAGATCCGCTAATATTAGAAGATGCTCCCATAGCCGTAGCATTCACAGACTCATTGACCTTTGAACCGGCACCTATAGCTGTTGACTGTTTCGAACTGGTTACATTAGCAGCCCCCCCTGCAGCGATAGCCTTATCTGAGCTACTCACAATAGCATAACTTCCAAGTGCTGTCCCATATTCAGAACTAGTCACTTCAGCATTAGCCCCAAGTGCATTTGCACCATCAGAGTTTTCTCCCACATACGTTTCATTACCAATAGCAACAGCAAAATCACTATCAATCTTTTTATATCCAGCGGATGGCTTATTAGCGACTTTACGTTTGCCCCCTCCGATAGCAACGGATTTCGTGGTCATCGCCTTCGCATAATTGCCTATTGCTACAGAACTCGTTGTAGCTTCCGCCTCAGTCCCTCCGGCAAAAAGAATATTGTCCCGCATAAGTTTTAAAACCTACTGCGGTTCCCTGCTGCCCTTCCGCCACGCTATTTTGACCGATTGCAAGAGATGCTCCACCATTTGCTTTTGCATCATTAAAACGGCCAGCCAGCCGGGGCCATATCTAAAAACTTAAGTCCGATTTGTACCTTTGAACCGTCTTGGGTTAATTTGATTCCGCTCCCAGCCTGTAAAGTAACCGTATCTCCAGAACTTATCTTTGTACTCTCTCCTGACGCAGTACCATACTTATCTGTAATTG
>ENA-OQJN01000729-OQJN01000729.1-human-gut-metagenome-genome-assembly--contig:-NODE-729-length-11977-cov-4.265401_pt1 | contig 11977 bp, 13 predicted proteins | sample MGYA00242610_ERZ504777 | MGnify/ENA primary metagenome ERZ504777 (study PRJEB26092, sample SAMD00036350) | human gut metagenome | host: Homo sapiens | study: EMG produced TPA metagenomics assembly of... | reverse complement strand
CCTTCCTGTCCGGCCATCCTCCATGGCGTTACCCGCTTTGTGGCAATGTACCGGGATGAGTACAGCCGGGAGCGTCTGATTGCACGGCTCTCCACGGTGCACCCCAAAACCATCACCAAAAATGCACGGAAGGACACGGGCAACACCGCCGACCGCCATATGAAGCAGATTCTGGAAATCTACAATGGCTCCAGCCGTTCTCTGAGCCTTCCTGTAAAACGTTGATGCTCTCGCCTTTATCGGCATACTCCTTTTTTCCTGCAAGAGCCGCCTGTCAAAACCGGGCGGCTCTTGCTACATATAGAAGGATAGGAGGTCTGATAGCTATCATACCAAAAGACTGGAAATACCTCAGAGGGGACATTTACTATGCAGACATGGAGCCGCACATCGGCTCAGAACAGGGCGGTACACGCCCGGTAGTCGTTCTTCAAAATGATGTGGGAAACCGCTATGCGCCTACCCTTATCGTGGCAACGGTGACTTCCCGCACCGAGAAAAAGAGATATCAGCCCACACACGTTCTGATAGCCCACAATACAGCTTTTGAGAAGCCCTCTGTGGTTCAACTGGAACAGATCTTTACGATAGACAAAAGCCGCATACAACGCTTCTTGGGGCAGACTACACGGAACGAAATGCGCCGGATCGAAGAAGCCCTGATGAACAGTTTGGAAATCAATGAATGGGACAGGAGGAATGCCGATGAATGAAAAAGTGATGGTATCGCCGGAGATCCAGAGCGAAGCAGTTGTACTGCCGCAGATCGTCAGCATCAAGCAGGCAAGTCAGCGTATGGACTTGCCTGAATATTACATTCGCCGCCTGTGCCGGGAAGTGCCGGGCATGGCATTCCAGTCGGGCATCAAATGGTATATCAACCTCGGAAAGATGGCCGACTACTTCAACGGTGGAACGACAGCCTTGTGATCGTCAAGGATGTGGGCATAAACCGCGACATCCTAAAAATTAACCGCCTGAACTGCTATACTCATCGTGACAGAGATAACCACCACACAGAAAGGACGGTAAATATATGGCATCGTTTGAATTGAGAGAACCCAAAAAGAAGCCTCGTTATTATAAGCTCATCGCAAATGTTCTGGTGAACGGCAAAAATGAACGCCGTTATGGTCGGTTCGATTTTGACCCCACCGAACTGAAAAACGCTCGTGCGCGCAACGCCGCTGCGAAAGCTGCCGCTGCCGAATTTGAACGGCTGGAACAGGAAAAGGCCGATAAAGAAGCCAGCAACGCCGGAAAGACCTTTGCGGTGGTCGCGCAGGAGTACATAGCCTCAAACCGTTCTCGTATGGCACCTTCGGTTCGACTGAAGGGTGACTATGATAGCAACAGGAACAAAGAGAACACGAGTTTGAAAAAGGAAAAATATCTTCAGCGCATCCAGTGTTATCCGGAGTTTTCTGAAAAGCCGATTGCGTTAATCACAAAAAAAGATTGTGATACGATGATTCGTTTCATTGAGGACAGCGACGCACGGGTTTACAAACGTGCAGTTTTGAAATCAGAAGCGAAAGAGTTCAAAACGGTGTCCTGCCCTAAAATTGCGAAGAATGCACCATCCGTGAGGAAACCATTGAGCGTATCTTCCGTGGTGAAACGGTTTCTTTGGATTCGGCACAACAGGTGGCGGCGGCTTTGGGCAAGACCGTTGAACAGATGTTTGAGGTAGAGATTGATCGCCGTCCCATGACGAAAAAGCGATGCGAGAGTACAATCTGTTCATTCGGTCAGTTCTGAACTACGCCAATGACAACTATGGGACTTCACTGCAAATGCCAATAATAAAGGCATCTGGCCGGAAGAGTAGATCCGTAGACTGCTTACATAGCGATGAGGTAGAAGCCTTACAAACGGCTTTGAAAGAGTGCTCCATGCTGGAGAAAGCAATCATTTTGTGCTTGTTGAATACTGGTGTCCGGCGTGGAGAACTGGCTGGCCTTACATTGGAAAGACGTAAACTTCCGCGAGGGAACGATTCATGTATCAAAGTCTCTGCTCGTCTTTCCAAACTATGGCTATCAACTCACCACAACGAAAGAGAGCAACATCCGTGATATAGATGTTGCCCCGGAGTTCATGGCCTTTTTGAAGGACTATCACGAACAATGGAAGTCCAGAAAAAAGCTGATGGGTGCAAGCTGGCAGAAAAATTTGGAGAAGAAAGGCTCCAAGTATGCACAGTCACTTCTGAATCTGCGTGGGAACGACTTTGTAATTTGCAACGACTACGGTTTCCCCATCAACCCGGACAGCTATGCAGCACTGGTGCGCCGTGTTGGAAAAAAGGCGGGTATCGAGAAAAATTCATCCGCATATGTTCCGGCACACCTTCGTAAGCATCCTGCTGTCCAATCCCAATATCGGTGTGGCAACGGTGGCCGCAGAAGCCGGACACGCACAGCCCAGTACGACCCTTGCAATCTACACGCAGGTCTACGATAGGCGGCGTGATGAGATTCGGAAACAGATGAGCCGAGAACTGTATAAGGATAAGTTCTGATAGGCAAAAGAAAAGCACGAGACCGAAATCTCGTGCTTTTTTAGTGGGCCATGAGGGATTCGAACCCCCACTGGAGCGGTTATGAGCCGCCGGCTTTAACCGTTAAGCTAATGGCCCTTATGACGTTGTTTCAAACCTCTGTAAACTAGCTTTCGTACCCAGAAAATACCCAAGTCCGGTTTTGAAACGACCTGTGAAGCGAAAAACAACGGAAAAACGATGTTTGAGAAAGGCAAAAAATGGTGAGGTCTGGCGGTTATGAGCCGCCAGCTCTGACCAACTGAGCTACTGGCCCACGAAGACGGCGGTCTGCCGCACATGGACTAACTATAAGTATACCAAAAAAATCAGAAAAAAAGCAAAAGCCTTTTGCCGGAATTATTTTGTGCGGCGGGCGTCGAACTTGCGCAGCATGAACTCGTCCAGCATCGCGGGCTGGAACAGCGGCTCTTTGTAGCCAAAAGCTTCCCGGATGAAGATGAGGGTCACGATGGTCTGGCGGCCCGGGTCGAACCGGAGGGTGTAGAGGGTGTCCAGCGGCTGCTGGGTGGGCTGATGGAGCGTCAGATGGAGGGTGAAGCCGCCGTCGTTCTCCCGGTGGCACTCGTAGGCGAAGACATCGTCCGGGCTGTGCTGGTCCAGCCGGTCGAAGCAGTCGTCCAGCGGCAGGTCGGTGCGGAACTCGGACAGGCCGCTGGGGCCGTACTGGCTGCGGCGGTTCTGGTCTTTCCTAGACAGCAGAAATACGATAAAGCCCAGAATGGCCGCGAGAAGAAGGACGGAAAAAACAGCGTTCATGTGCGCCTCCCGATGGAATTTGTGTCGAGTTTTCCTTATTGTAACACAACACGCCCCAAAATGTGTTATAATATTTGAAAAATTCCAAAAACTGATGGGGAGCCTGCGCCCTTTCTGCGGGCGGGAGGGACGATATGAAACTCAAATTCACGCGAAAGACCTGGTATTTCCTGCTGCTGGCTTCCGCAGCGGCCTCCATGCTCAACGGCTTTGCCGTCCTGAGCGGCACCAGCTTCAGCCTCATCGAGCAGATTGCATTCGCCGCGGCGGGCATCGCGGCCCTCTTCCTCGCGGCGGAAAAAGGCTCGGCAAGCTGGGAAAAACGCAACTTCACCGGCGTGTTCGTGCTGCTGATGGTGAGCTACATGGTCAACGGCTGGGCGGGCTACCTCTGCTCTGCGCTGGCGTGGCCGCTGCTGCTCAGCACTGAGTACAAGCGCGGCATGGCCGTCCAGCGCCATCTGCAGCTGGTGGGTGCCGCCGAAGCGCTCCACCTGTTCTTCCTGCTGATGGCGAAATACGGCGACATGGCCGCGCTGGGCTTCTGGACGAACCTGCTCTGGGTGCTGCTGGCCTGCGCCCGGGGCTGGGCAGCGCTGAGCCTCTATAAGATGCAGGAGGACGCATGACCCAGCGGCAGAAAAGACGCCGCGCCCGGCGGGGGCGGTTCGGGCGGCGGGCGTTTCTGGCCGGGGCAGGCTGCGCCGCGCTGGCCGGGGCAGCGGTGCTGCTGGGCCGGGGCCAGACGGCCTCGGCGTCGTCGGTGCCGCCGACGGACGAAGCAGAGCCCAACGCCGCCCTGCCCTCGGGTGAATGGCGGGCCGTCTGGGTGAGCTATCTGGAATGGGCCGGGATGGATTTTTCGTCCGAAGAAGCCTTCCGTGCCGGTGCGGCGGAGCTGATGGACAACTGTCTGTCCATCGGGCTGAACACCGTCATCGCGCAGGTGCGGCCTTTCGGGGACGCGCTTTACAGGAGCACCCTCTTCCCGTGGAGCCATCTCTGCACCGGCGAGCAGGGGCAGGACCCCGGCTTCGACCCGCTGGACGTCCTCATCACCGAAGCACACAGCCGGGGCCTTTCGCTGGAAGCGTGGGTGAACCCCTACCGCCTCCGCTCCTCGGCGAAGATGCCGCCTGCGCTGGCGGAAAATAACCTTGCCAATGTACATCCCGAATGGGTCTGCGCCGTGGGCGAGGGGCTGTACCTGAACCCGGCTATCCCGGAAGCCGCAGACTATGTGGTGCAGGGCGTGGCCGAGCTGGTGCAGAACTACGCTGTGGACGGCATCCACTTCGACGACTATTTTTACCCCACGACAGACGCCGCGCTGGACGCGGCCCAGTTCGCCGCCAGCGGCGCGGGGGATCTGGCCGCATGGCGGCGGCAGAACGTCACCGCGCTGGTGAAAGCGGCCCACGACGCCGTCAAAGCCGCCGACGCTACCCTCCGCTTTGGCGTCAGCCCGCAGGGCAACCCCGACAACGACCTCGGCCAGCAGTACAGCGACGTGAAAGCATGGCTGGCCGCCGAGGGCAAAAACGCCGTGGTGGACTACCTCTGCCCGCAGATATACTGGGGCTGCGGCTATACCCTCCAGTCGGGCAGCACCCGCTTCGCCTTCGAGAACATCGTGCCGGAGTGGCTGGCCATGCCCAGGGCGGCATCCACAGCCCTCTACTTCGGGCTGGGGGCCTATCGCATCGGCGAGGGCGACGGCGGTGCCAACGAGGACAGCCGGAGCCAGTGGTGTACGGGCAGCGCTCTTGCCCGGCAGGTGGAAAGTCTGCACAGCCTCGGTGCAGACGGTTGGGCGCTCTACCGGTACGATTCGCTGTTCCGGTCGGCTCAGCCGGAGCTTGCCGACGCCGAACGTGCGGCGCTGGCCGCTCTGACTACAGCCTGAACTCTTGTATGGGAGCATAAAATGCGGTATACTATATAAATCGTCTAAAACCTCGTGTTAAAACAAAATTTGAGGATAAAAGATCATGAAAAAGATAAAGCGAATCGCCCTGCTCGTCGTGGCGGTGCTGGTGCTGCTTGTGGCTGCATCCGGCGTCAAGACTGTGCTGGACATGAAGAACAGCGCGGACAACGAGGTGCAGGAAGAGGACAGCACCCGCTGGGCCGAACCGACCAGCGACCCGCTGAACATCGAGGGCATTGCTGACGCCTCGGCCAAGTATGCCTCGGCGGCGGTGAACGGGAGCCTGAACCTCGTGTTCAACGGCATCTGGAGCCGCCAGACCGATTACTTCACCGTCCCGGGCGGCAGCCTGACCATCACCGGCTACGGCACCGCCGAGGGTACCCAGCGGTACAAGGTGTCCGTCTGGCAGAAGGTGGCCGGCGGCGCACAGTACGTCAACGGAAGCACCTATTATATCAAGACCGACGGTCAGAACTACCGCTGCGTCATCTCCGGGCTGGACCCGGCGGCCAGCTACCGCCTGACCATCTCCTACGATTCCAGCCGCTACTACCTCTACGGCGGACTCAAGGTGGAGGGCATCGCAGGATGAAGACACAGACCAAACATTCGCTCATGCTGATGCTCTGCGCCTTTATCTGGGGTACGGCTTTCGTGGCCCAGAGCGCAGGCTCCGGCATGGGGGCCTATTCCTTCCTCGCAGGGCGCAGCTGGCTGGCTGTCCTTGTGCTGATCCCCACCGTGTTCGCCTTCGACGCCGTGCGCAAAAACAGGGCCAGCCCTACGGCTGGCCGAAGGAGAAGCCGGAGCGCAAGACCCTGCTGGGGGCGGGCCTCGTCTGCGGTACCTTCCTGTTCGCGGCCTCTGCGGCTCAGCAGATCGGCATCACCATCGACCCGTCCACGGCCAAGGCCGCGTTCCTGACGGCCATGTACGTCGTGCTGGTGCCGGTGTTCGGCCTCTTTCTGGGCCGGAAGGGCAGCGCTCAGCTCTGGGTCAGCATGGTCATCGCCGTGGCGGGCCTGTATATGCTCTGCATGAAGAACGGCTTCGGCGGCATTGAGACCAGCGACTGGATACTTCTCAGCTGCGCCGTGCTGTTCAGCTTCCAGATCATGTCCATCGACCACTTTTCGCCGCTTGTGGACGGTGTGCGGCTGAGCCTCATCCAGTTCATCGTGGTGGCTGTGGAGAGCTCTGCGGCGGCGCTGATCTTCGAGACGCCCACGCTGGCGGAGTATGGCGCAAATCTTCTGCCTGTGGTCTACTGCGGCGTCATGTCCAGCGGCGCGGGCTATACGCTTCAGATCCTGGGCCAGAAAGAGCTGAACCCCGCCATCGCCAGCCTTATCATGTGTTTGGAAAGCGTATTCAGCGCGCTGGGCGGCTGGCTGCTGCTGGGCCAGAACCTTTCGATGCGGGAGAGCGCAGGCTGCGCCCTCATCTTCGCCGCCGTCGTGCTGTCTCAGCTGCCCTTTGCGGAGCTGCGCAGATGCAAAAAGAGCGCGTGATGCTGCGGGCGGCCGGGGGCATCCCCTATGAGCTGACGCGGGGGCGGGTCAAGCGGCTGAACCTCCACGTCCGGCGGGACGGCACCGTGGCCCTCAGCATCCCTCTGCGCACGACGCTGGAAGCGGCTGACGCCTACGTCATCGCCGAGGCGGAGTGGATACGGGCCGCGCAGGCCCGGCAGGCCGCCCGCGAAAAGCGGCAGGAGGAGCTGCCCGACAAGGCGGCCGCCCTGGCCCGCTTCACGGCCATGAGCGACAAGGTCTACCCGGCCTTTGCCGGGGTGCTGGGCGGGCAGAAGCCCACCATCAAAGTGCGCAGCATGACCAGCCGCTGGGGTGTCTGCCACATGGCGAAGCGCCAGATCACCTTCGCGCTCCAGCTCTACAATATGCCCGAGGCGGCACAGATCTATGTGGTAGTGCATGAGTACTGCCACTTTTTGCAGCCTGACCACAGCCCGGCTTTCTGGGCCGAAGTGGCGAAGCTGATGCCGGACTGGAAAGCCCGGCGGGATTTATTAAAATAGGAGAGAAAATCTTTTGGAAAGCGAAAAGACCTCCGGCGGCGATAAATATTCGAAGCTCGCCGGCAATACCATCATCTTTGCCATCAGCAGCTTTTCGTCCAAGCTACTGACGCTCATCGTCCAGCCGTTCCTGACCTACGCGATGGCCGAGATCTCCGACCTCGGCCTGTCGAAGATTTTGAGCCAGTACGCCAACCTGCTCATCCCCTTTGTGTCGATGGGTATGTCCAACGCCATCATCCGCTTCGGCCTCGACAAGGGCAACAGCGAAAAGCAGGTGTTCACCAACGGCCTGCTCACCATCCTCGGCGGCTTCGGCATCCTCGTGCTCTGCTGGCCGGTGGCGCAGTTTTTACCCGATATGGCCCAGTACGGCCTGCTCATTTATATTTACGTCCTGATGAGCTGCCTGCGCACCCTCTGCACCCAGTTCGTGCGCAGCCGCCAGTGGAACAAGCTGGTGGCCGTGGACGGCGTGCTCTGCACCGTGGCGACCATGGCGTTTTATGTGCTCTATCTGGTGGGCTTCAAGTGGGGCGCCAACGGCTATCTGCTGGCCATCATCAGCGGCGACCTCGTGAGCGTGCTCTTCCTGATGTTCACCGGAAAGCTCTGGGATTTCATCGAGCTGAAGGGCATCAACAAGACCCTCTGGAAGCAGATGCTCCGCTTCTCGCTGCCCATGATACCGGCCCAGATAAGCTTCTGGATCATCAACGCCTCCGATCTGTTCTTTGTGCGTGAGATGTGCGACGGCCTCGACGGCCACAGCGGCGACGCATGGAGCGGCCTGCTCTCCACCGGCTACTTCCTGCCCACCATCCTCACGACGCTGGGCCTTATCTTCTACGACGCATGGCAGCTGTCGGCTGTCACCGAGGAAGAGGGGAGAGCCAGGTTCTTTACCCGGATCTTCCGCACCTATTCCAGCGTGCTGTTCTGCTGTGCAGCGGGCATCATCTGGCTCTGCCGCCCGGTCATGCACATCATGAAGTCCAACTACTATTACGCATGGCACTTCGTGCCGTTCCTCGTGCTGGCGTCTACCTGCAGCTGCTTCAACCAGTTCATGAACAGCGTCTATGTCGTGAATAAGAAGTCCCAGCGCAGCATGGTCACCATGATGGCCGGTGCCGTCAGCAACTGCCTCATGAACTACTTCTTCATCAGGTGGTGGGGTCCTGTGGGTGCGACCTATGCGTCCTTCCTCGGCCTCGGTCTGGTGTTCACCCTCCGCGCCATCGACGCCCACGGCATGATCGGGATGCGCGTCCACCCGGGCCGTGTCCTCGTCAACGCCGCCGCGCTGGTGTTCGAGGCTTTCGTGCTGCTGGCCGATACGCCGCTGTACGGCCTCTGGACGGGCATCATCACGGCCCTCATCATCCTGTATAACTTCTCCGGCGTCTGGGCCATGGCCCGCATCCTGCTGCCTAAAATTCTGGGCCGCCGGGGCAAGGCCCTTGTGGCTGTCGTGGACGGCTGGGCAGCCAAGAAGTAAAGAAGAAAAACAAAAACGGGGCTGTTGCACAACAGCCCCGTTATGTTTATCAGATCTGTTTGTTCAGCCAGCCGGCGATGTCCGCAAACACCTCGGCTTTGTTCGTCTCCACCAGCAGCTCGTGGCGGGCGCCGGGGTAGAACTTCGACTCGATGTTCCCGACACCGGCGTCCCGGAGACTCTGGATGGCCCGCCGGACTCCGGCGGTGCGCTCGCCCACAGGGTCGGCGTCACCGGCGAGGAAGAGAAGGGGCAGGTCTTTTGGCACCCCGGCCAGAACGGCGGGGTCGTACAGCCGCAGGATGCCTGTGAACATGCTGTAGTAGGCGTTCAGGGTGAAGGTGAACATGCAGCGCTCGTCGGCGCGGTACTTGTCCACTTCGGCCTGGTCGCGGTTGAGCCAGTCCTGAGGCGTGCGGCCCTCGAGCCCCCTGTTGTAGCCGAGGAAGGAGAGGCGTGCCACCAGCTTGCTGCGGTGCTCCCAGCCGAAAAAGACGGCCAGCACCCGGCAGAGCGTCCGGGCCGTGGCGACCAGCGCTTTGGGCTGGAAGCCGGTACCCATGATGATGGCGCCGTCAAGCTCATCGCCCCACTCGCAAAGGTACTGCCGGGCGTAGAACGAGCCCATGCTGTGGCCCAGCAGAAAATAGGGGACGCCGGGATAGAGCCGCTTCGTCAGCGCAGTGACAGCGTGGAGGTCGTCGAGGACGGCGCGGTTGCCGTCGGGCTGGGCGAAATAGCCGTAATCCGCCCTGGTGCGGATGGAGCCGCCGTGGCCCAGATGGTCGTGGCCGGTGACGAGGATGCCCCGGGAGGCCAGATACTCGGCCAGAGGCTTGTACCGGTCGATGAACTCCACCATGCCGTGGGAGAGCTGCAGGATGGCCCGCACCTCGCCCTCCGGCACACAGCGGAATGCATGGAGCGTCCGGCCCGGTACGCAGGAGGGCAGGGTGAAGTCGATCATCTGACTCATGTGATTCTCCTTTTCCGTTTACAGCGCAGCGATCTTGGCCCGGCAGGCGGGGCAGATGCAGTAACCCTCATACTGGGCCATGTCGGCCGCCAGCTCACCGCAGAAATCGCAGCTGCCGGCGGGACGGTGCTTTTTGAGGATGATCTGATCGCCCTCCACGAAGATCTCGAGCTTCGAGTCCTTGTCGATGTGCATATTGGTGCGCAGCTCCTTGGGGAGGACGATGCGGCCCAGAGAATCGATGCCCCGAACGATGCCAGTTGTTTTCATATTCATTTCTCCTTTTCAGTGTGTCCGGAAAGATGGCAGAATGAGCATCTTTTACGCCGACACAACGCAAAAAATGTTCCCGTGCAGGAAAAACAGGAAAATTCTGTCAACTTGTTCCTGTTCAGTATACAAAAAGTTGAGTCATTCGTCAATCTAAACGGGCAGATTCGACAAAAACTTCTCAAAAAAGCAAAGAGGGGCGGCCAAGGCCGCTCCTCTTTACGGTCTCCGTTGACAAACAGGGCCGGAGAGGGTAAACTTAGGCAGAGATATTTGCAATTCATTTGCCGATGACAGATTATAGCAGTTTGCGTTTTTAATGCACAAGCAGCATCCGCAAACTGCATATCGCAAATATGCTGTTTTGATAGGCACTATTTTTGAAAATTGCGATAAAAGGAGAAATCATTATGCCGAACAATCATATCCGCACCCGTTTTGCTCCCTCGCCTACGGGTTATATGCACGTTGGCAACCTGCGCACGGCTCTGTACACCTACCTGATGGCCAAGCACGATGACGGCACCTTCATCCTCCGCATCGAGGACACCGACCAGGGCCGCTACGTGGAGGGCGCTGTGGATGTCATCTACAACACCCTGCGGGAGACCGGCCTGCTGTGGGACGAAGGCCCGGACATCGGCGGCCCCGTCGGCCCTTACGTCCAGAGCGAGCGCATGGGCATGTTCAAGCAGTATGCCGAGCAGCTGGTGGCTGAGGGCAAGGCCTATTACTGCTTCTGCACCGAGGAGCGTCTGGAAGCCCTCCACGCCGAGCAGCGCGCCCACGGTGAGATGACCCACTACGATGGCTGCTGCCGCGACCTGCCCAAGGAAGAGGTGGAAAAGCGCCTCGCCGCCGGTGAGCCTTACGTCATCCGCCAGAAGATCCCCCGCGAGGGCGTGACCGGCTTCGACGATATGGTCTACGGCCACATCGAGGTCAACAACAGCGAGATGGACGACCAGATCCTCATCAAGACCGACGGTATGCCCACCTACAACTTCGCAAATGTCGTGGACGACCACCTCATGGGCATCACCCACGTCATCCGCGGCAGCGAGTATCTGTCCTCCACCCCGAAGTATAACCTGCTGTACCAGGCTTTCGACTGGAACATCCCCAACTACATCCACTGCCCGCCGGTCATGAAGGACGCTCAGAACAAGCTGTCCAAGCGCAACGGCGACGCCAGCTATCAGGATCTCGTTGCAAAGGGCTACCTGACCGAGGCTATCCTGAACTACATCTGCCTGCTGGGCTGGAGCCCCAAGGGCGAGTACGCCGAGCAGGAGATCTTCTCGCTGGCTGATCTGGTCAAGATCTGGACGCCGGACGGCATCTCCAAGTCTCCCGCCATCTTCGACCCCCTCAAGCTGCGGGCCATCAACGCCGAGTATATCCGCCGCCTGTCCCCCGAGGAGTTCCTCACCAAGGCCGAGCCCTGGATCGACAGCGCTGTCCATACCCCCATCAACAAGAAGCTGCTCTGTGCAAACCTGCAGCCCCGCTGCGAGGTCCTAGGCGAGATCCCCGAGCAGCTGGACTTCTTCGACGCCATGCCCGCGTATGACGTGAGCCTCTATGCCAACAAGAAGCAGAAGACCACCCCTGAGTCCGCAAAGGAGGCGCTGGAAGCCCTGCTGCCCGTGCTGAGCGACGAGGCACTGGACTTCAATGACCGCGACACCGTCTTTGACGCCTGCAAGGCCAAGGCCGAGGAGCTGGGCAAGAAGAATGGCTGGCTGCTCTACCCGCTGGGCATCGCCCTCTCCGGCAAGCAGCGCACCCCCGGCGGCGGCACCGACCTCGCCTGCATGATGGGCCGCGAAACGACCCTCGGGCGGGTGAAGGCCGCCATCGAGAAGCTGAATGGCTGAAATACCTTATAATAAAAAGTGAGGAGGCAGGTCTGTAATGATGTATCCGTTATGACG
>ENA-OQJN01000728-OQJN01000728.1-human-gut-metagenome-genome-assembly--contig:-NODE-728-length-11988-cov-14.074277_pt1 | contig 11988 bp, 10 predicted proteins | sample MGYA00242610_ERZ504777 | MGnify/ENA primary metagenome ERZ504777 (study PRJEB26092, sample SAMD00036350) | human gut metagenome | host: Homo sapiens | study: EMG produced TPA metagenomics assembly of... | reverse complement strand
TAAAGGCAATCGCACCTGATGATGTTATGCTTAGTCCAAAACTTATAAAATAAAATAGTAAAGCACAGGCAGATTTCACTGCACCAGAATTTAGTCTTGCACATAAGGCATGTGGAATTTAGTCTCGTACACTATTTTCAGATGCCCGGTTAGTATGCATAAAAACATAAATCATGAGTGCTTACAGGTTTATTATAAGACAAAAAAATAGAATTGTTAAGGTGCATTACAGAATCTAATCCCGCATAGTTACTGAGATAATCCACAGCTGGAATTTAGTTTTTCATTTAAGTAATAAGTAAAGAAACAGGTGGCTCTTCATGTGATTAGCAGAGAATGGGGGATGCTGTATGCCAAAGGTGATGCAGGATTTAATTGAACAGTACATAGAGGCTGTTAAAAAGATTTATGGATCTCATGTACGTCAAATTATCTTGTACGGTTCTTATGCAAGAGGGGATTTTCGCTCGGATTTAGATGTGGATATCATGATTCTGCTTGATTTATCTGATTTGGAATTAAAGGCATATGGACAGCAGCTTTCTTATATGACGTATGATTTTAATATGGATCATGATCTGGATATTAAGCCGATTGCAAAAAGCGAAGCGCATTTTAACAAATGGATTGTGAATTATCCATTTTATGCCAATATTCATAGGGAAGGAGTAGTTTTGTATGGAGCAGCTTCAGCGGTAGAAAATGCAGTTGAAGTGCAGGTAGCGATCATCTCAAAACACTAGGAGTGCATCATCAAGGGCTATGTCATGGACGGTGAACTCTTGAAAGAGTCGGCCGTTATGCTTTTGCATAGCGGCCGTTTTAAAACGCATTTATGATCGTTGACGGGCGCAAACAAACAGTATCTTATTTTCTTTCAGTAACACTTGATAAATAAAAATCACGATAATCTCTAGGCGTGAGGTTTGTACATTTCTTAAAAATACTACTAAAGTACTGAGGCTCGTTAAAACCAACAGAATAGGCGATATCAGCAATTCGCATTTTCGGATTTTTGAGTAGCTCAATAGATTTCGAAATTCGTATTTCATTGACAATATCTGTAAAATTTTTCCCGGTCTCGCCAGTTATTAAGGAGCTTAAGTATGAAGGAGAGAGGAAAACAGATTTTGCTACAGTAGATAGCGACAATTGTTCCATGTAATGATTCGAAATATAGTCGGTAATTTTATTTACAATGTCTTGCTTTGTACTGGTTTTGATTGAGCGAAAATCGCTAAGGTCAATTATCATATTTACAAATATATCTTTTAACATTTCAAGTGTATCACATCGGATGACTTTTTGAAAATTGGCATATTTTTCAAAAAGCAGAGCAGTCTGTTGTTTATCAGATCCGATAATGCTATTAATAGATAGAACAGATAATACAATGAAAGAACTTTTTATTAAGGATACATTTTTATTAAATACAGATACCCATTCATAAAATAATGAAGAAGCCTGCTGATGTAAATACACTCCTTGATAAGTTGCTATAGATGTTTCTATTTTTTTTTGATAAAGATATAAAGTATGGTAGTCGGTATAACCTAACTCGTCTTCACTATTTTGATCTAGAAAAAAATGGATACATTGATTCCCTGTGAAGAATTGTTTTCCGAGAGCACGTAGACTTTCGGTATATGCAGTATGCAATGCCTCATAATTTGAGTGTAGGTTACTAATACCAACAGATACTGTTGTATGAAAAAATTGATAAATTCTATCTTGCAGTTGTTTCATTAATGATTGTAATTCTTGAGTTTGTGTGCTCATTCTGCCTACAATAATCAGGACATAATGTAGTCCGCTGGCTTTTACTGAGATATAATGATTAAACTGAATAATAGATTCACAAAATTTTGCGAGATTGTGGATCCGGAAAATATCATGCTCTTGATTGTCATCAAATTGAAAAGCGCACACTCGGAATTGCTTGAGAGAATCAAGCAGTTGTAAGATTCTAGGTGAAAAATCTATACTACTATAGACGTGACCACTCAATAAATTGCTCAGAATATAGTCTTGCTGATTTTCAATTTGCTGTTGCTCTTGTGAGGCGAGTATTGTATTTATATTTTTTTGAGATGATTTTCCAATTCTTTATAATTTACAGGTTTAAGCAAAAAAACGGCTGCTCCAAGATTTAATGCATCACAAGCATACTCAAAATTTCTATGACCGGTAAGGATAATAAATTGAGTATTCGGATATTTTTCTTTCAAATAACGAAGAAAAGTGATGCCATCAATTCCGGGCATGACGATATCTGATATTACTATGTCTGGAGGAGTAGATAGACTATACTCTAGAGCTTGAATACCATTTTGTGCTAATCCAATAATTTCACAACCCATATTTTCCCATGAAAAAGCATTTGAGATACTGTATAAGATCCCTTCTTCGTCTTCTGCAATTAATACCTTAATCATTAGTATTCTCCTTAGAAGCTATTGATGTCTGATATGGAATTCGTAATTCAACACGTGTTCCGAAAGAAAGCTGACTAGTTATTGTAAAACCATAATTTTTCCCATATAGAAGCTCTAACCTGGTTTTTATGTTAGATAAGGCAATATGGTGCCCGTTTTTATTTGGATTATCAATAGATGTAGCTGGTGAATCTAAAGAACGTATATTTTGTAGTACTTTATTGTCTATACCAACTCCGTCATCTTCAATGATACAAAGTAAATCCTGATCGCATTGTTCAACCGAAATAGATACTACACCGGGTGTTGGCTTTGGAGCTAATCCATGGTTAATTGAGTTTTCTAAAAAAGGTTGAATGATCAGTTTTGGTATAATACAGTCAAGAAGATGCTCTGGAATAGAAGTGTGTATGGCTATTTTGTTATTATACTTGCAACGAATAATTAACGTATATTGTTTAATATATTCCATTTCATCACGAAGAGTATAGACTTTATTTTCATTAGAATATAAATCTGTTTGCAGCATATAACTTAAGCTGGAAATCATATCACAAACTGGATAAGCCTCATATTCGTATGCCTTCCAACTGATTAGTTGAAGGGTGTTAAAAAGAAAATGAGGATTCATTTGTGATTGAAGATTTTTTAGCTGTGCTTCTTTTTGTGCAAGCTGAACTTTATAGACTGTATTAATCAGCATATCAAGCTTTTTGCTCATTTTATTAAAGCCATGATTTATTAGTGAATATTCTTTCATAAATGATGTTTCTGGAAGAACGAACTTAAAATTTTCGTGGGCTATCTCTTTTAATGCTTTAGTAAGATCATAAAGCGGAGCAGTAATGATTCTGGAAAACATATATATGGATATAAAAGAAAACAGAATCAAAAGAAGAGCAAGGATATAGAATCTGGTTGAAATTTGGCGAAAACCAGATAGTAATTTATTATGATCAATTTGTATAACGGTAACCCATTTATCATAGGAAATTGCAGGTACAGCACTGCGCATATCAGCATAACTATATAACTTACCAGCGCTTGAATATGATCCACAGGCATTGGTTGATAGCTCAAAGCCATCGAATACATTGCCCAATAGACCAATATCCGTAGAACAGATGATTTGCCTGTTTTCATTAAGAATATACATGCAATCTGCATTAATAATGTTAAGATTTTGAAACTTGTCTAATAAGAAAGACTGAGACAATCGGATTACAACAATTCCTTCTAAGGAATAGTCAGTATAATTATATATGCACATTGAAAGTTCTAAACATTCTTCCTTTTGGTTGTATGGGAGCCAGTTTAGATTAGTTGGATAAATCAGAGCATTTCTATAATAAGGACTGGTTTGAATGTCGCTTAGTGATGTGTTTTTATAACCATAATGAAGACTGCCTTTTTTATGAAGCAAATATAAGTCTAGGCCTTCCAGATAGTATGCATCAAGACTATTTACCTGAAAATAACTTTCGATAATATTTTGAAAAGAGTATTGGAAATCATCAGTACTCTCATTTGAGATAATAAAATTACGAATTTCAGGATCATCTATTAGGTTTTTTACTTTTGTTTCGAATTGATGCAACGATTGGGATATACCAAGATTTGTTTGACGTATAATGTTCTGGCTATAATTTTCGGCTTGTGCTGAAAATAAAGCAGAATACCTTATTGAGGGAAATATAAATAGAAGGATAGTGATTAATGTGATTGCTATTATGCAGGGAATGATGATTGAACTTTTGAAATCAAGTTGCCATTGTGATTTATTAAGCTTCATATGTCGCCTCCTGTTGTCATGCCTCATCCTATAAGTAGCGAAGCGGATTGTGAATATCCGCTTTGACTTAAATGTATGTGGGTTTTCTAAAATCATTCAATTGTTACGATTATAGTATAAAATACCGTATGCGTCAATGATATAAATAAAAAACAACGAAAACATGCACAAAAATAAAATGGAATACACAAGAAAAACAATCAAAATGTATAAAATAATACGATTTAATCTATATCGTAAGATTTTATAAATTATATGAGTAAGATATTGGATTTTAATTTATAGTTGGGCAAAGTATAATGTACCTATCAGAAAAAAGAACAGCAGGAGGTATTAAGAAGATACAAACATAAAATGTAAGAAAAAGTGAACGTGAACTAGTAGAGAGAAAAACAAAAATTATTATTGGGAGGCGTAACATGAAGAACTTATTAAAAACAACGGTATGTTTCACAACTATGTCTTTGACAGCGATATTATTACCAATGAATGTGATGGCAAATGAAGGAGAGGCCAAAACAATCACCATAGCCTGGACTAATATTATGGAAAGTCAGCAGGAAATATGGGAAAAATACATTTTTGAGCCGTTTGAAGAAAAACATCCTGAAGTAACAATTGATTTTCAGTGTCTGCCGGATCTTCAGAATACAGTTCGAGTTCAGGTTGCAGCAGGAGCAGGCCCTGACATGTTCTATATGGATAGTGTTGATATTCCGGATTATGCTTCTACTAATCGTATTCTTAGTCTTGAGAATTATAGGAAAGAATATAATTTAGATGACAGCATGTATGACTGGGCGATTCGTTCTTGTCTTTACGAAGATGAAATGTATGCGTTACCAGCATCTGTCGAAGCGACTGCAATGACATACAATAAGAATCTTTTGGATCAATTAGGAAAAGATGTTCCTACCAACAGAGAGGAATTTGTGGATGTATGTAATGCGGCTCTGGAAGCTGGTTTGATTCCTGTTTCGTTTGGATATTCCGGGGCAAATCTTTTGCTGACCTGGCCATATGAACATTATCTTACGTGCTATGCAGGCGGAGAGAAGACAGCTCAGCTCTTAAAGGGTGAAATTACATTTGATGATCCGGATATTAAAGGTGCATTTGAGTTATTGAAAGCCGACTGGGATGCAGGGTATATCAATGACAAAAAGAGTGGAGCTATAACAAATGATGAGGCCAGAATATTATTTGCAAATCAGAAGGCGGTATTTAACTATGAAGGACCATGGCTGATTCTGGCAGATGGTGCGGCTAAGACATGGGATTTTGAATGGGGACAGTGTGCATGGCCATCTATGAAAGACGGTACACCGGCTGGATCAGCAATTACTCTTGGTGAAGCGATTGGTATTAATGCAAATTCACAGGTTTCTGATTTGTGCATGGAAATGATGATGGATTTTTATAGCAATGAAGAATTAATGGCTCAGGCTGTTGCAGAAGGATTTTCAACACCGGCAGTGCCAATTGATTCTGCTGCTTATCCGGAAGATATGGATGAAAATATAAGAAAAGCACTTGATGCACAAAATGAAAATATGAATCTTGAAACAGTTGGATATGCGCCATGGGGATTTTTCCCTGCCAAAACAACAACCTTCCTTGATGATAATCTGGATAAGGTATTTTATGACAAAATGGATTTAGATACCTTTATTGATAAGGCAAACGAAACAATCGCTGAAGATTTCGCAGATGGTTATGTGTTTGCAGGTTAAGTAAATCAAAAAGAACTGTGTAAGTAGGTTCTTTCTAAGGCTTCACACTGTTATAAAACATTAAACGCTTATAGTATGTGTGAAGTCTTAGTTCTTTTATAAGGGAGGAATAAAATGTCATACAATACGAGGAAAAAGTTAAAAGGTACATTTTTTATTCTGCCAGCTTTTTTAATACATGTGATTGTAATTGTAATTCCGGCATTATCCATGATTTATTATGCATTCACAAAATGGAATGGATTATCAGAACCAGTGTTCATTGGTCTTGATAATTTCAAGAGAATGCTTAAAGATTATGATTTCTTATTTGCAATGAAAAATAATTTGATTTGGATGGCAATTTTCCTGATCGTTCCTTTTATCCTTGGACTGGGAATGGCCTTAGTATTTACCAAGATAGGAAAAGTGCAAATGATTTTTAGGACACTCTGCTTTCTTCCATATGTTATAAGCGCAACAGTGTCTGGAAAAATTTTTTCCATATTCTATAGCCCATATTCTGGTTTAGGATCAATATTTGAAAAATTGGGAATAAAAGCATTGGCAGGATTTGCACCACTTGGAAATGAAAAACAGGCACTTTATGCAGCGGCATTTGTTGATAACTGGCACTGGTGGGGGTTTGTTCTTGTTTTAATGTTGTCTGCGTTACATCAGGTGGATACTTCGTTATATGAAGTAGCTAAAACAGAGGGCGCAAATGCATGGCAAACTTTGATACACGTTACAATCCCGCAGATTAAGCCTACAATAATATCGTATTTTGTGTTTGTTATTATTGCAGCATTTACTACCTTTGATTATGTGTGGATTATGACGCAGGGGGGACCAGCCGGTTCAACAGAGGTGTTTGCTACTAGAATATATAAAACCACTTTTATTAATTATGATGCGGGTTATGGTGCAGCGATGAGTTTATCGGTTTGTATATTGGCACTGAGTGTATATTTCGTTTTAAAATTCATTCAAAAAAGGGGGCGTGAATAGAAATGACAATGCAGAAACGCAAAAAAATGACTCTTTATATGAAGGTTTTTTTCGCAGCGTTAATATCCTTGATTCAGATTATGCCGATTGTTGTGGTGGTTGTGAATTCGTTTAGAGGAAACGACGAAATATCAAAGCTTATGCTGGGGTTTCCAACAAAATTTCATTTTGAAAACTATGCTGTTGCTTGGACTAGAGGGGGATATGCATATGCTTATGCAAGCAGTCTGATTATAGGTTTTGGAACTGCGTTCAGTGTGGTGTTGCTTGTTGGCCTGGCCGTTTATGGATTGTATAAGACAGATTGTTTTTTTAAGGAATTTTTTAAGTCATATTTTGTTGCGGGACTTGCGATTCCAACGTTTGCTGTAATTGTACCACTGTTTTTTTCTTTTATAAAATTAATCTGATTAACACCCATATTGGAATGATTTTAATATATATAGGGATCAATATTCCATTTAACTTCACCTTTATGTCTGCATTTTTTGAGGGAATGTCAAAAGAACTGGATGAAGCGGCCCGCATTGACGGAGCATCAGAAATGCAAAATTTGTGGCATATTGTTGTTCCTCTTGCGAAACCTATCATGACAAGTGTTATGTTAATCGTATTTGTGAATACGTGGAACGAGTTTCTTTTTTCCAATACCTTTTTACAAAAAGAAGAAATGCGAACGGTATCTTTGCGCTTCTTTAACTTTGTAGGAAAAAACGGAGCAGATTATGGTTATATTTACGCAGCAGCTATTATTTCAATACTTCCAATCATTATAATATACTTTTTGATGCAGGATTCATTTGTAGAAGGAATGACAACAGGAAGCGTGAAAGGATAAAAGATTATGGTAGAATTTCCAAAGTATGTAAAAATCAATGATTTGGATTTGGTAATGGCTATTCGTGAGGGAATGAATCCAATGCTGGAGTGGTATGATAAAAAACATAACAATCTTCCCTATTTTTGGAATTATATTTCTGGTCCCAAATATGGAAATAGTCATCATAAAAGTTATAGCTGTGTTCATTCCATGGGGCGATGGCTTGATGCTTTAGTTAATGCAGAAGCGATCACAGGAGAAGTCGTACCACAGGAAATATATGATCAATTGGCATTTTGGGCATATGAAATTTTTAATAATGATACTGGAATGATGGCTAATTTAAATGTAAATACATTTGAGTGGGAAAAGGTATGTGATCTGCATAATCTTAGGGAGGCAATGTATGCCTTTGTAGCATTGTTAAAGAAAAATCCAAATGATCAGAAGGCTAAAAAAGGCGCAGAACATTTGATCGATATGGTCGATCGATATACAGATTTTGAAACGGGAAATTGGAAGACAGACCTGTATGAACGTGAATGCGGAGGAAAAGTTGAATGTGGGGCTAGCAGTGAACGGGAAGTATATAGGTTTTCTTCTACGCTTGGAAGGTATATTGGGGGATTAGTCAGACTGTATATGGTATATCCGTATGATAAGGCGTTGGACCAGGCTATCAGGCTTACGGATACAGCATTAAAAAATGTTTTGCTTGATGATGGAGAATTTGACAGAGAAAGATTTGCAGAGCATCTTCATTCAACAAGTTCTATGATTTCAGGAATTGCTATGTTAGGCAGTTTGATTCAGAATCAAGAAATTTTATGCCGGGTAAAAAAATTTATGGAAAATGGATACTACCAGGTTGCTACCGATTTTGGATGGTGTTTAGAAAATGACAAAAGGGTAGATAATTGGGTGGGGGAAATTAATAACACAGGTGATTACCTGGAAGCATGTTTGTGCTTGGGCAAAGCAGGTTATGAAGAGTATTACGATAGAGCTGATAAGATGATAAGATGCCATCTTCTGCCATCGCAACTTTTGGATGTCAGTTTTATTTCAGATGAAGAATCTGAAGATGATTCCATTTCCAAAATGGCAACTAGGATGAAAGGAGCGTTTGGCTTCCCATGTCCATACGGTCATGAATATGAGCCTGGAAGCGAGATATCCTTCAATTGGGATATCGTTGGTGGAGGGGTTAGCAGCCTCTGTTGGGCATATAATCATATTGTGACAAATGTGAATGGAATTATCAGCGTTAATTTGCAGTTTGATTATGAAGATGAGAAAATTTGCTATAGAACGCCATATTCATGTGGAGAAATGAAAATTTTACTCAAAGAAGATCGAGTAGTCAGATGCCTGATGCCAAAAGATGTAGATTGGAATGCATTAATAAAGGAACTAAACCGACAGTCAATATTATTTTATATAGAAGGACAATGGTTATATCTATATGGAATTTATCAAAAGGGTATGTTGAGGTTGCCGGTTAAGTATTTGAAGCAACGTAAAAAATACTCATTTAGAAATAATGAGTTATTGGTAGACTATGTAGGAAATAGGATAGTTGGAATGAGTTCTGAAGGAAAAAGATTATGCTTTTTTAAGGAGGTAAATAAATGATTGAGAATACATTGTGGATGACATACTTTGAATATCTTCCTATCGAATTGAAGCAGGCAGAGGAAGAAGGAAAAAATGTTGAATTATATAGAAAAGAGATAGAAGAAATTATTCAGACATCAGGTGATATGTCATTTGAAGAAAAAGAAGAAAAGCCTGGGAAATACTGGATAGAATTGAAAAAGAACCAATTAAAAGAGAGTTCCCATATCAGGAACCAAATGAAATAGAAAAAATAGAGGAATTGAGAAATACGGAACTTAGAAGGAACTTTACTGTAGATCAAGCGACAATAGAAGACAGAGTTTGGGGTGCATGGCTTGGACGTTGTATTGGATGTTTGCTGGGCCAACCTATTGAAGGTTGGAAAAGAAAAAGAATTGAAGGGTTCCTTAAAGATACCGATAATTATCCAGTTGAGAGGTTTTTGTCATCTGATGTTTCAGAAGAAATAATTCATAAATATAATGTAAGTAATAATGGAGAAAATGCATTTTGTGATACTGTCACTCACTGGATTAATAACATTGTAGATATGCCAGAGGATGATGATACAAATTATACAGTCATAGGCTTGAAAACTCTTGAAATTTATGGAAAAGATTTTACGAGTGATCAAATTGCATGGATGTGGCTTACAAGTCTTGCAATGGGTCATGTTTCTACTGCTGAAAGAGTAGCGTATAGAAATATTGGCAATCTGGTGCCTACCTCTAAAAGTGGCTGGTGGAAGAATCCATATAGGGAATGGATAGGTGCACAGATCAGGGCAGATATCTTTGGTTATGTGTGCCCAGGGGATCCGAAGAAGGCAGCTGATATGGCATGGAGAGATGCAAGAATCTCTCATGCAAAAAATGGAATATATGGAGAAATGTTTGTAGCAGCTTTGCTTGCGGCAGCATATGCTGAAAGCAACGTTGTCAAATTAATTGAAACGGGTTTAGGCGAAATCCCTGCAACATCGAGACTTTATGAAGTAGTATTGGGAATAGTATCAGATTATTGTAATGGAGTATCAAAAGAGAAAGCTATTAATAAACTACATAGTAAATACAATGAAGATGATAGCCATGATTGGTGTCTCACTATTACCAATGCAGCTGTAGTTGCTATTTCGATTCTATACGGGGAAACTGATTTTACCAATGCGCTTGGTATAGCAATGGAATGTGGCTATGATACTGATTGTAATGGGGCTACGGTTGGTTCGATTATGGGAATAATGATTGGAGCAAAGAACATTCCAGAATCTTGGAAGAATAATGTGACTGGTATACTTAGAACAGGAGTTTCAGGATTTTATCAGGTGAGCATTGAAGAACTTACGAGACGAACATGTGCAATCATAGATAAAAAGTAAAAGAACTGATAGAGGGTTTAATACTGAGGTGTAGAATATGAAATATGGTATTTATTACGCTTATTGGGAAAAGGAATGGAATGGAGATTACAAATATTATATAGATAAAATTTCAAAATTAGGTTTTGATATTCTGGAAATTTCTTGCGGCGCTTTTTCTGACTATTACACGAAAGATCAGGAGTTAATTGATATTGGAAAATATGCGAAAGAAAAAGGCGTAACATTGACAGCAGGGTATGGACCTCATTTTAATGAAAGCCTGTCATCTTCAGAACCCAATACGCAGAAACAAGCAATCAGTTTTTGGAAAGAGACGCTCCGGAAATTGAAGTTAATGGATATTCATATTGTTGGAGGCGCACTCTATGGTTATTGGCCTGTAGATTATTCCAAACCTTTTGATAAGAAAAGGGATTTAGAGAATTCCATTAAAAACATGAAAATTATTAGTCAGTATGCTGAAGAATATGACATAATGATGGGGATGGAAGTTCTTAACCGTTTTGAAGGCTATATGTTGAATACATGCGATGAAGCGTTGGCATACGTTGAAGAGGTTGGCTCTTCTAATGTTGGTGTTATGTTAGATACTTTTCATATGAATATAGAGGAAGATAATATAGCAGCAGCCATTCGTAAAGCAGGAGATAGGCTTTATCACTTCCATATAGGAGAAGGAAATCGTAAAGTACCAGGAAAAGGTATGCTTCCTTGGAATGAGATAGGACAGGCATTGCGAGATATAAACTACCAACATGCAGCAGTTATGGAGCCATTTGTAATGCAGGGAGGAACAGTAGGGCATGACATTAAAATATGGAGAGATATCATTGGAAACTGTTCTGAAGTTACATTAGATATGGACGCTCAAAGTGCGTTGCACTTTGTAAAACATGTATTTGAAGTCTAATCGCGAAAAGTTTGATTGATTGCGAATGTCCGCTTTATAAAAATCTGATCATAGCATAGGGCAAAAGAAAAAAGTACAGAACAAATGTTTGAGTTTGCTCTGTACTTTTTTTTGCCTGAATGGTATACTAGTACATACTTAAATGAAACTTAAATGAAAAACTAAATTCCGGTTTTGGGACAAATGCAAGAGTAAATTCCATATAGGTCGAAGTTACTTTTGCACACATATTTGCCATATTGTCTTTGATAATCATTACTCCGTATAATGTACTTGCAGCTGATTGCCTGCCTGTGCAGATTGGAGA
>ENA-OQJN01000725-OQJN01000725.1-human-gut-metagenome-genome-assembly--contig:-NODE-725-length-12019-cov-2.589304_pt1 | contig 12019 bp, 14 predicted proteins | sample MGYA00242610_ERZ504777 | MGnify/ENA primary metagenome ERZ504777 (study PRJEB26092, sample SAMD00036350) | human gut metagenome | host: Homo sapiens | study: EMG produced TPA metagenomics assembly of... | reverse complement strand
AGTTTCACTACTTCGTTGGCTACATATTCTCCCATGCCATCATTCATACGTCGACCGGCAAGAATGATTTCAGGGTTGTATCCGTGACGCTGCGCACACTGAGCGAGATAATAAGGATCGACACCTATGCAATGTCCGCCTACAAGTCCCGGCTTGAATGGAAGAAAATTCCACTTTGTGGAAGCTGCCTCAAGCACATCCTGCGTGTCAATTCCCATCTTAGTGAAAATTTTGGAAAGTTCGTTGACAAAAGCGATGTTTATATCACGCTGCGAGTTTTCGATAACTTTAGCGGCTTCTGCCACCTTGATAGTTGAAGCAAGGTGGGTACCAGCTGTAATGACGGACGCATAAACTTCATTCACTTTCTTACCGATTTCAACTGTGGAACCAGAAGTAACTTTCTTGATTTTTCAACTGTATGAAGTTTATCTCCCGGATTTATACGTTCAGGGCTATAGCCTGCAAAGAAATCTTCATTATACTTCAATCCGGACACTTTTTCCACAACTGGAATACACTCATCTTCTGTAACACCGGGATAAACAGTAGACTCATAGACTACAATATCTCCTTTGGAAATCACCTTTCCAACAGTGGTACTTGCACCATAAAGTGGAGTTAAATCCGGATTGTTGTTCTCATCCACAGGAGTTGGAACTGCTACGATGTAGAAATTACAGTCGCGAATTTGTTCAATATCTGTTGTACATTTAAACCCATGATTGTTAATGGCATCCTGAAGTAGGTCATCAGCAACTTCAAGTGTTGCATCATGCCCCTTCATCAAAGCATTCACACGAGCTTGATTCATATCAAATCCCACAGTAGGATATTTAGTTGAAAAAAGTCGGGCAAGCGGTAAGCCTACATATCCTAATCCGACTACACAAATCTTAATACTTTTCATTTTTATATCAAATTATTCCAATACCATTTCACAGCTTCTTTCAACCCCTCGCGCATACTGTATTGCGGATTATAGCCCAATAACGATTTGGCTTTGTCAATACAAGCCAGAGAATGGGGTATATCTCCTAAACGGTTAGGACCATGAATCACTTCCACTTGAATAATCTCAGAATCAAACTCGCTCAAAAATTCTTTCAGATAGCCTACAAGTTGGTTCAATGTGGTGCGTTCACCGTAGGCTGTGTTATATATCTGATTTACAGCATTCTTATTATTGGTGGTCATAGCCAGCATATTCATCTGAACCACATTGTCTATATAAGTGAAATCGCGGCTGTATTCACCATCACCATTAATAACCGGACTTTCATGAGCCATCAGTTTCTTCACAAACAATGGAATCACAGCGGCGTATGCGCCAAACGGATCCTGACGACGCCCGAACACATTGAAATAGCGCAGTCCGATGCATTCCATACCGTATGTTTTGGCAAACACATCGGCATAGAGTTCGTTCACATACTTGGTAATGGCATAAGGAGATAGTGGCTTTCCTATCACATCCTCGACCTTCGGTAGTGACTTGCTGTCGCCATAAGTAGACGAACTTGCAGCATATATAAATCGTTTCACACCTGCATCTCGGGCGGTTACCAGCATATTCAAGAATCCGGATATATTGGTGTCGTTCGTAGTAATCGGATCTTTGATAGAACGAGGTACGCTTCCCAATGCGGCTTCGTGCATAACGTAATCCACACCCTCCACTGCTTTGCGACAATCTGCCAAAACCCGGATATCACCGACTATCAATTTAAACTTTTCAGAATAGCGTTCTAAAAGCGGGAACACATTCTCTGGCTTACCGGTGGCAAAATTGTCTAAACATACCACTTCATAGTTGTGAGCCAACAAATGCTCACAAAGATTAGAACCAATAAACCCGGCTCCTCCAGTAACCAAAATCTTATTCATATTTTAATTCTCCATCTTATTTCTTAAACACTCCACAAAAATCCAATGTCACCTTATCGCCCCTCCATTCCAGTTCTCTAAATGGAATGTGTGCCGTCAAAAACACCACGATATCTGCTTTGTCATAAGCCTCTTTATAATCAGTCAATTTAAAGACATTGTGTTTTTTTATATTCGGTTCCACAACCAAAATATCGGCATTATTGCAACTCTGCATCACTTTCGTAGTGATGTATTTTGCCGGGCTTTCACGCAAATCGTCGATATTGGGTTTGAAAGCAAGTCCCATCATAGCGACACAAGGTTTGCGATGATGTTTCAATTCAAACTCCAACATGGCATTCTTCACTTTCTCGGCACACCAGAAACTCTTGTAGTTGTTAATTTCACGGGCATCACTAATCAACTTACTTTCCGCAGGGAAATCAGCAGTGATAAAGTATGGATCCACCGCAATGCAATGTCCCCCAACACCGCAACCGGGTTGCAGGATATTCACACGCGGATGCTTGTTGGCAAGATTGACAAGCTCCCAAACATTGATGCCCGCCTTGTCGCAGATAAGCGAAAGCTCATTGGCAAAAGCAATTTGTACATCGCGACTAGAGTTCTCCGTCAGTTTGCACATTTCTGCCGTGCGACAGTTCGTTTTGTGAAGCGTACCTTGTACAAATTGGGAATAGAACTCAAAGGCCTTATCGGTAGATTCAGGATTTAAACCGCCTATGACACGGTCATTATGTACCAATTCATAAATCACATTACCGGGTAATACGCGCTCCGGACAATAGGCAATATAAATCTTACCTTCCAGTTCCGGACGTTCATTAAAGATGATGCGTGCCATGGCCTCTGTGGTTCCTACGGGTGAAGTGGATTCTATTACATAAAGATCCCCTTCTTTCAGCAACGGCAATACCGCATGAGTAGCAGCTTCCACGTAACTCACATCAGGTTCATGGTTTCCCTTGAAAGGGGTAGGAACTACCATAAAATAAGCATCACTTACTTCTGGTGTAACCGAAGCCTTCAACATGCCAGTTTTCACTACTTCCTGTAACATTTTCTCCATACCAGGTTCAATGATGTGTAGATGTCCCGCATTAGTCATTTCCACTACATGGGGATTGATATCAACTCCCGTTATCTGAATGCCGTGCTTGGCAGCGATAATGGCTGTGGGCAAACCAATATAACCCAAGCCCATAAAACATGCTTTCATTCCCTATTGTTAAAAATTGTAATTATATTATATACGATCCTGTAAAGATCGGCCAGATACATTCACGCCGATTTCCCTACCGATGCTCTGGTTGACTTTCTTTCTATACTCTACTCCTACAAGGATAGGGCTCACGCTTATCACATTACCATTCTCGGGAGAGGAGCTTATGATCAGTTCGATGATGCAGGAGGCTTCCTCGCCAAGCTTTGGGGGCTCTATCTTGATTTGTTGAAGGATGCCGGCGAATGTTTGTCCGCACCGTTTCTCCCTTTTCAGTATCTCGTTCAATCGAGTGATACGCTCAAACAGCGTCGTGCCGGACGAGCCGCGTAAGTGCTTGATGAATGGGCGTAATCGGGTGTAGAAGTCTCTCTTCTCTGAATTTTCCTTGGTGACTTCCAGCTCATGCAGCAACATGGGGAGCACGACGTGATCCATCACATGATCCATATTCATGCAGTTTCTCATACGTCCGACATAATACTTTAATCTCTCCACATTGGGGATATATCGGTATAGAGACCATTCTTCATCGCTCAATTGTATATTGGTAAATGTCTTTTTTCCTCAACTCTCATTTCTTTATTTATTTCCCGGATTTCCGAATAGGCACGGAATCATAACCGAATGCTTTTATTTATTCATGGTTTAATGTCTTCGCTCCGGTAGCTTCGCAATATCATTCGAATGAGAAAGCAATCTAAAGTATTCATTAAAAAAACTTTTTATTATATGAACGAACCGAATTTCCGCATCCGCCCCTACTCCAAAAGGGAGTTGGCGAAGCTCTATTTTCCTGATACAAATAACGAGGAATCTGCCATCGCAAACCTCCGTAACCTGATGAAGCATAACCCCGACCTGATCACCGAGTTGAAAAAAGCGTACTATAAGCCTCACAACAAAACGTTTACGCCTAAACAGACAGGCATCATCGTACAGTATCTCGGTGAACCGTAAGCGGGAACTGAAGCCGTTAGTTATTCACTAGGTATAGCCGCTAGTTATTCACTTGACAAGCCATTAGTTATTCACTTCGGAAACGCCTTAAACGAAACAACCGGAATGAAACCGAAAGCATCGGTAAAGTGAGGTTTTCGACTTCCTTACTTTTGTATCAGTCAATGACATTGATAAAAATAACAGAGTATTCACTATTAAAATTTTAACATTATGGCACAGCCTTTTTATGCTAGAAAAATCGATTTGAACATTGGCCCTCGTAAGGGAGAAACTGTTTACAGTGCTCAAGCTTATTATTATGGTACAATCACTACCAAGCAGGTGGCTACCCAGATCGCACAAGAGTCGGCCTTGACACCGGCCGACGTGATCGGGGTCATCGAACGTCTCGCTTATTTCTGCCAAACCCACATGGCGCTTGGTTACAAGATCAAGCTGGACGGATTGGGCATCTTCTACAACGAGTTGCTCACCGAGAAAAGCGTAAGCACACCCAAGGAGGTGACAGCCAAGCTGGTGAAAAGTATCCGACCAGCGTTTAACGCCGAGTATACGATCCTTAACGGGACGTTCCGTTATGCGCTCCTGCCCGAGAAAACCAATTTGGTGAGAATCGACTTTAAGGGTGGGGTACCTATCGTAACTCCCGAGGAAGGGGACTCCGAAAGTCCCGACGAGATCTGATCTCCAAGAACTATACATTATTCACCCTCAAATTTGAACAGACATGAGCAATTCAAGTAAAATCGATTGGAAGAAAATAGTCCAAGCTATCGTACAGGCTATTATCGCAGCCTTAACGGCATTAGGTGTATCTTCCTGTGTTTCTCACTTCTAAATTCTAGTGACAATGACGCAAGAAACATTTCCCATGATTGTCGGCGGAGAAGAGACGCTCAACGAGCGTACCCTGCTGACGCAAGTGGAAAGCGGATTGATGATGAATGGGGCGGACTCTGTCCGCTTCATCGTCATACATTGCTCCGCTACCCAAAGTGACCGTGACTATACGGTGGAACAGCTTCACCGTGACCATAAGGTACGGGGATTCCGTACCATCGGCTATCATTTCTATATCCGCAGGAGTGGAATCGTGACACAGCATCGCCGACTGCTGGAAGTAGGTGCCCATGTCCGTGGACTCAATCGTTGCAGCATAGGTATTTGTTATGAAGGCGGATTGGATGAAAGCGGCAAAACCGCCGATACCCGTACCCCGGAACAGAAGGAGCGATTGAGGGAACTCCTGTGGAAACTCCACACGCTCTTTCCTCATGCGTTTATCGTGGGGCATCGTGACTTGCCCGGCGTAAAGAAAGCTTGTCCCTGCTTCTCGTGCGATGAATATCGTTACTTGTTCCATTAACTATCCCGGGAAATGTGTCGCTATGATGCCTTGCAACATTCGAGAGACATTTCCCGATATTCTTTTCTTCATAACACTTTCTTTCCAAAGCGTAAGGCTATGAATATCAGTTCCACAGAGTTGATAATAGCCGTTTTTCAGTAGCCACTCCGCCTTACCTCGAACCTCCGGACCATATGCACCGATCAAGGAAAGGAGATTCAATTGGAACCTCACGTTCATACCTTTCAATCGCCAATAATCTTTCTCATTCATATAGGTATATCGTTCGGGATGCGCCAGTACAGGTATATAGCCTTTTGCCTTGATCCGAAGCAGAATATTATTTAATCCCATCGGAGGATTAAAATAGGAAGTCTCCACTAGCAAATGTTTTTGAGCCTTGCCAATCGGCAACAAGTCTTCCGAGGCCAGTCGCTCCTCAAATAAGTTATCCAACATGTATTCCGCGGCTAAATGGAGAGCTATACCTCCGGAATAATATTGAAGAAGAAGCTGGAAACGTTCTCTCAATTTCTCGCTCGTGTTGGGAATGTCTTCCATGACATGGGGAGTAAGCCAAATAGATTTAACTCCTAGTTTCTCCAAACAATCCAACGTATCCAAAGATTCACCCAACGTCCGTATACCATCATCCACCCCGGGTAATATATGTGAATGGTAATCAGTAAATCCCTCCAAAATACCGCTTCCCACAAGACTGGTCTGCTTTTTGAAAAACCACATCCTATTTATTCCTCTTTCGTATATCCGGCGTAGCCGTAATGGTAGCCATATTTGTAGCCATAACGGTTACCTCCTCCGTCTGTTCCATTTAAGATCAAAGACATGTTGCCGTATTTACGTTCCGTATGGAACTTCTCGACATCCACTAACAGGTTTCGGTCAAGTAATCCCGCACGGATGATAAACAAGGTCAAGTCTGAGTACTTATTGATAATGGAAGCATCGGCCACGATCTCGACCGGCGGACAATCGATAAAGATATAATCATACTCCATACGGAGCTGTTCCAGCAATGTGGCAAAACGTTCCGAGAATAAAAGTTCCGTAGGGTTTGGGGGGATCGCACCTACGGGAATCACATCCAAACCGGCGATAGTTTCTCCCTTTACGATAATAGAGCTATAATCCGGAACCTGTCCGCTTAGGTAATCGGATATGCCACACTTTGGAGAATGGATATAATCGCTAAGGGATGCTCGACGAAGGTCCATATCTATCGCCAGAACTTTTTTACTTTTTACGGCGAGACTCGTGGAGAGATTCATCGTTATAAAGGTCTTACCGCTACCGGGATTCAAGGAAGATACCATGATAACCTTTGAGTGAGCGTCTTTTCCCATCATGAACTCTAAATTGGTACGTACTACCCGGAATGCCTCATTGATTACGTTGCGGCTTTTTTCCTTGACTACGATTATGGCCTTTTCCTCTTTCTTACGCCGGAAAAAGCCTTTTTTCGCCCGATATGACAAAGGTATCTCTCCAACGAATGGAATGGTCAATCGCTCTATATCTTTTCGCCCGCGAATAGTCGTATTCATATTCTCCAACATAAACAGGATCACGACCGGTATTAACAAGCCGAGCGCAAAAGCTACCAATAAGATATTCTTCTTAACCGGGGCTATAGGAAGCATATTTCCCGTCGGCGGGGTGATCAACCGTGTATTATATGCCGTAAAAGCTTGGGACAACTCATTCTCCTCACGTTTCTGCAACAGGAATAAATACAATGACTCTTTTACCTTTTGCTGACGTTCCACTGATAACAGGTATTTCGCTTGCGAGGGATTAGCGGCGATACGGGCCGTGGTTTGCTTCTCGCTTTGTCGCAAAGTACTAATTTGCGTATTAAGCGTGACTACCAGATTATCAATGGACGAGATGATAGCCGTACGCATGGCCTGCAAGGAATGATCCAGATCCATCACCAACGGATTTCGCTCGCTACTGTTCGCCACTAAATTGTTACGTTGCAACTGCGTCGTATTGTATTCTGATATCTGATGTTCTATATTGGTGCTTTCCAAACCGGAGTTAGCCGGTAGCAACTGGTTCTTGCTGGAAGCGTTCGTCAAGTAGTTCCGGATATAACGGGCCATGGATAACTGAGTGTTCAAAGTAAGGATGCGGGAATTGGTCTCGCTGGATTGCGCCAGATACAAACTGGAGGCCGCTTGCACATCCGGCAGCAGATTCTCGCTTTTATAAGTAGAGATATTCTCATCCACGCTCCCCAACTCCCCCTCAATCACACCCAAACGATCATTGATAAACATGGAGGTACTGATGGCGATCTGGTTCTTGTCTTTTACCCAATTCTCATTATAGACGGATATCAAGGTATTCAATATGTCTTCCGCACGCCGCACACTGACATCCTTAATCGAGAGGTTGATCACCGTTGATTTCTCGTCGCTTAACGCTACGCTCAAATTACCGGAATAGGCGGATAACGTGCCATACAGACCGGATCGCGAGACATAAATCGGCTGAGCGAACGCTCCTTGAAAATAAGGGGTCGGATCTATCGTCAGTTTACCCACCGGAGTCGTAACCAACTCCCGTAACTTACAGGTCATGACCGAGGTCTCTTCAAGCTCCTCACCCTCCCGAATGAAATCGGATAGTTCCACGTTCTCCTCATCCAGCAAACGTAAGGTAAAAGACACGGATTCATTATCTTGCAAATCCGCAAAATGAAACAGAGACCGGAAGATCCTGTCCATAAAGGACTTTGCGATAAAAAGCCCCATCCGTATGATAGGCAACATCCAAACGCAATCGATTCACGACATCCAGCATAATCGCAGGAGATTGCAAGGATATCAACTCATTGTTCACATTGGTGTTCGCCTGAAAAAGCCCCAGATCGGAAAAAGAGCCTCCCAACCTCGCCGGAAAGAGATTGCCCCTTCGACTCGTCCTTGATCAACAAAGCCGCCGACCGCATATAAACCGGAGGAGTAACCAATACATAAAGAATAGCGACACTTAGCGTTATCCCCAAAGAGATGACAAACCAATACCACTTGGAGAGACAGAGGTAAAACAAGTCCTGAATCCGCATGAAGTCCTCCGGTTGACCCGTTCTAACGTTATTTTGAGCCATAATTTTTAATGAATGAATTGAATGATCAATTATTATTTGAATACAAGTACGCTAATCGTTGTCAACAAGGAAGCCAGCGATATCCAAAAGGAGGTGGAACGAACATTGTTTCCGTTGACAGTGGACTGACGTGCCCGCACGGTATTCGGCTCCACATAAATCACGTCATTCTGCTGGAGGTTATAGGCGGGAGACGCATACATCTGGCTGGCGGAGCAAAGGTCTATGCCGTAAACTCGTTGCGCTCCATTTTCCTCACGTAGTACCATTACCTTATCCCGTTTGCCATAAATCGTCAAATCGCCCGCCATACTGATAGCGTCTAACAAGGTCATTTGATCCCGGTCGATATTGAAACGCCCCGGGTTGTTCACCTCACCCAGAACCGATATTGTAAGGTTCATAAATTCAACGGTCACCACCGGATCTTTTACGTAATTCCCTGTAATCAACGCATCCTTGATAAAGGCCGCTATCTCAGACCGGCTTTTCCCCGCCACATGGATTTTTCCCAATACAGGAAAATCAATCTCACCCCGATCGTCTACCGTATAGCCGGACAAGCCACGACTTGATCCACTACCTTGCGATACCTGTCCGACCTGCTGCGACAGGATCGGCAAATTAAATAGGTTGGTCAGTTGGGGATCTCGGCTATTCACCAGAATAGAGATCTGATCGCCCGGTCGTATCTTGACCGTCAATGGAGACACGACCTTCTGCTCACTCTCTCCGGGGTGAAGATCTTGAAAATAATTCGTTTGGTGCGTAGTGGAACAGGCGCTTAAAAGAAATAACAACCCTACCAATTGTATGAAAAACACATGTGAATAACGAGAACTCTTATTCATGATATAAAATTAATTGATTTGATTTCATTGATGCCACTCTTTTTCCTGATAAAGGATGATGCACCGGTTGATGATAAGATGTATCAATGCCCACAACAACATATTTAGTACCAATAACCAAGTAAGATTTAAAACCGGGGACAGCAGGATATTCATCCCTATGAAAAAGAAGGAGATTAACAGGACCGTCACCAATACCGTACGGACACGCATACCAGTCCGCAACAACTTATGATGGATGTGATTCTTATCCGGTAAGAAGGGATTCCTGCCTTTACGTAATCGATGCAACACCACACGGAAGACATCAAGAAGAGGAACCAGGAGCGTCGAGAATGCTATAACCATATAAGGGTTTGTCCGGACCTCCCCATCTGAATGTACGACACTTAGTTGTATTACCAAGAAGCTGAGGATATAACCGATCGTCAAGCTTCCTGTATCCCCCATGAAAAAGTTTGTGCCCACGCTGAGCGTTGCCAAAAACGTTATAGAACCAGAAAGGTATCAATATACCTAATGTAGCTAACGCCAACAATGCATAAAAATAAGATCCGTTAGATATACAGATAGCCGCCAATACGGTAAGCGCGATACAACTCAAGCCGGAAGCCAAGCCGTCTATACCGTCAATCAGGTTAATAGCGTTGGTTATATAAACGACTATCAAAACCGTCAAAGGAATACCCACCCACGAAGGAAGCATATAAATTCCGAACAAACCGCCTAACGAGTTAATCCATGCCCCCGGCAACACCAATAGGATCGCCGTAAAAACCTGAACAACAAATTTGTAACGATAACCGACACCCACCAGATCATCTGCCACACCAATGAGATAAAGTAGCATACAACCACTGACCCAAAACAGTAACTCCAACAAACTTCGATCGGTTAGCAAACGAGCTATCGGAATCCCAACGCAATGGAACAGACCGATTATCAAACAGAGCGACACGAGTATCGCCGGGAAGAAAGAGATACCTCCCAAGCGGGGAACAGGTATGGAATGCACCTTACGCTCGTCGGGCTGATCGAACAATCGTTTCTTATAGGAGATCAACAAGATATTGGGGATAAGTATCAATCCCTGTAAAATGGATATCAAAAAACCACCCGATAAAAAAAGACCGGTCTCTATTATCGTTCTCATATTTTTTGAATAAAGCTTTGTGGGATATAGGAGGTCGCTACGGCACAGACCCCCTGAATGGCGACAACCAAACGGCTGTTTTTCTTGATCCGGCAGATATATCCTTCCGCCCCCTTGAATTTCCCGTCAATCACTCTCACACGTTCTCCCCGACAAAACTTGGTACTGTCAGCCCCCAAATATTCCATTCCTTTCTCGCCGGATGACGTGACCAACATGAAAATATTCATCTCCCGGTCCGGAATGATAAGTGGCACCTTTTTCAATTCCTTATCTCTTGTATACAGTATCACCTTGTCCGTGAATTGTCGCTGTATCTCCATCGCACGCAACGTCGTAGAATGAAAGAACAGGATTGAACTGATAATTGGTTTACGTATGATCTTTCTTACTCCATTCCGCATGACCACCGCATCCTCACAAGGGAAATAGCAATCGATATCATCCTTCTTGAGGGATTCCTCGATCTCAAAAACTTTGTTATAAAATACTTTTAGCGCAAACCAATGGTTGCCGTCAAGTGTTATTGTTTTCAATGAATTATACCGTTTTTATTCATGTACAAAGAGGATATACCTTCCATTCCTGTATTTCCTTATTTTTTGATTAAAGGATATACAGCAATCAAGGTTAATCCGGCTATTTTTATATAAAATTCCGAAATGAGGACCATTCCTGACTACAGTGAATGGGAAACCCTAACCCTATATTTCTACCGTTTCTTGGTAAGAAACAGTACAAATAGTTATTTATCTTATTATCAAATACATAAAATATATAAAAACTACTTTTTTACTCGGTTTACTCAATTTGATACTCGAAAAAAGATAAGGTTGTTGTCGAAAAAAGTATACACTCTCATTTTCCAGACCAGACAAAGAATAATAGAGAAGAAAACAATTAACGTATTTATATATGCTATTTGTTAACGAGTTACATCAACAGAGGATACAATTTATATCCAAAATCCCCCCTTTATTTTTTGTTTTGCAGATTATAATTACATTTGCGACGTATTTCTAAGATTTCTTACCAAGAGACAGTAGAATTTAGGTCTTTTAAAATTCCATTATTCGCATTGTCTATCAACGAGTTATCCAAAGAGTCCAAATAAATAAGAGTTGTCTTCTCGGAGGTATGTCCCATTCCTGCGCTGATAACCGCAACAGGGATATTATGATTGCGTGCAGCGGTAGCCCAACTATGGCGGGGAGTGTATGAAGATAGAGGCAATGTCTCACCGATTAACTTCCCCAATCGCTTTAATTTCTGATTATGGTAATTCAATCCCGTTTGGTATTGCAAGTAAGCCCGATCCGGATTTTCATCGGTAATGATTGGAATACATAGGGAGTTTTCGAAGAGTCCGATAGATATCGTCTCAAGATCGCCTCTATACAAGGTTCAATTCGCAACGTCAGGTTTTGACCGGTCTTATGGCGACAGTAAGTAATTA
>ENA-OQJN01000724-OQJN01000724.1-human-gut-metagenome-genome-assembly--contig:-NODE-724-length-12029-cov-2.508234_pt1 | contig 12029 bp, 11 predicted proteins | sample MGYA00242610_ERZ504777 | MGnify/ENA primary metagenome ERZ504777 (study PRJEB26092, sample SAMD00036350) | human gut metagenome | host: Homo sapiens | study: EMG produced TPA metagenomics assembly of... | reverse complement strand
AAAAATGATCCGGCGGACCACAAGTACAGTTTCCGCCTGAACGCCGAGGAGAACACAAGATTTGAAAAGTTGCTGGCGGATTCAGGAGCCGGCAACCTCACGCTGTTCATCAAGAAATCCATCTTCTCGGGACAGATAAAGGTCGTGAAAATAGACAAGGCGACGATGGACTATTACATCAGGCTGACAGAATTCCACAAACAGTTCCAGGCTGTAGGCAACAACTACAACCAGGTGGTGCGTGCCTTGAAGAACAATTTCGGGGAGAAACGGGCGAGAGCGTTGCTCTATAAACTGGAAAGATTGAGTCTTGAGCTGATGCTCGTCTGTAAAAAGGTCATGGCGCTAACCCAGGAATACGAGCGGAAATGGTTGCAAAAATAAGTCATGGCATGAGTCTTTACGGAGCACTTGCATATAACTATGAGAAGGTAGCGGCTGGTACGGCTGAGATCCTTTCCGGTAACCGTATGATTTCCGACCGGCTCGGATTGCCAAGCGAGGATATACGCCTAGCATTGCTCTCTTTTGAGAATTACCTGCTGGCAAACCGCAACACGGAGAAGCCCGTCCTGCACATTTCCCTTTCCCCAGCACCGGAAGACCGGCTGACCGACGGGCGGCTGGCAGAACTGGCGGAACGTTATATGCAGAAGATGGGGTATGGGAACCAGCCTTACATCACCTACAAACATACCGATACCCACAATACCCATATCCATATTGTCAGTGTCTGTGTGGATGAACAGGGGAAAAAGATCAGCGATGCCTACGAGCATCGGCGTTCCATGACCGCCTGTCGGGAGCTGGAAGTGGATTTCGGTCTGCGAAACGGAGCGGATGCGGAAAAGCGGAATCCAAAAGCGGAACTAAGAAAGGTGGACGCTTCCTTGGGAGATGTCCGCCATCAGGTAGGTAATACCCTTAAAGCCGTATTGGAAAGCTACCGTTTCCAAACCTTCGGGGAATACAATGCGCTGCTTTCCACGCTCAACATCGAGGCGAAACAGGTCAGGGGAGAATACAACGGTACCCCATATACCAGTATTGTATATTCGGTCACGGATGATACCGGCAAGGTTGTCAGCCCACCGTTCAAAAGTTCCCGATTTGGGAAACGCTTCGGAAATGAACAGTTGGAAAAGCGGATGCTGATAAATCTGAAAGCTCTCAAAGATGGGAAATGGGCCCCCTCCATACAGGCGGACATCGTTCGTGCCTTGCGGCAGGCGGATTCACGGAAACGGTTTGTGGAACTGCTCAGGCAAAGGCGTATTGATGTGGTCTTCCGCGAGAATGAGCGGGGACGTATCTATGGTGTCACCTTTATTGATCACAACCATCGGGAGGTATTCAACGGCTCACGCATGGGCAAGGAGTTTTCTGCCAATGTGTTCAACGACTATTTCAAATGGTTGGAAAACATACCTGAAAAGGAACGGGGTGGACATTCCGCTACAGAACTTTGGCAGCATCACCGTCACGAATCCTCTAGCACGCTCGAACTGGCGGCAGGCATTCTCTCCTTGGAAACCAATCCGCGGGATTACGAGGAGGAAGCCTTTGCACGCCGCATGAAGAAAAAAAAGAAGACCGGACGCAAGCGTGGCATTTAGACAAAACAAGTATCAACCCATTTATATACAATTCTTATGCAGCAGGAAGATGATTTGAGGGCACTTGCCAAGATTATGGAATTCGGCAGGGCCGTGAGTATTTTTCTTTTGGTGGTACACGTCTATGTGTACTGCTATCCGAGTATCACCGCATGGCACCTGAACCTTGAGGTGATAGACCGGATTCTGGTAAACTTCAACAACACGACTGGAATTTTCAACTGTATTCTCTGGAGCAAACTGTTGGCAGTGCTCCTGTTGGCCGTTTCCTGTCTGGGTACGCATGGGGTCAAAGGTGAAAAGATAACCTGGCCTAAAATTTATGCGGCATTGGTGGCAGGATGCGCATTGTTTTTTCTGAACTGGTGGCTTCTTGAACTGCCATTACCGCACGCGGCAAATACCGCATTCTATATTTTTACTCTTACGGCAGGCTATCTCGCCCTGTTGATGTCGGGGTTATGGATGAGCCGCCTTTACAGGCACAACCTCATGGAAGATGTGTTCAATATGGAAAATGAGAGTTTCATGCAGGAAACCCGACTGATGGAGAATGAATATTCGGTAAACCTCCCGACGAGATTCTATTATAAAAAACGCTGGAATAACGGATTTGTCAATATTGTCAATATTTTCCGTGCCTGCATGGTTATCGGGACACCGGGCAGCGGCAAATCCTATGCGATAGTCAACAGTTACATCCGCCAGCTTATAGCCAAAGGCTTTGCGATTTACATCTACGATTACAAGTTTGATGACCTGTCCACCATCGCCTATAATTCTTTGTTGAAAAATATGGACAAATACGAGGTCAAGCCCCGGTTCTATGTCATCAATTTTGACGATCCGCGTAGGTCTCACCGGTGCAATCCCATTAATCCGAAATTCATGACGGACATTTCCGATGCGTACGAGGCGAGCTATACGATAATGCTCAACCTCAATCGCACCTGGATCGAAAAACAGGGGGACTTCTTCGTGGAGTCTCCTATCATTCTGCTTGCGGCAATAATCTGGTATTTAAAGATTTACAAAAATGGTATTTACTGTACGTTTCCCCATGCGGTGGAACTGCTCAACAAACCCTACTCAGACCTGTTCACCATCCTGACCTCTTATCCGGAGCTGGAAAACTACCTTTCTCCCTTCATGGACGCATGGAAGGGAAATGCCCAGGACCAGCTCCAAGGCCAGATAGCCTCGGCTAAAATACCCCTTACGCGCATGATCTCCCCACAACTCTACTGGGTGATGACCGGTAATGATTTTTCATTGGATATCAACAATCCGAAAGAGCCCAAACTGCTCTGCGTGGGCAACAATCCGGACAGGCAGAACATTTATTCGGCAGCGCTCGGATTATATAATTCCCGTATCGTCAAGCTTATCAACAAGAAAAAACAGCTTAAATGCGCCGTTATCATCGACGAGCTTCCCACCATCTATTTCCGTGGGCTTGACAACCTGATCGCGACGGCGAGAAGCAACAAGGTGGGCGTGCTTCTGGGTTTTCAGGATTTCAGTCAATTGACACGTGACTACGGAGAAAAAGAATCCAAGGTCATCCAGAACACGGTGGGGAATATTTTCAGCGGACAGGTGGTCGGTGAAACCGCAAAAACGCTTTCAGAGCGCTTCGGCAAGGTGCTTCAGCAACGTCAGTCCGTATCCATCAACCGTCAGGACGTATCCACCTCCATCAACACACAGCTAGACTCGCTCATTCCCGCATCAAAGATCGCCAACCTCTCACAAGGCACGTTTGTCGGGGCTGTGGCGGATAATTTTGATGAGAGGATAGAGCAAAAATATTTCATGCCGAAATTGTCGTGGACCATACCAAGATCAGCGCGGAAGAAAAGGCTTATCAGAAAATCCCGGTCATCAACGACTTCAAGGACAGGAACGGTAACGACATCATGATGCAACAGATACAACGCAATTACGACCAGATCAAGGCGGATGCGCAGGCTATTATCAATGAGGAGATGCGGCGTATCAAAAATGACCCTGAACTCCGTAAACGACTGGGTCTGGAAGATGAAAAAGGAAAGGACCCCGACAAATCATGACAAGTGGAGGGGTAATTGAAGAAATTATACCCCGCCTGATCGGATTATTGAAAAAGATGCCGTATATTTGAAACTTGAAATAGAGAAATAAGGCCGGTCTCGACAGTTGGGACCGCCATTATTATACATAAGTCGCAAGACGTCTCGAACAGGAATCTGACAAATTCAAAAACACAGAGGCTATTGCGTGAGGCTTATGCTATACCTTATAGCATGAGCCCATGCGGGTTTCTGTGTTGGGCTTTGTCAGAGCCTCTGTTCGAAATAAGCATGGGTTTCATGCTTTTTTAACAAGAGGTATGGCAAAAATTCAAGTTATCATGGCACTCACTTTGGACGGGTTCCTTCCGCATGAAGACGAGATGCTTATGCGATGGGTGAGGGAAAACAAACGGTATGGTTTCCCACGCTGGCAGCGACAGGCCACATTCCACATCTACCCCCATTACGGTTTGATGGACTTGCTGAATGTAAAGGAAAAGCATGACAAGGATTGTATTTATCTGGCAGGAGTGGGAGATGGAGGAAGTGCGGAATATGCCGATGGACTTTTTCGGTATAATCTGGTGGATGAGACAGTACTTTTTCTGCTGCCCCTTTCTTATGGTGGTGGAATCCCCTTGACGGGAGAATTCCGGTCTGCCCGCTGGAAACTTCTTGGCTGCAAAACTTTCTCCAACGGAATCTGCCGGCTTATGTATAAACGAAACGGATGAAGATGCTATCTCAACCCATACCTTTCCATTTTCTTGTATAGCGTCGGACGGCTCATCCCCAACATTCTCGCCACACGACTGATCTTACCTCCACATTCTTCCAGAATCTTCCTTATTAGTTCTTTCTCTTCTGCTTCTTCCATCAAGCCTTTTTTACATTTTTTCGCCTGTCCTACAGATGGTCGCATTAAGATTCAGATCTTTATGGGTTAACAATGGAGATACCGCCAACAGGACAGCACGTCTTATCCGGTTGTCAAGTTCACGCACATTGCCCGGCCATGAGTGGGAAAGCATGGAGATTTTGGCTTGTTCGGTAAAACCGGAGGTCTCCACACGTATCTCTTCTGAATGTTGCTCACGAAAGAAGTCAGCCAGTGGTAATATATCTTCCGGGCATTCGGAGAGAGAGGGCTGGCGTATCTCAAACTCGGCGAGACGGTAGTACAGGTCCTCCCGGAAACGTCCCTCCCGTATGGCACGCTCCATATCCTCGTTGGTGGCCGACAATATCCGTACATCGGCTTCAAGTTCTTTGCGGCTGCCCACTGGACAATACACTCTTTCCTGTAATACCCTGAGCAGCAGTGTCTGCATTTCGGGAGGCATGTTTCCGATCTCGTCAAGGAAGAGCGTACCGCCCTTGGCCGTCTCAAAATAGCCGGCAGTATCCTTTTTCGCATCGGTAAATGCCCCCTGCACGTGACCGAAGAACTCAGATGCGGCAAGTTCCCCCCGGATACAACCACAGTTCACCGCCACAAAAGGCTTGTCCTTACGCCCGCTATGCTGTTGGATCAGCTGTGCGACAGATTCTTTTCCGCTACCGTTCGGTCCAAGGATCATGACGGAACAATTCAAAGGAGCCACACGACAAGCTATCCGCTCGGTCTCCCGGACCGCCCCGCTAAGCCTTTTTCATTAATGATTTCTTCGGGGGAACGGAAACTGGCAGGCCGATCAATCCCCGTAACAGTGCCATCAGTTGATTCTCGTGGACAGGCTTGGACAAGTAGTCCTTTGCGCCCAATTTGACGGCACGCACCGCATCTGCAATGGAGGCATGTTCGGTCATCACCACAAAAGGGATATGTAATCCTTGTAACATGCTCCATTCCAGTAAGCTGATGCCATCCCCTTCGGGAAGGCGGACATCCGTCAGTACCAGCGCCACGTTATTCCCCTTGATTTTCCGGCGTGCCGAAGGCTCATCTATAGCAGTCAATACCCCGTAACCGGCTTTCTGTAGCCATCTCTCAAGAATATCGCAAAGAATCAGGTTGTCCTCTACGATCAACAAAGTCTTTTTCATCCCCGTCATTTTTCTTTCTTAATTCATTATTTACTTCGTCTATCAGTAACCGTATCTGTTTCATAATTTTCATCGTGTACTCTCTGACCGTCTCGTTGCTCGAGGTCCTGTCATGCAGGAGCTTCCGATAACCGGACAGCACATCGTTGGCCCCTAACAACTCCCAGACCGGAGCCATCCGATGTACGATCCTCCGCATGGCTTCCCGGTCGGTTTTTCTCAAAGCCTCCTTCAGTTCGGCAATATCTTTTTCCGACTCTTTTGCGACAAGACCGAACATATGACGATGGTCGTCTGTACTTTCCATCAGGCGGGAATAGTCGAACGGAGACATGCCTGTACTTCTGCCCTCCGTAACGGAGGAGATAAAGGCCAGCAGTCCTTTTGAAGAGAAAGGTTTGTGTATGCAACCGCAAAAACCGGACTTCATATACACGCCCGAGTCCCCGTCCCCCCGTGCCGTCATGACAGCGACCGGAACGGTACGGGAATTTCCGATATCCGAGTTACGCAGTAATCTCAACAAGCCGAAGCCATCGGTCACGGGCATCTGTATATCTGTCAATACCAAATCATAATCCAAGCGGTCGAGTGCTAGAATGGCTTCTTTTGCATTTTGGCAGGTCGTGCATTCCACCCCGTTGCGCCCGAGCATGTCTTCCGTTATTTTCAGAAGGATGCTGTCATCATCCACTACCAGTACATGTTTGGGAAGTATCGTCGCAGATTGTACCGGAAGCTCCTCTGTTTCCGGTTCTTCTGTCGTTTCCGAAAGGGGAAACGACAGGCGGAATGTTGTACCTTTACCTGGGCGGCTCTCTACTTCAATGCTTCCGTCCAGTACCTTTACAAGAGCTTTCGTGATAAAAAGCCCAAGACCGAAACCTTCCGAGTTTATCTCCTGCGCCGCACGCTCGAACGGACGGAAGACACGTTCCAATGTCTCCTCGTCCATACCGATACCGGTATCACCAACCTCCACATATAATCTTCCCGCCATATACTCGGTATGGAAACGGATCGTACCCGACAGGGTGAACTTGATGGCGTTTGTCAGCAGATTGTCCAATATTTGTTCTAGTTTGTCTGCGTCTCCTCTCACTGTAATATCGCCGACATTCTTATGCCGGTGCTCGAACAGCAAGGCCCGGCCACCCGCTTTGCGGGCATATTCCTTCGATATGTTGTCAAGCAAGTTATTTAGACGGAAAGGAACCTCGTTACGGGTATCCTTGGTCTCATTGATCTTATAAACATCCATCAGGTTGTTTACCAGATTCAGTATATGGCGGCAGGAATGGCGGATGTTCTCCAGATAGCCTTCCCGTTTTTCTTTTCACGGGTTTCCGAGGCCAGTTCCACGCAGTTGTTGATATTACCCAATGGTCCTCGTATATCGTGCGAGATGGTCAGGATGATCTGTTTACGCATACCGAGCAGTTCCTCGTTCTCACGGTTTATCCTTTGGAGCTGTGCCCGCCTTCCCTTTCTTTCCTAATGTCATGCCGTATGATCAGGAAAGAGATGAATAGCAAGGAGGAAGCAGAGACGATTACCAAGACAAACAGTTTGAAAGAAAAATCTCCGGCTTCCGTGATTTTTCCTCACGACTGATGAACGCCGCCTGCGCTTGCCCGTCAAGATGGGTGATGAGTATTTGCAACTTCCGGTTCAAGGCCTTATTCTGTATGCGCAGACTGTCGGTATACATGTCTATCTGGCGTTCACGTTCCTCTTGCATGGCGATCAGCTTCTCATTCAAATCTTGCAGTCCTTTCGATGGCTCGAAGACCTGTACGCTCCTTTTCCCTCCGAACCAACCGGCAATCCCTTTTTTCTTTTGAGTGACTGTCCGGGTACGAACCGCTTCCCTGATAACAATAGGCAGACGATTTGCGAGCAGGCTGTCCGCTTCCCCCTGTCTGGTAATGGTCTCCATAATGCGGAGCAGATGTATCTCCTTAGCTTCCAATAAATGACATAGGGAGTCTATCTGCTTTGGCAGGACGAACGTGCCACAACTCACTTTCAATATTTGTAACAAGCTGTCCGTTTGCAAGCGTTTTCTGCGATACTCACGAAAATCGGTATCCTCCCAGACAATGACGGACTCTCCATAGGTGGCAAGCTCCGTGATATAGCGATGCGCCGTACTGATGTCATGGCGTATCCTGCGTATCTCCGATGTTTCCGTTTTTATCTCACGCATGCGGCTCCGTTCGTATAACAAGATGGAAACCATGCCGCAAACAGCCATGATCAATATCATATACCCTAAAAGAACCTTATGCTGTAATGAAGCTTTCCTTGCTACCATAAATAGTATTTTATTTTTTTTAAATACGCAAATGGATTTTATCAGTTTTTAATGTTCACAAGATCATTCGTCACAAAAATAAAGGCAACGTCTACTTTCCCAAGCAGGCCGTTGCCTCGTAAATTCCCTATCTTTTGATAGAGAATTTACTTATGACCTGATTTTACGTGTACATAAAAGTTCAGATCATGTATAGGGTCATTCTTCATCTCTTAAAGCCTCTCAATTTTTTCGCTTGGAAATATATCAATTACTATCATCACTCTTATCCAAGGGTAAATAAACATCACCATCCCAATTGGGATTGACGGTTACCTGAAGTACGTACTCCATTGTTGTCAATTTTTTATAATCGCCAAGTATCTTATAGTACTGATTTCGCTTAAAACAGATTTGAAACGGGTTCTTGCCCGAGTCCGGATTTTCGGGATCCACTGGTGTCTCCTCACCTCCCGGGATAATCCCGGTCCCATTCCCGGCATCACCCGGGATGGAGCGTAATTGAGCGTTTGCACTGCCTCCTGTACCTCCATTCTCGTCTGTGTCAACATCGCCATTTTCCTTTTTCTCTCTTACTTGTAAACGGCAAACGACTTGTTCGTCTTTTCCATCCTTGTCTATCGTTATGCGCAAACTAAGGGAGGTGCATACCGCCAATAGATTCGAGCCTATTATTTGTATATTATTATTCTTCACATCCGCGATATTCCTTTCCCATGAACCGATTACAAAATGTTCAAAACGTCCATTCCTTTTCATATCATAAGCCGAACGGAAATCATCGTACAGCCGTGCCTTTACCCGGGTATTAATGGAATCAGCAAGCAGATCAATTCGTTTGACTTCAGGCGCTACATTCTCTAAGTTTAGTTCTATCCCGGCAACCCCTCGATACAACCAACCGGTCAATTTCTTTGGGTTCTTGCTATCATAACGAAAGACGGTATCCGTATCCTGATAAACGACATTACCAAAAACAGTTCCGGGGTTTTATATTCATCTTTGTCTAGCAACGTTATTTCCGCATGATTAAAATAGGAGTCGTTCAACTCAAACAACCGCTTTTCTCCTTGTTCTTCCGAATAAGCCACGGCCGTCATTCTGTATTCATACTCACTCTCCAAGGGAATTTTTCCTGTCGCCGTGAAACGAGGTTGTCCATCAGCGCCTGCATTCCCGGTCCGATGGGCAGGTAATACCAACTCATTGGCTCTTAAAAAGCCCTCCCTGTCAGTCTCGTATGTTTGGTCGGCCGGACGCTGATAAATATATACTTTTACTCGATCCACGTAAATCGGGCGGGTATTGGTTTCACCGGGGTTCCCCGGCCCTACCGGATTCGTTCGGGTGGTCAGTTCGTTACCACTGGAAGTAAGTTAAACTCCACCGGCACCTCAACGGTTCTCTTTTCCTCCTCCCCCGGTTGTTCTTCCGAATCGCAACCTGTACTTAACAAGCCTAAACATAAAGACTTATCATATATAATATCCGCTTCATCGTATCTTAATTTTACTGGTTCAAAATACCTTTACAACAGCACTGGTTCCATCCCGCAAATAGACCTTTACCACATAAGCCCCTTTAGCGATCGGCAGACGGTATTCGGCTGACTCCGATTGTACCCGGCCGGACATCCTTCCATCAATCGTAAAAACATCACAACGCCGCATAAGCCCCTCGGTCGAACGCACAATAACCTGACCGCCGCTTTCATCCCGATAACAGAATACTTTTGGTTGTGTCGCGGCAATTACTCCGTTACTTGTCGCGATCGATTCTCCTTTCAAACAAAAACGCCCTATGTTGGTTGTCAGCCGTCCCAGCTCAATCTTATTTTCTTTTCCGGCAAGCAAGGGATGAATCCGGTTGTTGTCCAAATCTTTCAAGATCCAACCGGAATAGCTCTCGGGAATCGTTATCGACAAGTTGACATCCGCTGGCTTGGCTAAATATATACCGAGAGGTATCTCTCCGCCATTCGCACGTTGCTGAATATCCAGCGCACGTTGCTCTGCTATGGTAAACAAGGCGATTGTCGGGTTTATCTCATTTTCCAACAGGACTTCCGCGTCCTCGTTCTCCCGGTAATGATCATTCGCTTTTTGGGAAAAATACACCAAAGCGCCGGATTGGCAGTTATCGGCTGATGCCATCAAGCGTACCGACCGGCTTGCCACGGAAGCGCTTTGTTTCCTCGACAACCGATTTGCCTGTTGCAGTTCCGGTGTGTCTCTAACATGTCTTCAGTAAAGGTAATGGTACACGACTCCACCATCCGCTCTTCGCAAGTCACAAAAAAAGCTGCGTCGGGCGATAGCCCGTAAGCCATCACCACCATTACCCGGCCTTGCTTCCAAGATACCATCACCATCCAAGTTATGGATCAGCGAGTTGGCTGTTCCATTTTTTCCATCATATATTTTAACGGAAGCAATATGCTCATTCCGCTCCAAGAATTTCTTTACATCGATATGAGTCATGAACGGATTGCCGACCAAGAACGTATTGTTATTAAAAGAGCCATTCTTAAATCGCATGACAACCGGGAAGGTGGCTTTCCCGTCTTCCTGCTCATAGATAAAACGTCCGGAATTATTCCTGTCATTTATCCGCACGCCTACGCTTAATTGAGTTCCCTTCTCATCATAATAATGATATTCCGTATGCTCCTTCGGGAAACGGAAAGTATACGTTTGGCCGTTATCACCTTCTTCCTTCTCGGATGGCTTCAACGGATGTACCCACACCGACAAGGCCATTGAAATCAAATTCTTGCCCATCCAACGTATTCTTGTCATAGGGTGTAGCCAGCCAATTGAAAGGTTTAGTCCAACCGGTCACGGCTATATCTACTTTATCTCCCGGTTTTACAAACGGGCGATTGCTTGAATTGATCAACTGCTCCATGTAAGCCGCATCCCAGATACGTTGATAAATAGTAGGCGTGACCCGGTTTTCTGGATAGTTATTCGCAGTCAACGAGGTGAATGTGTCCGGCAGTTGTATTCCATTGGCAGCGACAAACCAGTCTCCCGAATAGATTCTTTTCAACGGAGCTGCCACCATATAATATCGGTTGGGAGACAGTTCAATATCCACCCATGCCTTTTTATAATCCAGATGATGTGTGTTTTTCACCTCAGCGTTCGGTTCAAAATGAATATAGTTACAGCCGTTTGACGCATCCGCTTCCAGAATCGGATAAGCTTGCGCGGATTCAGGAATAATCACATTGGTACATGTCCAAGGCGAGCCCTTCGACCAATTTTCCCAGGCATTCCAGTCAGTGCCAGTCACATTTTCTAACCAAGTTGTTTCAAGCGGATGGACAGTAAAGTACAATTCAGACAATACGAACTCTGCATTTTCATCATCCTTGTCATAAATGATTAGTTTATACTCTCCGGCCTCTGTTGCCTCCCATATTTCTTGTTGGAAAATCCCTTTATGGATGGTAAAAGTTTTAGAAAATACCGGTTCTGCCGTTTGAATATCATCCGCTTTCTTAAAGATGGACATCTTATAGTCCTTTTCCTCTTCTTCCTCAAATTTCGCTTGCCCATACAGCACGACCTTTTCCCCTTCGCAAATATGCGGAGTCGTTCGCAAATTCACCAAACCACCCGCGCAACTTTCCGGATCCATACAATCAGGCAGCCCGTCGCCATCTATGTCGCTACGGAAAAAAAGACCGTACAGATTATACCCTTCCAATGCGCTTACAACGGCCGCAAAAGCAATACGTACCTCATCATAAGGCAATGTCGGTTGCGAGATAAGATATCGCCTGTCACCATAGCCTATCACGTCCAACCCGACAGTATTCCAGTCCGAGAACTTCTCCCCGGTCTCTTGGCCGTTCAGATAAGTCGAAACCGTTATCCAGGAACCGACACCAGCTCCAAGCACAAACGTCTTGCTATCCAAGGCAAGCCCCAGTTGCTGGGTCTTATCCATGGTACGTCCTAATTTCACGCATAAGACAAGACCTGTCCC
>ENA-OQJN01000722-OQJN01000722.1-human-gut-metagenome-genome-assembly--contig:-NODE-722-length-12047-cov-2.722064_pt1 | contig 12047 bp, 16 predicted proteins | sample MGYA00242610_ERZ504777 | MGnify/ENA primary metagenome ERZ504777 (study PRJEB26092, sample SAMD00036350) | human gut metagenome | host: Homo sapiens | study: EMG produced TPA metagenomics assembly of... | reverse complement strand
CAGGTAGAGCAGCACCTTGAATTTTCCACTTTCATAACGCTCTTTTTAGGTTGTAAAATACTCCTTTGAAAGCGTCCTTTGGCATGCAAAACATTGAGAAACAGTGAATACAAATCCGCTTTGTTCTTATACGGTAAAAATTCGGTTACCTGCCGTCGTTTCCGAAACAGGCGGCTAACAGTCTGGTAACTGAAACGTCGCAATATTTTGTTTTCTTTTGCAGGTCTGTCTGTTCTGCAATTCTCGCAAAATGCTTAATTATAAACGTTTTACGTTTAATTATCGTCATTCTGTTTTTTATTGCATTTCTAAATATTACTTACATGAGCCGCCATAGTTTCGCATCGGTTATCGCACTGGCTAACAACGTGTCACTGCCGAATGTGGCTAAAATGCTGGGGCATTCATCCACCCGAATGACACAGCACTACGCAAAGGTATTAGACCAAACGATACTAAGGGATATGCAAGAAGTTGAAAAACAAATTAATAATTTGCATATATGAGTTTTTTCTGCTAAATTTGACAATAGAAACATTATAAATATAAAAGCCATGTTTGATTTTACACAAATAACACTTGTAATAGGGAAATGCAATAAAAATACTCATGCAATTGACATGTTAGGAACAGGATTCCTTATTTCTAATGAGGGTAAAGTAGTTACAGCACGACATGTTGTAGGAAATGAAACAAATGATTTATGCGTTTTGTTACCTCATATTCCGAATATAAATGTTTATCAAGACGTAACAGACTTATCATGTCGTCCTGCCACTGCTATTATTGAAGATATAAATCCAATTACTGATTTATGCATATTAAAAAACGGATTTTAGGATTTAATGGTCAATTTACCTCCATTGGAATCATTAGATAACATTCCTGTGGGAGAGAAAATTGGTATGTTTGGATTTCCACATTGTGTTATGGGCAGAAGAGTGTTAACATATCAAGAAACAGAAATTGGAGCTAAAATGTTATTAGAAACATCCGGAATCAAATCAAAATATGCAACGATTAATATACAAACAAGACATGGACAATCAGGTTCTTTAATATTTAATATTAGGACAGGGGCAATTATTGGCTTATTAATAGGTACTTATGCGCCTGCGTCAGGAGTTATTATAGCCGGAATAAACCCTCATGAGTTAAACCAAACTTCTTATTGTATTTCTGCAAATCACATAAAAGAAATGTTATGATAGAAATAGATGATTTATCTCTTAACGAGTGGTATGCTTGCCTTAAACCATATCAAAAAGTTGTTATTGAACAATTAGTATCTAAATATGGAGAAGAAAAAGCAGCCGAGGAATGGTTAACAGCGAGAGGTCCCATTCAAACAGCGACATTCGGAGGTAGTCAAACCAATACGGCAGAAGCCCAAAACTATTGGAGCAGACTAAAAGATGAATTTGACAAACTCATTTGTGGACATCCTGATTATGAAAAAGAACAAAAGAAATTTTTAGCGGCAGGAAAATCCATCGGTTTAGGAAGTGTTACTGCTCTATCAAATTGGTTATCACCAATTATAGGAATGACACCTGCCATTTTAGTTCCTGCCATTATCCTAATATTACACACTACATCCAAAATGGGAGTTAAGGCATATTGTTCTACAAAGCATTTTGTTACTGAATAGTTTTTGAATAATTAAAAAGCCAGCAACACAGTTTTCAAGAAACCGTGATTGCTGGCTTTCAACCAAACAATATAGAAAACAAGACAGCTATATTTCAATACTTCAATATTTCAAGAAAGCAAGACAGCAAGAAAACAAGATTCCATGTTTTCAAGATTTCATTTCTGATAGAACCTTTCCAACAAATCCATGATGTCGCTTTCCCGGTAGATGATTTTTCCCGGAAGCTGCACGTACCCCAGCAGTCCCGTGTCCCTGTAATCCTGCAAAAGTCCGTTTGCTGATGCAAAGTCGCTCGCATACTTCCTCACCCGTCAGGTAGTGTTCACCGTTCAATACCGGGCGATAGTTCATTACCACGTACTCCACGTTTTCCAGCACCCTGTCAAGGGAGGAAAACAGTACCAGCGTGGTTTCGGAATCTTTCGTTATCAAATCCATACGCCTACTTTTTAGAATTGTCCCTTACTTGGCTAAGCAGAAATGTTTCCACGTCCGAAGCCTTATAGTAAATCTTATTGTTAATCTGCGAATAAGGCAGTTTCCCCGTGTCACGGTAGGTCTGCATCGTCCGGGCTGAAACATTCAGCAAACGGCAGGTCTCGCAGTTATCCAGCCATTTGTCACGCTTCCTGCGTAAAGGCACACAGAGCGCATCCACACGCCCCACAAAATTTTCAAACCTCTGTTTCCAAAATTCAAAAGTTTTCTTTTCAATCGTCACTATTTCCATAACCGATATATTTATTATTATCAATACTCCGTTTTTCTTCACTGGTGCAAATATATAAGACTGAATGACAGGTTGTTTCTTTCTGTCCGCAAATGACCTTGCGTGTCCAAAAATGTCCACCACTGCCCCAAACGAGCAGGAAAGAAACAATAAGAGAACAGAAATCCCGGTTTCCCCCACTTACTTATTAGTAAGGTAATGAACACAAAGCCGTTTTCTATTTACCGACATTAATTTGGTGCAGAGCGCAGCAAAGCGATTCCAAACGGCTGACGCTTTGTTTTTACCGATTTTTCTTATTTTATTTGTGGTGCTAATTCAAAAAACAAGCACCTATGAATAATCCTTTCGAAGAAATTTTCAAACGGCTGGAGAACATAGAAAAGATGATTGCCCCGGTCATGGGCTCACAGCCCGAAGAACGGCAGGACGGAAAAGAGCCTGTGTTAGTCAAAATATCCGTTGCCAGCGGCATAACCGGGTATTCGGTCAATTACCTGTACCACTTAGCCAGCAAGGGACTGATACCGTGTGTCAAGCGTGGGCGCACCCTACGTTTCGACATGGAGGGACTAAAAAAGTGGATGCAGCAGCAGTATGTCCCGGCTTCTAACAGACTTCCCGATGAAAAAGAAAAAAGTGATGATACAAGGCATATCGAGGGCTGGCAGTCCAAGAACGAGCGCATCGAAAGCCTGTTGAACGTCCTGTACGATTTCCGGTTCAACACCGTAAAGAGCCGGACGGAATACCGGGCTGCGGGTTCTTCGGACTTGTACCAGCCCGTTACAAAATTCGCCCTGAACACTTTCAGGCGCAGGCTGGACGCAACGGCTGACATAGCCACCTCAACCGACAACATACGCATGATACTGGAAAGCGACTTCGCAAGAAAGGCTCACCCCATACAGGAGTATTTCAACGCCCTGCCCTTACTGAATCCTGCCGAACACGGGCATATCGGCAGGCTTCTGAACACGGTACAGGTAGCCAATCCCGGCAAATGGGAGGAATATTTCACGAAATGGCTTATCGGTGTGGTAGCCAACGCCATGAACGACACGGGATGTCAGAACCATACCTGTCTGGTATTGACCGGGGACAAGCAGGGACAGTTCAAATCGTGGTGGCTGGACAACCTTTGCCCGACACCGCTTAAGAACTACCTGTTTACCGGGAAGATAGACCCGCAGGGCAAAGACATCCTGACACTGATAGCCGAATACCTGTTCATCAACATTGACGACCAGCTAAAGGAACTCAACAAGCAGAACGAGAACGCCTTGAAGAACCTTATCACCACCCCGGCGGTGAAATACCGCAGACCGTATGATGTTTACATAGAGGAATACCCCCACCTTGCCAGCTTCATGGCTTCGGTGAACGGCAACGAGTTCCTGACCGACCCGACAGGCAGCAGGCGTTTTCTGCCGTTTGAAGTCCTGCACATAGACAAGCCCACGGCAGAAAGTATTCACATGGATAACGTCTATTCCGAAATCATGTACCTGTACCGTCAGGGTGTACGCTACTGGTTCAATGATGCGGAGATTGAAGAACTGCACCTGACAAATGCGGAATTTGAGGTGCAGACAATCGAGTTTGAAATGCTGATGCAATATTTTGAACAACCGACAGCAGAGGAGGAAAGGAACTGTTTCATGACTACCGCACAGATACTCGCACACCTACGCAATATATCCCCTGTTCAGTTATCCGAAAAAAGATTGGGGGAATCATTGCGGAAAATCGGTTTCAAACGGGTGCAAAAGCGCATAAACAACAACTATTATCCCGTATATGGGTACAGGATAAAGCCTGTTTCGGCTTCCCGTACAGGAGATGATTACGGGTAGAACCGGAATGTAGTAGCTTCTACATTTTCTTTATTATATAAATAACTATCTAATAAACAATGATTTATTAATTGTGTAGTATGAAGTAAGATAGAATCCCAAACTTTTGGAAAATCTGGGAAAAAGAAAAAACGGCAATATAATATATAGAATATATTTATTCCTTTTTAAAGGATAAATAATTACTATGTTACTACATGTACTACAATCCGTTGAAAAAGAAACAGATAGATGTAGTAATGTCCTGTGCTTCTTCTTACTCGCTTCTTGCTTCATTATTACTATCGTTAAATTTAAAATAAAATCATGACCTACAAGGAAGCCAACAATATCAGTATCAAAGATTACCTGAACTCTTTGGGAATCCAACCCGTCACGGAAAAAGGAAGCTACGGCATGTATCGCAGCCCCTTACGGGAGGACAACACGCCAAGTTTCAAGGTGGATTATAACGCCAATCTATGGTGTGACTACGGAACTGGTGAGGGCGGGACGCTCATCGACCTTGTGATGAAGCAGCACGAGTGCAACGCCTACGGTGCTATCTGCCGACTGGAACAGGGTGATACCGCCTCTTTTTCCTTTCACGGGAAAGACCTGCCCGAAAGGGACACGAAAAGGCAAGCAGCCAGCCCGATAGATATACGCAGAATACAGCCGTTACAGAATCCGGCACTCATACGCTATTTGCAGGAAAGGGGGATTTCTCCCGGAACGGCATCCCCATACGTGCAGGAAATGTATTACCGCGTCGGTGGAAAGCCTTATTTTGCGCTGGCATTCAGGAATGATTCAGGAGGTTATGAACTCCGCAATCCCCGTTTCAAGGGCAGCACATCGAAAGACATCACCCATATACGGCAGCAGGGAGAGCCGAGAGATACCTGTTTCGTGTTCGAGGGATTTTTGGATTTCCTCTCGTTCCTCACTATCCGGCAACAGAAAAGCCCGGATATGCCCTGCACCGACTGGCAGGACTACGTTATTCTGAACTCCACCGCCAACACGGATAAAGCCTTATATCCGTTGGCTGATTACGGGCATATACATTGTATGCTTGACAATGACGAAGCCGGGAGGAAAGCGGTTGAAGCCATAAGGCAGGAATACAAATGGCGTGTACGTGACGCATCACACCTGTACAGCGGTCACAATGACCTGAACGACTATCTGCGTAGCCTTAAAGTGAAGCAATCCCAAGATTTGACAGTTACCGACAAGCCCCAGCCGGAGCATGATAACAGACAAAATCCGGGTGAAAAAAGAAAGAGAGGGCTAAGGATGTGACCTGCAAGGCTGGCGGCATGAACCGACGGCAGGCTGTGTGATTAGGGAGAGCAAGGTTATGTTTCGGTAGACCGAAACACCTTGCTTTGCTTGACAGCAAAGAAAATTTCTCCCGTTGGTCGCAATTTTTAAGATACCACCTAAAAGTAAAAACGTATGACAGGGATAAGGAACAAACCGGGAGGTCGCCCGGCAAAAAGCCGGATAGACAAGCAGAACCGGGTAGTCAGCACGAAGTTGACCGAGTTACAGTTCTACGCAATCAGGAAGCGAGCCACCGAAGCCGGGCTGCGTGTCAGCGAGTACGTCCGGCAGGCGGTCGTTTCGGCAGAGGTAACGCCCCGGCTGAACAGGCAGGATGCGGACACTATCCGCAAGCTGGCGGGCGAAGCCAACAACATCAACCAGCTGGCGCACCGGGCGAATGCCGGAGGGTTTGCACTGGTAGCGGTGGAACTGGTGAAACTCAAGAACAGGATTGTTGAAATCATAAACCAACTGTCGGATGATTGGAAAAATAAGAAAGGGAAGCAGATTTAAAGGCTGCGTGAACTATGTACTCGGCAAGGAACAGGCAGCCTTGCTTCATGCGGAGGGAATATTAGCCGAAAGCAACCGGGACATCATACGCAGTTTCATACTGCAAGCCGGGATGAACCCCGACCTGAAAAAGCCGGTCGGACATATTGCGCTAAGCTATTCCCCGGTGGACGCACCCAAGCTGACAGACGGGAAAATGGTACAGCTTGCGCAGGAGTACATGCGTGAAATGAAAATCACCGATACGCAGTACATCATCGTGCGCCACCAAGACCGGGAACATCCACACGTGCATATCGTGTTCAACCGCATAGACAACAACGGCAAGACCATTTCGGACAGAAACGACATGTACCGCAACGAGCAGGTATGCAAGAAGCTGAAAGCCAAACACGGGCTTTATTTCGCTAAAGGCAAGGAGCATGTAAAGCAGTACCGTTTGAAAGAGCCGGACAAATCCAAATACGAGATTTACAATGCCGTAAAGGATGAAATCGGGAAATCAAGGAACTGGCGGCAGTTACAAACCCGGCTGGCAGAAAAGGGTATCGGGATTCATTTCAAGTACAGGGGACAGACTGGCGAAGTACAGGGCATATCCTTTTCCAAAGGCGAATACACGTTCAAGGGTTCGGAGATAGACCGCAGTTTCAGTTTCTCCAAGCTGGATAAATGCTTCGGGGATACGGGGCTGAACACTGTCGGAAGCAACCGACAGACGGTTTTCGCACCTGTTCAGGAGCTATCGCAGACACCGGGCAAAGCCGACAGTCCGTTACTGACAGGCTTGGGCGGTCTGTTCTCCGCCCCGTCCTCTCCGGCTGATGAAACACCCGACAATCCCGGTGAAAGAAAAAAGAAGAAAAAGAAACGACACTTAAAATTATAGGAACATGGAAAATAACTTAATTTTGGAGGGACTTCTCTCTATGGTTACGGAACTGAAAGAACGGCAGGAGAAGCAGGTAACGCCAGCCAGCCGGGAGGAAACGATTAACCGACTGGACGTTATCGAACAGCGCATTTCGGAAATGCAGGGCAAATCCGGCATTCCTGAAAACATGGTGCAGGAGATTCTAAACCAAATCGGCAGTATCAGAAAAGGTCAGTCCGAGAACCAAAAACAAGACCTTGAAGATATAAAGGGGCTTATCGTGACCTCGCACCGATATTTCAAGGAGCGGTTAAAAGTGTTATTCCCGGTTGATGATACAGCACTGACCGGAGAAGTAACGCCCGTTTCATGGTACGACAAACTGATATACCGGGTAACTCCGTACCTGAAAACTAAGTTCTTTCTTTTTTCAGCAGGGATAATCATTTGTCTTGTGTCGCTTGTGTTGAATGTACGTTTTGTACAAAAAATGCAGCGGTTACAGGACAACGATATAAAATACCGCTATATCCTGATGAAAGGAAAAGCAGACGGCAGCAGCCTTGATTTGCTGGAAACGAAGTTCAGCCGGGAACGGGACAACGCTTTCATCCGAAGCCTGACCGATTCGGTGAAAGGCTTTGAATACCGCAGCAGGAAACAGGCGGAAGCGTTGGAACGGGCAAGGCTGTTGAACGAGTAAGCCGAGCAGCTAAAGGAGGAAGCCGACAAATTAGGCAAGCCATAAAACAAAAGCAAAGCCGGAGCAGAACCGCCCCGGCTTTCTAATTCACTTCTTTTTCTTCGTGCAGTGTTCTTTCTCGAACTGGCGCAACGTGGTAACGTCTGAACCGCTCCTTGATGAACTCCCGGACATCGGAAGCCTTGTAGTACACTTTTCCGCTGATTGTGAAAATACGGCAGCGCACCGATAGCCCGGTAGCGTTGACAGGGTCTTGATACTCACCTTGAAGAGCAGGCACAAGTCCTGATTATCCAGCAGGTTGTCATCTTCGGGCAGCACCCTGTCGGCATTGCGCAGTACCCGTACATCCTTGCAGAGTTCTTCCAATTTGGCGTACAGCTTCTGCATCCATACGCTGAAATCGTCATTGTCTATATACATGATTGCTTCATTTTTCTGATTATACATTATGGTCTGTCAATCGATTGATGAAGCAAAGTTCAGAAAACGGACGCAAAGAAATTACGGGGGAGCTAATGGAATCCCCTATAAATAAATCGTAAGCCGTTGGTTATCTGTACCCTTTCTTGTCATGTTCCTTGCGAATAAGCTCTGCCAGTCCATTAAGAAACTCTGTCAGCTTGCCCGGCTTTCGTTTTATCACGTCCTCATGCTTTTGGTAACAATCACCTATCTTGATATTGAAAAGCCATTCAAAGGCTTTCGTCAAGTCCACTAAATAAACAGGCTTGCCATTTTGATACACAATCTTTTGGGAAAGGAACAGCCCGCTAACTATTTCCATGATATTGATAAGAGTGGTTCTGTCAGCGAGATATAGAGGGGAAAGGGCTTGTTTGTTGGTGCGTTGCTGCAACTGTTCCGGGTACTTGATACGCCATTCGATTTAGGCGTATTTCGGTATTCAGTAACCCTATCGCTTCATCAATTAGATGCAAATAGGATATTTTTTTCCTGCTCAAACCATACACGGTATGATTTAAGACGATACAAACCAAAAGAGAAATAGCGGAGTAAAATGCTATAATCTTGTTCTGTGATACTGAAATCGGCTACATGGGTCGCCAATTCTTCGATAGCTTCTGCAAATTCAGATGCAGACACTTTACGTTGTGAGCATTCCGACAATAAGCGGAAAAATCTTTGGTCGAATATTTTTTTCATTTAGTCGATTAAAAATACTATTTGACAGCAATCAAATAGAAATGTTATTGATAATATTTTTAACTTCATATTTTAAAGAATCTGGTCTTATTATAGTTGCACTATCTGCAAAAGACAGATACCAATGTGCAAACTTACTGATTGAAAATGTTAGAAAATGAAGCTCAAACATATCCCCTATCTCTTTCTCAGATGTTAATCCGTAATAATATTTATCATCATTCATTATGGAGGTTTTATTCTTTTCTATTCTTATAACGATTTCATGTAATTTTTCTTTATCATAAAACTCGCGTATGAATTTTTCCAAAGGAGGATGTTCCCGTGATTGTAATTCATTAAGAATGTGCATTTTTTGAATTCTATCTATCCGAAATGTAAGATAGATTTCTTTGGGAAGATAAAAGCCTATTAGATACCAGTTAGTTCTCGAAAAGAAAATTCCAACAGCTTCAATCTTTCGTTCTGAAACACTTAACGCATTACTTCCCAAATAAGATATTTCAATAATTCTTTTTTGGTATATACTTTGTAAAATAAGTAAAAGAATATCAGGTTTATAGGTAGATGATTTATAAGTATCCAATACAGACATGCACTTTTCCATTGTTTCTAACATATTTTTGTCTGCAAAACGCATGACAGACCTAATCTTTTCTATTCCAGACTTATAATGTTCGTTGCTATTTGAATCAGTTAGTTCATGTACTAATTTCTCTGCAATCAAAAAGGACAAAGCCTCTTTTTGAGTAAACATTAGAGGAGATAATTTGAATCCTTCTGCAAGTGAATAACCAATACCGGGATTTCCTATGATAGGAATGCCTGCCTCTTCCAATGTTCTTATATCTCGATATACAGTGCGAATGCTTATATTAAAACGTTCTGAAATTTGCTGTGCTTTCACTAACGAGTACGATTGTAACTGAATCAATATAGCAGAAATACGGTCTATTCTATTCATTTTGCATCTTTAATTTGAATATTTGAATCTTCAATAATAACAGCTTGTTTATTACTTATAGGAATAAGCTGCAACTTCTCATTATATAGTTGAACTATCTTTTCACCTTTTTTCTTGAATGGAAAATTTCCATAATGGGGAATCGTATAAAAATCGACCAAATCTAAAGAAGTACAGTCTTTCAATTCAGGAGCCTTTTCTATTGGATCAAAATTCACACTTCTCATATATTCTGCATCGGGAGAGGCTATTATTGCTCCGGCAGATTCCCCAATATACAGTTTACCCAATTTCACTTGTTTAGATATAATTTTATCAACACCTTTTCTTTTTAACTCTTGCAAAAGGAAAAATGTATTTCCACCTGTTATGTAGATATAATCGCATTTATGTAATATAGAAGATATTTCCTCTTTGGGCAGTTGGGTAATCTCGACTTCTTCAACAATCATTCCTGCTTCTTCTAAAGCCTTTTTCCCCTTTTTTACATAGAATCGTATTGGTTCTGTAAGGCTTGCAGTTGGTATAAAAGCTATAATTTTCCCTTGCAAATCTTCTTTGGCACAATCGACAAATAGATTAGCAACATCAGCAAATGATGAGCATAAAAAATAATCTTTTCATATTCTATAATATTAAGTTGAATACTTTTTGATACAAAGATAGCGTCTTCTATGACAGCCCTATGTCAGTAAGTCTAATATTGAAGAGTTTTTTTCATCAAAACAATCCATTATTGAAATTTACCCTATTTGTAATGTGGCTGCACGTTTCGAAACCAGTGGGGTTTATGTAGTTATACATATTACTCGATAAAAATACTCCTTTACGATTCAATCTATTGGGAAAATTGATACCTGACATTTCGACTAAAGTTCTTTCTATATACTTCATGGATATTGAAAACCTTCCGTCACATAGCCTGCAATTCTTCTTAATGATACAGAGAAAAATCCTCAAAACAACTCCTAAAAGAATACTGAACAAAATTCAAACAGACTTTTAGCAGTAAATACAAAAAAAGTTCTTGGAAATATTGATAATTCCAAATAAATATCTACCTTTGCACGCAGAAATCGAACCTAAGACACAAACTTGTGTTGAACGGTGCAAAGTTGTGAAAACCTTATTCAAGGGACTAACATCGTAATAAAGATATAACTTATTGAGAAATAGTGCTATACAAGCCGACTTTCGGTTGCTGGTGGCACCACCAAAAAGCTTTTCAATTTTAGAAAACCCTTGAATTATAGATAGTTCAAGGGTTCTTTTTTTACCCTCGCTACGCATTTCATTACATATTTGTGAAGTTGGATTTCGCCAATTCAGTGGCTTTTTTTAAGGCTTTTGAAAAAGCTATAAATATGTATCATACTTCATTGTTTTTCAACTATTTGACAATTTCAATCTCCGGTGTGAAAAAGTAATTTTGCACACATGACCGGATGAAGTTGAAAGTGTGAAATAAATTTAAAATTTCGGTATTTCCCATCGGGATAAAAAAAAGGAATCGAACCCGGGATACAAAAGGCAATTCGAACCTGATAAAAATGGGATTTTTATGGCTATTCCACAAGTCCCTCAAAAAAGCCACCGAATTTAACATTTCGTTTCACGTCCTCATGCCATCCGGTTTTGACGAAACAATTGGATGTAACACCTCTAAAAAAACAAAAGTGATGAAACAAGGAACAATGAACATTCTTTTTTTCGTGCTCAAAACGAAATTGTTGAAAAACGGTGAGGCCCCCGTACTGATACGGATAACCATCAACGGGAGCTACGACGATGCCCGTATCCAAAGAAGCGTGCCTCTGAACTTATGGAATGCGGCCAAAGGATGCAGCAAGGGCAGGGACAGGGCATCCATCGCATTGAATACCTATATTGCGGAGTTACACGCACGTGCCCTCGAGAAACACAAGGAACTGGTATTGGAACAGGCCCTGATTACCCCGAAACTGATCCTGAAACGTGTTTTCGGGAAAGACACCGAAATGCGTACATTGCTCGGTACCATGCAGGATGGCATCAAGGAAATGGAAACACTGACAGGCATAGACTACTCTCCCGTTACGATCAACCGGTACAAGAACGTGGTGAAGAAATTGCAGCGGCTTATCCCCTCTTATTACGGCAAGGAGGATATCACCTTCCATGAGCTGACACCGGAGTTCATCCGCGCGTTTGACATTTACCTGAAAACGAGGGGGACTGTGCCGTAACACGATAGTCCGCTACATGAAATGTTTCAAGAAATTCACCAACATGG
>ENA-OQJN01000719-OQJN01000719.1-human-gut-metagenome-genome-assembly--contig:-NODE-719-length-12086-cov-3.566853_pt1 | contig 12086 bp, 13 predicted proteins | sample MGYA00242610_ERZ504777 | MGnify/ENA primary metagenome ERZ504777 (study PRJEB26092, sample SAMD00036350) | human gut metagenome | host: Homo sapiens | study: EMG produced TPA metagenomics assembly of... | reverse complement strand
TGTCATGCTCACTATGAGGGCAATGGACGAACATGGGAAATGGCTTCCCAAGAGCCGCAAGGTTTATGACCTTGACGAGAACGGGGAACGGATAAAACTTCCGTCCGGCAGGTGGAAAAGCCACAAGGAGGATACGGTTGATTGGAATGACAGGAAGTATTGTGAAATCTGGCGGCATGAATGGGAGGTCATCCAGAACCGCTATCTGGAAGCCAATGACCGCCCGGAGCGTGTGGACTTGCGTTTGGCTCTCCACCTTTGCGGTGCAGCGGTTGAGTGACCTGATTTGCCTAGAGCACCAGCTCTCCACCATCGAGTACAAACCTTATCGGGAACGGCAGAAGCGCATCGTCTATCCGCCCAAGGAGAGCAACCGTGACCACCTGTGCGGAATCATCGACACCATCCTTGCAGAAAAGCCGGAGGATTACGAAGCGTTTCTGCAAAAGCTGGAACAGCAGGGCTATGAGGTGAAGCGTGGCAAGTACACGGCAGTGAAGGGCAAGGGGCAGAAACGGTTTATCCGTTTCCGCACACTGGGCACCGGCTATGGTGAGGACGAGATCAAGGCGGTGCTGGAGGGCAAGGCGAAACACCAGCCGTACCAGAAGCTTCCGCCCAAAGAACAGCCCTTCCAGTTGCTGGTGGACATTCAGGGGAAAATGGCAGCGGGCAAAAGTGTCGGCTACAAAAAGTGGGCAATGAAGTTCAACCTGAAAGAGATGTCCAAGACCCTGCTTTTTTTGCAGGAGCAGAAGATCAGCAGCGCCGAGGAACTACGGGAACGTGCAGCGGCAGCAACGGAACGCTATTATGCCTTGGGGGATTCCATCAAGGCGGTAGAAGCAAGGTTGACGGAGATTGCCGTCCTGAAAACCCACATCATCAACTATGCCAAAACCCGCCCGTTCTATGATGCCTACCGCAAGTCGGGGTACAGCAAGGCGTTTCTGGAAGCCCACCGGGAGGAGATTGCTCTGCACAAGGCGGCGAAGGCTGCCTTTGACGAAGCCGGGCTGCAAAAATTGCCCAAGGTCAAGGCGTTGGATGCGGAGTTTGCAGAGCTGCTGACAAAAAAGAAAGCAGCCTACCCGGAATACCGCAAGGCACGGATGGAGAGTGCAGGAACTGGTTCGGGCACAGAAAAATGTGGAACGATTTTTTGCGGAGGAAAAACCAGCACAGGAGAACGAGCAGGCTCGATAAAAGCAGATTGCCGGGAACTGACCGTGAGTGGTCGGTTTCCGGCAATCTTTTTTGTTGATTTAATCTTCAACGGAATTGTCCATCTCTTTGGATTGTGTATGTTAGTGCGACCAACAGGTATCCTATAGAGTGTAAAGAACACGATAGGACGAGGTTGCACTATGAAAAAACTTTTTGGACAGCGACTACGGGAGCAGCGTATAAAGCATGGGTTGACGTTGGAACAGCTTGCGGAAAAATCCGAGCTTTCCTCCAACTATATCGGCATGGTAGAGCGTGGCTTAAAGGAACCCGGTCTTGCCACTATCGTCAAACTTCTGAATGCTCTGAATATTTCCGCAGACACATTGTTGTGTGATCTGGTTCCCAGTGCATCCCATGTGACCGATGACGAGATCCGCAAGCGGCTGGAAGGTTTGACCCCCATCCAGAAAAAGCAGCACTCGATCTGCTGGATACCTATATCAGCAATCTCCCTTACCTCACAAACGAGGAATAAACCACAAACTTTGCAAGCGCATCGGCTGAAATTTAGCCGGTGCGCTTTTCTTTTGCATTCCTTTCGGCTATAATCATTCTTATAGAACGCATTGTTTTCTAAGGAATTGATTTTTGGGGGTGTCAAAATGAGAGAACCACGGTACAGCATTTTAGCTGATATTCAGGATGCGATTGAGCAGGCAAAACAGGGCAAGCTGGCGTTGTACTGGCAGCGCACCATCCAGCGGGAATACCGCTGCAAGAAAGTCACCCCTGCCGAACAGCAGGCGTATGAGCATTTGCAGAGTGTTCTCTCCGAAGTGCCGCAATGGAGCGATGAGGAAGAGCTGCGCTTCGAAATGGAAGAAATCGGCAGCGGGGTTCGTTTCTGCCATTTTTGGATTGACCACAATTCCATGGTGCAGTTGACGGAAGATCGTAACGGCAGGTTTCATGCCGCCTATGTTCTTGACAGAGACATTTCCTCGGAAGTGCGCCGGGAGGCTGCACTGCTGGCGCAGAAAGAGCTTGCGAAATGTATGCAGGAATGGGGCATTTCGCTTCTGAATGCGCCTGTCCCGGAACAGATGAAGTATGCTTCTCTGGCTCAAGCCGCTTCTCACCTCATGCAAGTCCTCAACGACCCGGAAAGCATCACCGGGTAAAAAGCGGCCCGCCGGGATGCGCAGCCTGCATCGAAAAATGCAGATCAAAGGGGCTTGGGGCACTTCCCCAACAAGCATTTTGCAAAGCAAAATAGCATTTGTATAGACGAATGCCCTGCTTGCTACGGTAACCCTACCCTCGTATTCTCCCTCTACTAATACTACAATTTGAAACGGAGATTTTGGCCGAACATTCAAGAAAATACTTTTTATAAATGGGCTATTTTCTTGAATTTTGTCCAGGCGTGTGTTATTATAAAATTGGTAAGCTATAACTAACCGATTGGAGTGAGGATAATGGGAAATGCCAGTTTCAATCAAGACTGGTACGGTATGCAGGCCAAAGTTCTGGCGCAAAGTGATGATCGTGTAGTCGTAGATTATGGCTGCAAAGGCCGGGGAATTGTAAAAAACTATAATCTGTTTGAGGGAATACAGCTTTGTTTCCTCGATTTTGAATCAGATGAGTCTATGGAAACACAAAAGTTTAATCCAGATATTATTCAGATCACGCACTGCCAGACCGGCCGGTATGAATGTGAATTTGCTAACCACACTGTATCGTATTTGCCAGAGGGCTATTTTAGCGTTGCGGCAACAGAGCATTTGCCGGTTTCCTTTTCTTTCCCTTTGGGAAAATATTACGGCGTCAGCCTCGTCATTGACCGTCAGGCGCTTTCAGATGGAACACGCCGGATGATGCAGACAATCCCTATTGATCTTGATAAAATAGGAACAACGCTGAGACTTGAAACACGGTGGTATGTCAGTGATACCCCAGCGCAGTTGAAGCATCTGTTTTCAGAATTATATTCTGCCGCTGAGACGGAGCCAATCGGCTATTTCAAAATCAAGGCTATTGAACTCCTGTACCACATGGATCAGCTAACGCAGATTAACGGGTGCGACTTGAAGTATTTTGATAAGAAACAAATACAGTCTACAAAAGCAATCCGGGAATATCTTGTTTCTCACTTGGACGAAAAAGTGTCTTTGGAGCAGATGGCAAAAGAAGCGCATTTGAACCTATCTGTTTTTCATTTGGTTTTTTCCCATATCTATGGAGACACGCCGTATGCCTATCTCAAAAAATACAAAATGAATTTAGCGGCTCAGTGGCTTTCGGAAAATAAAATGAAAATCGTGGATATAGCTTTGGAACTTGGATATAGTAACGCAAGTAAGTTCGCAAAGGCTTTTCAATCGGTCTATGGGATGTTGCCAAAGGACTATCGAAAAAAATAAATAGGAAGAATGGGCTGTTTTCTGCGTCATCTCAAAGGAATGGAGCAGAAAAAATTGCGCAGGCAGATATAATGAGCTGGCGCGGTTGGTTTAATGCTAACCCATCAGCTTTTTATTTAGGAGGTGGTCTCCCTGCTTGCCATAGATACTCGAATCAAAGTTGCTTCTGTTTTTGCTCATCAACTTCATGGTGTTCGGCTTGAAAGATTTTGTCCTTTGGCAGCGTATGTTTTTCCTTTATCTGCATCCTCTCGTGCCTGATGGGACAGAAAAAGATCGTGTTGAAATATATCGTCTTTTATGTGGTGATCGCGGCTATACAGCAACTTTGTATCTACCTCCCCCAGGCCATCGAAACTATTTTGTTGATCTTCACATTGTTCATCCGGGTGATGATACCTGTGGTACTCTTTGCCTCAACTTTTATCGCTACAACGAAAGTCAGCGAATTGATTGCGGCCATGTACTCGCTAAAAATACCTCGGAGCATTACCATTACATTCGCTATGGTGCTACGCTTTTTCCCTACTTTCAGTGAGGAGATTCACAACATTTATGACGCGATGAAGTTAAGAGGCATCGCCCTTTCGTGGAAAAATGTATTCACGCGCCCCATGCTCATTCTGGAGGCAATCACTATCCCCATCGTGATGCGCTCTGCCTCGATTGCAGAAGAATTATCTGCTTCTGCGGTGACGAGAGGTATTGATAATCCGGCACAACGGACTTCGTTCATTCAGCTAAAAGTTCATGCTAAAGATTGGATGGTACTGTGCTTCTTTCTTGTTGCCTTCGTTGTGCTGTTTTTCTGCAAATACCAGATATATGGGAGGATATGATGATGATTGATATTGACCATGTATCTTTTCAATATTCCGGCGCTGAACAGGAAAATCTGCAAGATTTCAATTTGCAGATTAAAAAGGGGGAGTGTGTTGTTCTCACTGGCGAATCTGGATGTGGAAAGACTTGTGTGACCAGGTTGATAAATACGCTTATTCCCCACTTTTACGAAGGGGAAATGTCCGGGGCGGTTCTCATTGACGGAGTTGATACCCGCACGATCCAACCGCACGATTTGTCAGACAAGATAGGCTCTGTTTTCCAAAATCCGCGCAGTCAATTCTTTAGCCTGGATACGGACAGCGAGATTGTGTTTGGTATGGAAAATAAGGGTATGCCCTATCAAGTGATGCTGGATCGTTATCAACAGACTATTCGGGAATTACATATTGAAAAGTTAAAGGATCGCAACCTGTTTGACTTGTCCGGCGGACAAAAGCAGACCATAGCCTTTGCTAGCGTTTACGCATTAAATCCTGATATTTTTGTCTTGGACGAGCCTTCGTCAAACCTGGACCCAGAGGCCATTCAAGAACTACGACGGCTGCTTTTACTGATTAAGGCGCAGGGAAAAACGATTGTTGTATCCGAACACCGCCTTTACTTCTTGAATGGGATTGCCGACCGCATTGTCCTTATGGAGCATGGTAAGCTGAAACAATCTTGGTCCGCCCGTGATTTTGCTTTACTCAGTACCGAGCAAATCAAGGCGCTGGGACTTAGAAGCTATACGCCTGCAAGGTTAGAACTTCCAGAAACAATGCCATCTCGAAACGATACCCCGGCTGTCGAAGTTAAAGATCTTGCGATAGGATATGAGAAAGGGAAACCCGTGGCGCAGCACCTGAATTTTCGTGTCTACCCAGGAGAAATTGTTGGTGTGGTAGGAAAAAATGGCTGTGGGAAATCAACTTTAGCCCGGACTTTATGTGGCTTGCAGAAGGAACTCCGTGGAGAAGTTCTATACCAAAACAGTATGATCCCAAGCAAACGGCGGATCAGGAAAGCATATCTTGTCATGCAGGACCCGGACTATCAACTGTTTACCGATAGCGTTTACCAGGAACTACTGCTGGCATTATCCGACCAGAAGGATAAAGACGAAAAGAGAATAGACGATATTCTGGATGAGCTGAATTTGACGATTTATAAAGAGCGGCATCCAATGTCCCTATCAGGTGGGCAAAAGCAGCGCACTGCTATCGGCGTTGCGGCTCTCCGGGATGCAGAGGTACTTATTTTTGATGAGCCTACAAGCGGCTTGGACTACAAAAACATGGAGAGTGTTGCAGGAATTTTAAGTGCGCTGTCCAAAAGAGGGAAAGCCATCTTGGTGATTTCCCATGACAATGAACTACTGATGAAGATTTGTTCCCGTGTCATTCGCATGGATGAAAAGACTTCATCTTAGTTATATACCAATAATAGAAAGGGGCTATCTATATGAGTGAACAAGCAAAAGCTGTCGGTGTGTCCGACAAAATGAAGGCAAAGGACTATATTACACTGGGCATTTTTACGGTTCTGTTCTTGCCGTAGTAATGGTGTGCATCTTTGCCTCCGCAGCTACCGTGGTGACCTTCGCGTTTGGGAGCGCCATTGCGGCAATTCCTGGAGGCATTATCTATATGCTGATGCGCGCTAAAGTGCCAAAGGCCGGGAGCGTTCTCTTGAGCGGTGTGGTGATCGGCCTGATTGAGTTCCTGATTGGCGCAGGATGGGCGGTTGCCGTCGGTTTTATTGCCGGTGCCGTAATTGCGGAGCTTCTGGCCCGTATCGGCCACTACAAGAGCTTCTGGCTGAATACCATTGGCTATTCCGTGTATATGATGTTCTTTGCGCTGGGAACCTATCTCCCTATGGTCATTATGACCGGCTATGTGGATGATATGTCTACGTCGAATGGTGTCAGCGCCGAGTATCTGACGGAGCTACATAGCTTTATGAATGGAACAATGGTAGTCATCATCGCTGTTGTGACCTTCGTTGCAGGCATCGTCGGCGCTTTGATTGCAAAAGGCGTGTTCAAAAAGCATTTCCAGAAGGCAGGCATTGTCTAAGGACAATATAGTTACGACTAACTCTCTGGTATCTTTGGGCTATTTTGGGCAGTGGAACAGAGTTATGGAGTGGCAGGCAATTTCAAAGGTTGATAAAATGAGTGGTGAGGTTAGGGATTGCCAACCTCACCACTTTCAATTTTAAGGAGGGTTAATGCTATGTCAAACGCAAAGTCGAAACAGGCAAAACCAAAGACGGGTTTGGCACGATGCATGGAATTGGCTTCTGACAGAAAGGGCCTTGTATTCTTAGCTGCGGTTCTTTCGTCACTGGCGGCCATTGCTTCGTTCATCCCGTACATAGCGGTCTATTTTATGATCCGCTCAATTATCGGTGTTTTCCCGAACCTTGACCAGTTGGATATGGGGGATGGTCATGAATTACGGCTGGCTGGCGCTCGCCGGGATCGTGGCGAATATCCTGCTGTACTTCCTGGCTATTTTCAGTTCACACATGGCAGCGTTCGGAACGCTGTACGAGTTGAAGGTTCTCTTTGCAGACCATATTACTAAAATTCCACTTGGGTATCACCTGACGATTGGCAGCGGACGTCTGCGGAAAATCATGGATGAAAACATTGAAAGCGTAGAGGGCTTTATTGCTCACCAGTTCCCGGATTTTGTCGCTTCTATTACAGCTCCCATTGTCATGGTCATCATCCTACTGGCCGTTGACTGGCGGTTCGGTCTTGCCTCTCTGGTCGGTATCATTCTGGCGTTTGTTGCGGAGTTCATTGGCTTTGGCAGCGGCGAGATGAAAGAGAATATGGGTAAGTACCAAAAAGCCCTGGAAGAAATGAACAACGCTTCTGTGGAGTATGTTCGTGGAATGTCGGTTGTAAAGGCGTTTAACCAGACCGCATCCTCTTTCAAAAAACTCAAAGAAGCAATTACCGGATATACAGAGTGGGTCCTGAAATTTTCCCTAGGCTGGCAGAACTGTATGCCCGCCTTCACCACAATCATCAATAATGTTTATCTGATCCTTGTACCTGTCGGAATTTTAATCGGCTCCAGGTCGGATGATTTTGCTGGGTTTGCCATGACCTTCATTTTCTATCTGCTCTTTGTACCCGCAATTTCCGGTGTACTGAACAAAATCATGTATATCTCCGAATCGTTCATGCAGATTGATGGGAATGTGGCTCGGATGGATGAAATTCTGAACATCCCTGAAATGCCGGAAACATCTCATCCTAAGAAACCTGTTGGGGATGATGTTGCTTTCCACGATGTCAGCTTTTCCTACACGGGGGATGTTTCCGAGAAAGCCCTGGAAAATGTATCTTTCTCAGCAAAACAGGGACAGATCACAGCTATTGTCGGCCCGTCCGGCGGCGGCAAGAGTACGATTGCCAATCTGATTTCTCGGTTTTGGGACGTATCTTCCGGCAGCATTACCATCGGCGGCGTAGATGTGCGCGATATGGCGGAGGATGACCTGATGCGCCATGTCAGCTTTGTGTTCCAGGATATTTTCCTGTTCAAGCAGAGCATCTTGGATAATATCCGTATGGGCAATCCTTCGGCCAGTGAGGAACAAGTGATTGCGGCGGCGAAAGCGGCGCAGTGCCACGAGTTCATCTCCAAACTGCCCAACGGGTATCATACGGTGGTCGGCTCCAAATGCATCCATCTCTCTGGCGGCGAGCGCCAGCGAATTGCCATTGCGCGGGCCATTATCAAGGACTCGCCCATCATCGTGCTGGATGAGGCAACGGCGTTCAGCGACCCGGAGAATGAATACCTGATCCAGAAAGCTTTTGAAAAGCTGATGCAGGGTAAGACAGTTATCATCATCGCACACCGCCTCTCCACGATCCGCAATGCAGATAAGATTATTGTCATGGAGAAAGGGCACCTGATCGAAGAAGGAAAACATGACGAGCTGGTGGACGCAGGCGGACGCTATGCGCAAATGTGGAACCACTATACAGAAGCGATTGGCTGGAAAATCAGCGGAAAGGCGGTGTAACTATGAGCAGATTACAAAAAGCTCTCTTTTTATCAGACAAAGGTTACGCAGATCTGAAAAAAGCAATCTTCGCCTGCACATTGACGAACTTGGCTATGCTTCTTCCGTTCTGTGTAACTGTTATGATTTTCAGTGAAATTCTGACTCCCTTTGTCAATGGCGGCTCCATTCAGTGGAACCATATCTGGATGCTGTGGGGCGCGGGTATTGTTTCGGCCATTCTGGTATTTCTGGCTGCCAAAAACGATTACCGCAAAACCTATATTGCCTCATATAAAGAGTCGAACACGACCCGGCTTCGGATTGCGGAGCATCTGCGGAAACTTCCGATGAATTTCTTTAACACCAAGGACCTTTCTGAACTGACCACAAATATGATGGCAGATTGCAGCAGCATGGAATCCCTGCTCAGCAGCACGATCCCTCCGCTGATTGCAAATGGCATCACGGTGACCCTGACCTGCATCCTGCTGGCCTTCTTTGACTGGCGGCTTGCTTTGTGCGTATTTATCACGGTTCCGATTGCCTTCCTCATTATCTGGCTCAGCCGGAACCATCAAAAGAAGCTGTTTGAAAAACAGGTTGACGCAAAGCTGGATGCTTCTGACCAGGTACAGGAATACTTGGAAGGCATGAAGATCATCAAGTCCTGCGGGCTGTCCGGTTCTCATTTCAGCGCGCTGGATAAAGCTCTGTTAGCAATGAAAAAAATCGCCATCAAAGTGGAGATGGCTGTCGGCGTGTTCATGTCCAGTGCAAGTATGATTTTGCAGGCTGGCATCGGTATCACGATTTTTGTTGGCGCTATTCTTCTAACACAAGGACAGATTGAGCTTCTTCCTCTGCTTATGTTCCTGCTGATGGTCACACGGATTTATGGACCGATCCTGGCGATCCTGGCGAACCTGTCCTCACTGCTGAATTTGAATGTGGTCACAAGTCGTATGCGTACCCTGCTTACTACCCCTGCGATGGACGGTGAAGGAAAAACAATCCCGAACTGCGATATTGAGCTTTCCCATGTGACCTTTGCCTACAATCAGGAAGATGTCATCAAAGATGTTTCCTGCAAAATCCCCCAAGGGAGCGTGACTGCCCTCGTTGGGCCGTCCGGTTCCGGTAAAAGCACGATTTCCAAACTGATTGCCCGCTTTTGGGATGTTCAGAAGGGCAAGATCACCGTGGGCGGCAAAGACATCAAGAGTATGGAGCCGGAAAGCCTCATGTCTTATATGTCTTTCGTGTTCCAGGATGTGACCCTGTTCAATGATACGGTTATGAACAATATCCGTCTTGGCAATCCAAACGCAACGGACGATCAAGTGATTGCCGCGGCCAAAGCCGCCTATTGTGATGAATTTGTCCGGGAGATGCCGGATGGGTATCAGACGGTTCTCGGTGAAAACGGCAGCACTCTTTCCGGCGGTGAGCGCCAGCGTATTTCCATCGCTCGCGCCTTGCTGAAAAACGCTCCCATTATTCTGCTTGACGAGGCAACAGCATCCCTTGACCCGGAGAATGAAGTCCTGGTTCAAAAGGCGATTGCCAAACTGGTGGAAGGTAAGACGGTTATTATGATCGCCCACCGCCTCCGTACAGTTGTAGATGCAGACCAAATCCTCGTCCTTGACAATGGACGGTTGGTAGAGCATGGAACCCACGATGAGCTGATGAAGAAGAACGGTCTGTATCATAAGCTGTTCCATATTCAGCAGGAAAGCCTTGGTTGGGCTGTCTAACCTCTTTAAGCAAGGGAGGTTTTTATGAAACTTCATGCGTCCGGGGAGGACTATCTGGAGGCCATACTTGTTCTCCATAAGAAGATGGGCATGGTGCGCTCCGTGGATGTCGCCCGGCACCTGGAGGTCACAAAGCCCAGCGTGTGCCATGCGGTGGCAACCCTGCGTGACGGGGGGTTCCTGACGATGGACAGCGACTATTTCCTGCATCTGACCGATGTGGGCCGGGAAGTGGCGGAGCAGATCTACGAAAAGCACCGCTTCTTTACCGACCGGCTGATCGAGGCCGGCGTAGACCCGGTAACGGCGGAAAAGGACGCTTGCCGGATGGAGCATGTCATCAGCCAGGAATCCTTCGAGCGTCTGCGCGATGCCTATAAAACAAAAAATGAATAATCTGCCCGCATAGCAAACGGGTGAAACAGTAACGCGGCCGGGCACATCGAACCCGGCCGCGTTATTCGTCTTTTTGAAATGCTTCCGCCTGTTTGCAAAGCGCAATATATTTTTCAATTTCCGCCTCACTTTTCCCGGCAAAGAAGTCTACAACTGTTTTTGAAACCGTCTGATTTACCATGTCTGGAAAAATGGCAGCATCCACGCTGATATTTAACTCTTTGGCGACAAGAGCCACCGTTTCAAATTTGGGGTTACTCTGGCAGGTTTCCAAATCTATGATTGTACGGGCGTTCATATTGAGCCGTTCAGCCAATTTTCTCTGTGTCAAATGCTGCCGCTTACGTTCTGACCGCACTTTCCATGCAAACAAGTCAAGAGGATTGTTCACTATACATCACCTCTACCTCATTGTAGGGTGTGCTATCGCTCATATAAATAACCATATAACTCATATTGTGTGAGTTACAGCTCATAATTTGAAGCAAAGAGCTATATGGATAAGAGTATCAAAATAAAGGAGCGCAAAATAAAATGGGGCTTACCGCCCACTCGAAAAGCCCTAACACCAATTAAAAAATATTCAAATAACGTAGGGGCGAGCCATACTCATAGAAGTGAGTTGTGGCTCGCTTTTTATATACTTCAATTCACATCCGATAAAGCCCCGCATTTTGACAACCTACGATTGGGTATCGGATGCCGTTCTCCGCCTCGTTTTGCTCCGGCCTATAAACCCGAACAGAACGAAAGGAACAATTCTATGAACGGCAGGAAAAATTTTCATACCAATCTTAAAAATCAGCCAAATGAACCCATTGGTGAACGAGTAGTGAGCGAAAGGGGAAGAAAAGAGCTGCCTCCCAGCACGAGGGGAGGTGAAAACTTGAAACCAAACCGCTACTACGAACACAAGCAGCACGCCTTTGACAGCTATTGCAAAAAGGTGTTGAAATGCGAGGCATGTAACGGCTATCGGCAGATCAGCCGTCATCAAAAAACGTTTTGCATCTTTGGAAGAACTGTCCGAGGCAGATGTGGCCCAGCTTGCAGTTTACGATCGTTACTCATGGGAGTATACGGCTTTTCCCGTGGGAAATGCTGTTGTGCTAATCGAGAACGACCGATTGGCCACAGCACTTCTACGGCTGTCACCAAAAGACCGGGAAATTTTTATGATGCACTGGTTTCTATGGATGACAGACGAACAGATAGCAAAGTGCATGGGCATGGCCAGAAGAACGGTCAATACTCGCAGGTATAAAGCCTATCGGCTGCTGAAAAAGCTGATGGGAGGTGAAGCGGATGACTAAATCTGCGCACACACGGGCATCGCTGCTTCCTTACTCGATAATCGCTGCCGCTGTTGCAGGAGACGCCGAAGCAGTGAGCCGGGTAGTCCGGCATTATTCTAGCTACATTGCTGCACTGTCAACTCGGACGAGCTATGGCTCTGACGGCTATCCTCGTCTGCAAG
>ENA-OQJN01000717-OQJN01000717.1-human-gut-metagenome-genome-assembly--contig:-NODE-717-length-12149-cov-2.303361_pt1 | contig 12149 bp, 13 predicted proteins | sample MGYA00242610_ERZ504777 | MGnify/ENA primary metagenome ERZ504777 (study PRJEB26092, sample SAMD00036350) | human gut metagenome | host: Homo sapiens | study: EMG produced TPA metagenomics assembly of... | reverse complement strand
CTGATGAATCAACTTGTTGGCCAATGTCAAATAACAAATCGCATTATCATCCTGATTCCCGTTAAAGTAATCCCCATAATTACAGAAAGCCTCTCCCAAGCCGTGGCTATAATACAACATAGATGTCACACCGTCAAAACGAAAACCGTCAAAACGGAACTCATCCATCCAATACTTACAATTGGACAGCAAGAAATGAATCACTTCATTCTTACCATAATCAAAGCATAAGGAATCCCATGCCGGATGTTCACGCCGGCCGCCCGGATAGAAGTATTGATTAGGATCACCGGCAAAATTGCCAAGTCCCTCCACTTCATTCTTCACGGCATGAGAGTGAACAATATCCATAATGACGGCAATTCCCATTCTATGCGCCGTATCAATCAATTCCTTCAATTCATCCGGTGTACCGAAACGGGATGACGGAGCGAAAAAGCTGGAAACATGATACCCGAAACTCCCATAATAAGGATGCTCCTGAATAGCCATAATCTGAATACAATTATATCCGGCTTCCGCTATACGCGGCAATATTTTCTCACGGAACTCATTATAAGTGCCTACCCTTTCTTCTTCCTGAGCCATACCGATATGACATTCATAAATCATCAAAGGATCAGTCTTTGCACGGAACACCTTCTTTCTAAACCGGTAAGGATTCTCCGGCTCCCAAACCTGTGCGCTGAATATCTTTGTCTGATCATCCTGTACCACACGGTTAGCCCATGCTGGTATACGTTCTCCTTCACCGCCATTCCAACGGACTTTCAGTTTATACAAATCACCATGCTTTATAGCACCGCTTTGTAATTCCACCTCCCATACGCCAGGAGAGTTCTTTACATGGTACATCCTATAATCGCCATGCTCTTTCCAGTCGTTGAAATCTCCGATAAGATAAATTTCCTTCGCATTCGGAGCCCATTCACGGAACACCCACCCTCTTCTGGTACGATGCAAGCCGAAATATAAATATCCGGTGGCAAAGTCCGACAAAGTTCCTTTGCCTCCGGTCAGTTCCAATTCTTTGTCTAATGCATGCTGATGGCGTCCTTCAATCGCTGCCGAATACGGTTCCAGCCAAGGATCACTTTCTATTATGCCTAATTTAGGAGTTGGTATTTTCCATAATATGATTACTTGTTAGTTATTCTCTTTCAAACCAAAACTTTAACGATCACTTTTTTCACGCCGTCAGGAGACACTCCCGGAGCATGAGCATCCTGTGGAAAAAAGATGGCAAACATTCCCGGCTTTACAGGAATATAGCTTTCGGCAAGTCCCGGATAGAACGAGATATCCTTATCTGCATCATAGTCTGCTTCGGGAAGATCTTCACGGGCTGTATAACCCATCACTTCCACCCCTGACAGAGGAATCTGTATATCAATAAACTGATTATGAGTTTCTAATTTTGCTTCTTCTTTAGTTTTAGGCTTGGTCTGAGAAAAGTTTACTACCAGATCATCACCCTGTAATTTTACTTTTCCTAATTCCTGAGCGTTCAAGTCTGTAGCCTTCAGATATTCCATTGCTTTAGCGAACAAAGGATTCAATGAAGCGTACTTTTCTAAGTTTTCTAATCTGTCTACTACCATAATTATTTCATTTTAATGGTTAAAATATTGCTTTTATCATTCAAAGTCGTCTATTGTGAAATTTGTAAAATCAGCAAAACGCTTCAGTTGCTTGAAAACATCCTCTACTTTGTCCAACAGGTCAGGGGCAAGGAAAAACGCATCAGGCACCATATAAGCACAGGTATAATCCTTACATTTTAAATAATCAATATATTCAAAATCTTTCGGAAATCCTTTGGGAGCCGTTTTTTAAGTGATTTTCTCCGATAACAGGAAAGTATTGCTTGAACGCAGGATCTTCCACAATTTCTCTGTATTCATCTATGTTGTCATAAATGGACTGGCGGACAGCTTTCAGCACTTTAGATTCCAGACACCAGCTTCCACCAGCAAGCATACAGTTATCATGCTCTATATGAACATAATATCCACAATGTTCTGATTTCTTTCCACGGGCGTTGATATAGCCGCCCAAGTGTATTTTATAAGGAGTCTTATCACTAGAAAAACGCGTGTCACGATAAATTCGGTATGTACAGTCCTTAGCTTGAATACCGACAATACTTTCGTCAAACAACGAAATACGGGCGATGATTGCTGTCAGTAATTCCTCAAACTCTTTTTGAGCTTTCAGATATTCATCCTTATGCTCCTGAAACCACTCCCGATTATTGTTTGTGGCCAGGTTTTTTAAAAATTGAAAGATAACAGATACATCCATGTTACATTATGTTCATGTGTTCACTTGACAAACTTACAAAATATATTTGTAACGAACTAGAAAAAAGCGAAGTATTTATTTTTTCCCAAGACCTTGAGAAACCCATCATGCAGCTTTCCATTGGTAGCCAACACTTCATGACCGGAATAGAAATCTCCCCCTCCGCTGTAATCTGTCACTTTTCCACCGGCATTCATCAAGATTATCGAACCGGCCGCAATATCCCACGGTCCCAGCAGTCCTTCTATACGGGCTTCAAAGCGACCGGCAGCTACATAGCAAAGTTCTGCCGCAGCTGCTCCTTGCAGGCGCATACCTCCCACATTTCCATACAACTCGTGCACAATATGCTCCGCCAATGGCTTATACTTTTGCGAATCGTATGGAAAGCCTAACGCCACAAACGCTTCGTCCATATCAGAAACATCTGATACATGTATTTCTTTGTTGTTCAGATAAGAAGGCGCTCCTTTATAAGTCCAGTAAAGTTCATCGCGGCATACTTCATACACCACTCCAACCAGCAGTTCTTCTTTACTACGAAGGGCGATACTCACACAATAAGGAGCATTATTATGGATAAAATTGGTGGTTCCGTCCAGCGGGTCTACCAGCCAGCAATAGTTTTCCGTAGTCAGGCTGCCCGAACCTTCTTCGGCAATGAATCCTGCTTCGGGAAGCAATTCCCGAAGTTGAGCCACAATACGGCGTTCCGATTCTTTATCTACATACGATACATAGTCGTGAGCATTTTTCTTCTCTACCTTGCTACGGTCAAAACCGCTACGCTCTTTACGAAGAAAAGCACCCGCCCGGAGTGCTATTTCACGTACTTTCAACGTTATCTTCTCTAAATCCAACATTATATTCTTATTTTTGTTCCGCATCCAGCGTTCCAAACTTATAAACACCTTTACGGATTACATTTCCATTCTTGTCAGTCTCCACAAAAGCGCCGTGTTTCTTCCCTTGTTTGAAAAATCCGTCATAGCGTACTCCGTTCTTATCTTCAAGCACGCCTTTGCCGTCTTCCTTTCCTTTTACGAAATGGCCCTTATATTTGGTTCCGTCAGCCGTGCGCAAAGTGCCTTCACCGTCGGCCATGTTGTTTTTCCATTCACCTTCATAGTCATCGCCGTTCGCCCAGATATAGTGTCCTTTACCGCTGCGCTGGTTATTCACCCACTGCCCTTCATACACAGCACCGTTGGCCCATGTAAAGGTTCCAGTCCCATGCTGCTCGCCGTTCTTGAACTGCCCTACATACTTGTCGCCATTCTTGTGTACATAAATTCCCTGCCCGGTACGTTCACCGTTTACGTAGTCACCTTCGTAACGGTCACCGCTATTAAAGTAATAAATACCTTTACCATGCTGCACGTCATCCTTCCAGTCGCCCACATACTTGTCACCGTTGACATAGTAAAATGTCCCCTTTCCGTCACGTGCGTCATCTTTCCACTCACCTTCATATTTTGACTGGTCGGGCCATACCATAACGCCCTGTCCGTTTTTCTTGTCTTCTTTCCATTCGCCCTCATATTTGGCTCCTGCTTTCCAGGTATAAGTACCCTTTCCGCTACGTTTGTCCTGAAACCAGTTACCTATATAAACATCTCCGTTATAATAATACATAGTGCCTTCACCCTGCTGATAGTCGGCAAACCACATACCTTCATACCGGTTATTATTCATAAAATAATAGGTTCCGCTGCCGTGTTGCTGATCCTGGAACCATTGCCCCACATACTTTTCTCCATCGTGAAACGTATATGTCCCGTTCCCCTCGCGTTTACCTTTTATATATTCCCCTTCGTAGGTATTTCCGTTCTTGTAGATTGTTTTTCCTTTACCGTTTGGTTTTCTACCTTTCAGCTCTCCGGTATATTCGCCCCCGTCTTTAAAAGTATAATTCCCGATTTTTATCTGAGCGGTGGCCAATGTACTGACCGATGCCAAAAGCAATAATATATATATGTATTTCTTCATTGGTTCGTTACTTATAATAGATAAGATTTACGCCAAAGATACGATTTTCTATCTTTGGACATGATAGGTTATTACACTTTTTTTACCCGCAATGACCTCTATTAAGTTTTCTTTGCAGAAATACTTTTGAGCCAATATGCGTATTTCTTCTCTGGTGATTCCCCGGATGGCATCCAGCGAACGGATAAAGAAGCGTTCGTCCAGCCCTGACCGTTTCTATATAAATCCAGGCATCAGACAAAGAAAAAGGTCCCTCGTACGACCGGCATAAATCGCCCAGCATATAGTTCTTCACCATTTCCAATTCTTCTTGAGGAACGAGATCATTACACAATTTGTCCATCTCCCGATAAACTTCTGTTATGATAGAATTCACATATTCATTGGCCGCCTCGGTACTGACAGTCAGTATTCCCGTTCCCGGATAGGACACAATGCCTGCGCCGATACCGTATGTATATCCCTTGTCTTCACGGATATTGGACATCAGACGGCTTCCGAAATACCCTCCGAACAAAGTGACCATGACACGTGCCTTCAAAAAGTCCGGATGATGACGGTCCATTACGAAACATCCCATTTTCAAGGAACTTTGAGTGCATCCTCACGTTCTATAAAGATACGCTTTTCTTTGGTGGTAACCGGAGGAACAAGCGTTGTCTTTGCTTTTTCCGTCACTTCCCCCCATTGTCCACTTCCCAAGTTATCTTCTATACAACGGATAATTTCCGATGTGACCTTTCCCGAAATATATACCGAACAATTACCCGAATGATAATATTTCCGATAAAACGAACGGAGCACCTCCGGGGTAATCCGGTCATAATCCTCCGCTACCGCATAGCGCCCGAAAGGATGCTCCGGACCGAACAAGGCTGTATTCAACTGCTTTCGGGCAATCATTTCCACCCGGGTGCTGTTCACCAGAAATTGCTGTTTGTTCGTATCGGCCACCACAGAAAGTTCCTTTGCCGGAAACGTAGGAGCCTTTATCATCTCGGATATGACGGCCAGCGTGCGGGCAAAATATTTATTCAGAGAGTAAAGTGTTATGAATCCATAGTTCACGGAAGAAGATAACTCCAGCCAGGCTCCGTAATAATCCAATCGCTCCGCAATCTGTGAAGACGTTAAATTTCCAGCTCCCTCACGCAGCATCCTATTGGCGAACATAGCCTGCAACGGCTGTTCCTGATTCCATTGTCCGCCTCCTATCAGAAGATCAAAACGTACAACATCCTCGGTTCCCGCATGAATGATATTCAGAGGCATCCCATTCTTCATCGTCCTCCTGTCGGGACGGGTTATACTGAATTCGCTTAGTTGGCGGATTGGCGGTGGGGTGGTTCTGTCCAGCATTTACTTCCCCTCCCTCTGTTTTAAAAATGCTTCGGCACGTGCCAGATCCTGAGGCGTATCAATGCCTATTGTCTCCACTTCACTGATTCCCACCTTAATAGTATAACCATTTTCCAGCCAACGAAGCTGCTCCAACGATTCAGCCAGCTCCAGCGAAGATTGTGGAAGCGAAGTTATTTCTTTCAGTACATCGGCCCGATAAGCATACAGACCGATATGTTTATAGTAAGTATGCCCTTTCAGCCAGCCTTCCTTCTCCGCGTTACGTTGGAAAGGAATGACGGAACGGCTGAAATACAAAGCATTCATATTCTTATTAACCACCACTTTCGGAGAATTTACATTCTCCAAAGCTTCAAACCCGTCTTCGGGAGTGAAAGGTTTCACCAAAGTCGCAATCTGTGTAGCCGAATCTTCAAAGCAAGCTTTCACAGCTTCAAGCTGTGATCTTTGAATAAAAGGTTCATCACCTTGAATATTTACAACCACATCATATCCTTGTCCTACTTTGGTATACGCTTCATAACAACGGTCTGTGCCACTTTTTATGGTGAACGGAGGTCATGACCACTTTTCCGCCAAAAGCTTTTACGGCGGATTCAATGCGTTCATCGTCCGTCGCTACGTATGCTTCATCCAATATACCGGCTACTTGTTCATAGACTCTCTGAATCACAGGCTTGCCTCCCAAGATGGCCAAAGGTTTGGCCGGAAAACGTGTTGAGGCATATCTCGCAGGAATAATTCCAATAAATTTCATGGTACCATTTCTTTTATATATTCATGCAAAAGTAACAAAAACATTTCATACATTTGCACCATTAATGCAATAAATGTTATGGACGAACACCATTGTTTGCTTTGTATGGGCTCTAATACAAACCGTTACGCGCAACTCTCGGTTGCACGGGAAGCATTACGTGCCACATTTCCTGATATTCATTTCGGCGAGATGATGGAAACGGAAGCTGTTGGCAGCGGCTTTCACTCCCCTTTCAGCAATCAACTGGCCAAATTCAGCACAACGCTTTCACCCGATTCTGTTCATGATTTGTTTAAAGAATTGGAACGACGCTGCGGACGGATTCCTGAAGACAAGGCTCAAGGAGTAGTAAAACTGGATATTGACCTACTGGTCTTTGACAATAAGATATTGAAACCGGAAGATATGGAAAGAGAATATATCCGCCGTGGAATGTCTGTGCTTTTTTAGAATTTATACCTTTTATATATTAATCATTATTCACCTTGTGATAACCCGCCTCCATATCCCCCTACGGCAAACGATAGTGTTACTGAAAGGGCCAGCCTGACAGGTGGGAAAACAGCTAAGTATTTTCATTGGCAGACCTAAGGCTTTCTACCAGGAAGGCTAAGGCTTTCCGGCCGTTCTATTTCTATCTCCATAGGCTTTGGAGTTTATCTCCATAACCTTTGGAGTTAACTCCATAAGCTTTGGAGATAGAACACAACAGGGAAAAAAGCCTTAACCTGCCAAGAAAAAGAGGTTAGCCTTCCTTGAAAAAACATTTAATAAAAACTAAAGAACACATTTTTTCACTTCATCTGTTTGTTGTTTCCAATGATTCCTTATACATTTGCGTTTACTAACAATTCTGTTAAACAAATATGATAATATGAAAGAAGAAACGAGCAATACAGAACAATCCATACTAAAAGCCGCTGAAAAAGAATTCCTTAAGAAAGGATTCTCCGGAAGCAAGACAACAGAAATAGCTAAGGAGGCTGGTGTAACCCATGCCATGCTGCATTATTATTTCCGTACAAAAGAGAATCTGTTCAACAAAGTATTTGAAGAAAAAGCCAAGCAACTGGCCGATACATTCCTTTCTCGTGTAGATGAATCATTGCCTTTTTTGGAGAAAATAAAATGTTTCATTGAAGCACACTTCGACCTTTTGACTGCTAATCCCGAACTACCTTTATTTATATACAGGGAGATTCTGACCAATGAATGCGGAAAAGAAATTTGCCGTAAAACCTTGTTCCCTAATTTCCGGTTAGCAATCAGTCTGCTCGACCGGTCACTGCAAGAGGAAATAAAGAAAGGCACAGTACGCCCCGTCAAAGCGGAAGATTTAATGGTCAGCGCCATTTCACTCAATATCTTCGTCTTTGTGGCAAACCCACTGATACAATTGTTTGTGGAAGAAAAAGGTGAAGAATATCATCAATATATGGAACGCAGAAAACAAGAAAATGTAGAAATCATATTAAGCAGATTAAGAAAATGAAAAGGTTATTCATTCTCACAACCTTTCTTCTTTGCATCAGTCCCATTTGTTTGAATGCACAGGAACTCACGCTGGAAGAGTGTCAGCAGCAAGCCCGGGCACATTATCCGCTGATTAAACGATACGGGCTGATTGAAAAGACGAAAGAATACAATATCTCTAACGCTGACAAGGGTTATCTGCCGCAAGTTTCATTATCCGCCAAAGCCAGTTATCAATCGGATGTAACGGAAATACCCGTTGACCTACCCGGAATTGATATTCGCGGTATGCGCAAGGATCAATACCAAGCCATGCTGCAACTGGACCAAGTGGTATGGGACGGTGGTAACATCCGGGCACGGAAAGAGGTAACCCGTGCCACATCCGAAGTGGACAAACAGAAACTGGAAGTGGACATGTATGCCATCAACGAACGGGTAAACCAACTTTTTTTTGGTATCCTGTTATTGAAAGAGCAATTGAAGCAAAACCAGCTTATGCAGGAAGAATTACAAAGGAATTATGACAACGTTACAGCGTATGTAAAGAATGGTATTGCCAATCAAGTTGATTTGGATGCTGTAAAAGTGGAACAATTGAACAACATACAGCAACGTCATACTCTGGAAGCCACATATCGTGCTTACAGCGAGATGTTGAAGATCATGATTAACCACCCTACTCCTTTAACCGGGAACACACTAAAGAAACCAGATGTAAATGCCTTATTATATAAAGGAGAAGCCTATTCTGCAGAATTCATCCGACGTCCGGAACTTAACTTGTTTGCGGCACAAAATCAGCAACTGGAGGCGCAACGTAAACAACTTACCGCCAAGAACCTGCCTAGGTTAGGCATATTTGTACAAGGAGCATACGGCAACCCGGGACTGAATATGCTGAAAAATGAATTTTCGGCCTATTACGTAGCAGGCGTACGCCTTTCCTGGAACTTCAGTAACCTATATACTCGCAAGAATGAATCTCGCCAATTAATACTGAATCAACAAGATGTGAACGTACAGAAAGAAACGTTCTTGTTTAACACTCATCTGGAAATCACTCAAAACAACAGTGAAATTAAGAAACTGACGGAACTGATGAAGAACGATGAGGAGATTATCACCCTACGTAACAACATTAAAAAATCAGCCCAAGCAAAAGTTGCCAACGGAACACTGACCGTTACAGAAATGCTACGTGAAGTAACAGCCGAGAACATTGCCAGGCAGGATAAGATCCTGCATGAAATTCAGTTATTATCAGCCATTTACGAATTAAAATATACAACAAACCAATATGAGAACAAATAAATATATCTTGCTTGCCGCCACTCTGTTCAGTTTATCCTCTTGCGGAAACAAGAAAGGCGACTATGATGCATCAGGCACATTTGAAGCTACCGAAGTAATTGTATCCTCCGAAGCCAATGGCAAGATCATGCAATTCAATATAGAAGAAGGACAGTTATTAAAGGCCGATGAAGAAGTGGGGTGTATAGATACCTTACAACTCTATTTGAAAAAGATGCAGTTACTGGCCAGCGGTAAAGCGATAGCCAGCAAAAGCACGGACATCAATAAACAGATAGCTGCCACAAAAGAACAAATCGGCAAAGCCGAATATGAAAGAAAACGCACAGAAAACTTGCTGAAGGAAAATGCCGCCACCCAAAAACAAATAGATGATATTGACTCCCAGATTGCCGTTCTGAAAAAACAGTTGGAAGCACAGATCTCTACGCTTCAACGCGGCAATGCCAGTATCACAGAAGAAAGCTCGGCCTACGAAATACAAGTAGCCCAACTGGATGACCAGCTTCGCAAATGTCACATTACCAGTCCGATTTGCGGAACAGTACTGGCCAAATATGCCGAAGCCGGGGAACTGGCCACGCAAGGAAAACCTTTATTTAAAGTGGCGGATGTGCAACATCTTTTTTTACGCGCCTATATCACCGCCGATCAATTATCTCAACTGAAATTAGGAGATAAAGTAAAAGTGTTTTCTGATTTAGGAGAAGATGACCGCCGGGAATACGAAGGGACAATCACCTGGATTTCAGACAAATCGGAATTCACCCCTAAAACAATCCAGACACGTGACGAACGCGCCAATATGGTATACGCCACAAAAATAGCAGTAAAGAATGACGGATACATCAAGATAGGCATGTACGGAGAAATGAAGAAATAAATAAGACAATGGATTATATCGTTTCTGTCAAAGGAGTTAGCAAAAGTTACGGTGAAGTTCAAGCCCTGAAAGATGTATGCTTTGAGGTGAAACCGGGAGAAATCTTCGGGCTTATCGGACCGGACGGTGCAGGAAAGACTACTCTTTTCCGCATTCTCACCACATTGGTGCTAGCCGATGAAGGGAAAGCGGAAGTCTGCGGGCAGGATGTGGTGAAGAATTACAAAGAGATACGCCGGCAGGCAGGATATATGCCGGGACGTTTTTCCTTATACCAGGATTTGTCCGTAGAAGAGAATCTCACTTTCTTTGCCACGCTTTTCAATACCACTATCCGGGAGAACTACGCATTGGTAAAGGATATCTACCAACAAATAGAACCTTTCAAACACCGGCGTGCCGGAAAACTATCCGGCGGCATGAAACAAAAACTGGCTCTGAGTTGTGCACTGATTCACAGGCCTTCCATTCTGTTCTTGGACGAACCTACCACCGGTGTGGACCCTGTATCCAGAAAGGAGTTCTGGGACATGCTGCTGAAATTGAAACAAGAAGGTCTTACCATCATTGCGGCAACGCCTTACCTGAACGAGATGAAATGCTGTGACCGTATTGCATTTATTCGTGAAGGAAAGATTCAAGGCATTGACACTCCGGACCGTATTCTTCAACAGTTCAGTTCGATCCTTTCTCCTGAAGGGCTGTCTTTTAATGAACCGCAAGTCACCGGACGATACGCCATAGAGGTAGAAGGCTTGACCAAACAATTCGGCAACTTCACTGCAGTGGACCATATCTCATTCAAAGTGAAACAGGGAGAGATTTTTGGTTTCCTAGGTGCTAATGGCGCCGGAAAAACAACAGCCATGCGCATGTTATGCGGTTTATCACAACCTACCGGGGGAAAAGGTACAGTAGCGGGCTTTGACATAGCCACGCAATACGAGCAGGTTAAAAAAAGATCGGATATATGAGCCAGAAGTTCTCACTGTATGAAGATTTAAAAGTATGGGAAAACATCCGGCTATATGCAGGGATTTATGGAATGAGCGACAAGGAGATCGCTGAGAAAACAGACAAGGTGCTGGAACAATTAGGACTCTTGAATGAGAAAAACACATTGGTCCGGTCACTTCCCTTGGGATGGAAACAAAAGCTGGCTTTCTCGGTAGCTATTTTCCATGAGCCGAAGATCGTTTTTCTGGATGAACCGACAGGAGGGGTAGACCCTGCCACACGCCGGCAGTTCTGGGAATTGATTTATCAGGCGGCAGAACGGGGAATCACCGTCTTCGTTACCACCCACTATATGGATGAAGCGGAATACTGTAACCGGATTTCAATGATGGTGGATGGAAAAATCGAAGCGCTGGACACCCCACAACGGTTAAAAGAACGGTTCCATGCCCAAGATATGGATGAAGTATTCAGACAATTGGCACGCAAGGCCGTAAGAAGTTGAAAAAGAGATAGAGAAAAAGAGAATGAAACAATTTATATCATTTGTGCGAAAAGAATTCTATCACATTTTCCGGGACCGCCGGACGATGCTGATATTACTAGGTATGCCTGTCGTACAAATTATTCTTTTCGGTTTTGCCATCACCACCGAAGTAAAGAATGTAAAAGTAGCCGTGCTAGATTTCTCAAAAGATGTATCCACCCGGCAAATCATCGACAAACTGGATGCCAGTGACTATTTCAATGTCAACAAGATGCTATATGACAACGACGAGATAGAGGAAACACTCCGGAAAAGCAGTTCAGACCTGGTCATTGTGTTTGAGGCCGGTTTCGATAACAATCTGCGGCATACCGGTAAAGCCCGAGTACAACTGATAGCCGATGCCACCGATCCCAACAATGCTACCATACTGACCTCTTACGCATCCAATATTATTGCAGATTATCAGCAAAGCCGGATCATGCAACAACAATCACCCATACAGATTATCCCCCAAACTAAAGTTAATTGTACAATCCGGGTATGCAAAGTGCCTACAATTTTGTGCCGGGAGTAATGGGATTGATTTTAATGTTGATATGCGCCATGATGACTTCCAT
>ENA-OQJN01000716-OQJN01000716.1-human-gut-metagenome-genome-assembly--contig:-NODE-716-length-12149-cov-2.506738_pt1 | contig 12149 bp, 15 predicted proteins | sample MGYA00242610_ERZ504777 | MGnify/ENA primary metagenome ERZ504777 (study PRJEB26092, sample SAMD00036350) | human gut metagenome | host: Homo sapiens | study: EMG produced TPA metagenomics assembly of... | reverse complement strand
ATAAGGTTTACACGAGTGAGGAACTCATTAGCGGAGTATACTCCAAGTAAATTCTCTCCCGGAATATTTAAGAATCTTGGCAGACCTGCACCGCTTCCTACGAATACTGCTTCGTAACCGTCTTCCATCAGTTCATCGATTGTCACAGAACGTCCAACGATTACATTTGTCTCGATATCTACACCAAGATCTTCTACGCTCTTGATTTCTCTTGCAACTAAGGCTTTCGGCAGACGGAATTCAGGAATACCGTAGCTTAAAAACACCACCGGACTTTATGTAAAAGCTTCAAATACTGTTACATCGTAACCTTTCTTAATCAGCTTCGCCTGCACAGGTGATTCCGGATGGACCAGAACCTACTACAGCGACCTTCTTACCGTTCTTTTTAATCTCTGCCTTTACTGGTGCAGCATGTTCCATATGATAATCTGCAACAAAACGCTCCATACGTCCGATAGCTACCGGCTGTCCCTTGATACCGCGCACACATTTACCTTCACACTGGTTCTCCTGTGGGCATACACGTCCACAGATTGCAGGAAGTGCGTTTTCACTTGTGATAATCTCATAAGCAGCTTCAAAGTCTCCTTCTGCTACTTTCTCGATAAATCCTGGAATTGGTACATTTACCGGACATCCGCCTACACAAGGTTTATTCTTACAATTTAAACATCTTGTTGCTTCTTCCATCGCCATCTCAGCAGTATAACCAAGAGCAACCTCATCAAAGTTTTTATTTCTTACGTCTGGTGCCTGTTCCGGCATTGGAACCTTTGTCAGACTCATATTCTTCTTTGCCATCTTATGCTTCTCCTCCCAGTGCCATCATCTTACATTCGTGTTCTTCTTCTTTTAAACATTCCTTGACGCTTCATACATTCATCAAAGTCTACAAGGAATCCGTCAAAGTCCGGTCCGTCTACACAGGCAAACTTTGTCTCTCCGCCGATCGTAACACGACATCCACCGCACATTCCTGTTCCGTCAATCATGATAGGGTTCAAAGATACCATTGTATGAAGATCAGCAGGTTTTGTAACATTCACAACATTCTTCATCATGATCAGTGGTCCGATAGCGATACACTCATCATAAACTTCCCCTTTATCTAAAAGATCCTGAAGAACCGTTGTAACAAAACCCTTTGTTCCTTCGCTTCCGTCATCTGTTGCTATATAAACATTCTCACAGAATTCGCGGAACTTATCAGCCCATAAAACGTACTCTTTGCTCTTACCACCGATGATAACATCTACTTTTGTTCCATTCTCAGCTAACTTACGAAGCTGTGGATTACAGAGGGGCAGCTCCAACACCACCGGCAACACCGATGACTTTGTTCTCTCTCTTTTCAAGGGATGCAGGTACTCCAAGAGGACCTACAAAGTCTGCCAGATATTCGCCTTCTTTTTTCTGGCCTTAAAAGAGTTGTTGAATATCCTAAGATCTGATAGATAATAGTAACAGGTCTCTTTTTCTCTGGTCATAATCTGCGATAGTAAGTGGGTACTCTCTCACCATCTTCATCTACACGAAGAATGATGAACTGTCCAGGCTCACATTTACGTGCTACGAAAGGAGCATGGATTTCCATCAGTTCTACAACGCTGTTAAGCGTTTCTTTTTTTACGATTTTGTACATACGGTTACACCTCACTCATAATCTCGCCAATCTAAGTAACTAAATTTTAGCGTGCCTTTATTATTACATGAACAAGAAAAAAACTCAAGTAAAAACCGCAAAAAGTAAGTATTTCTGCGGCTTTCACGATTCTATCCTGTCATAAATATAACGATAAGTTCATAACAACTCCCGAGAGCTTACACCTTATTTTTTCGGTTTATAAGAACTCTTCAGAGAAACAATGCGGTTAAATACCAAATGATCCTCTGTACTGTCTTTTGCATCACAGCAGAAATATCCCTGTCTTACAAACTGGAAGCTGTCATATGCTTTTGCATCCTCAAAATTCGGTTCTACATAGCAGTCTTTTAAGACTGTCAGGGAGTTCGGGTTCAAGTTCATGGAACCATCCTCATTATAAACGCCTTTTTCTTCATCGATCAGATTCTCGTACAGGCGCACTTCCGCTTTTACTGCATACGGTGCCGGTACCCAGTGGATCGTTCCTTTGACTTTTCTTCCGGTAAATCCGCTGCCGCTCTTCGTCTGTGGATCATACGTACAGTGTACCACTGTGATGTTGCCGTCTTCATCCTTTTCAAATCCGGTACAGGTTACAAAATATGCCTGCATCAGACGTACCTCATTGCCCGGGAAGAGACGGAAATATTTCTTCGGCGGTTCTTCCATAAAATCATCTCTGTTGATATACAGCTCTCTGCAGAACGGAATCTTTCTCATACCAAGCTCCTCATTCTCCAGATTGTTGATCACATCCAGATATTCCACCTGATCTTCCGGATAATTGTCAATGACCAGCTTGATCGGATCCAGTACTGCCATCATACGCGGTTTTTTCAGCTTTAAGTCCTCACGGATACAGTACTCCAGCATCGCATAGTCTACAGAGCTCTGGCTTTTTGATACTCCGCACATATCGATAAACATCTTGATGGACTCCGGTGTAAATCCTCTGCGGCGAAGTGCTGCGATGGAAACCAGACGCGGATCATCCCATCCGTCTACCACACCGTCTTCTACCAGTTTTTTGATGTAACGCTTTCCGGTCACAACATTGGTCAGGTATAATTTAGAAAACTCAATCTGTCTTGGCGGCATCTCAAACTCACACTCTCTGACTACCCAGTCATACAGCGGACGGTGATCTTCAAACTCCAGTGTACAGATTGAATGTGTGATATGCTCAATTGCATCCTCGATCGGATGTGCAAAATCGTACATCGGATAAATACACCACTTGTCTCCTGTATTGTGATGCGTCATATGTGCCACACGGTAAATGATCGGGTCTCTCATATTGATATTCGGAGATGCCATATCAATCTTTGCGCGCAGCACCTTCTCTCCATCCTTGAATTTTCCGTCTTTCATTGCCTCGAACAACTCCAGGTTTTCCTCAACGGAGCGTTCTCTGTACGGACTGTTCTTTCCAGGCTCTGTCAGTGTCCCTCTGTACTCTCTGATCTCTTCCGGAGTCAGGTCACACACATATGCCTTTCCTTTTTTGATCAGTTTTACTGCGCATTCGTACATCTGCTCAAAATAATCGGATGCAAAGTAAAGATGATCCTCCCAGTCAGCCCCCAGCCACTGGATATCTTCTTTGATAGAATCCACAAACTCCACTTTTTCTTTGGTCGGGTTGGTATCGTCAAAACGCATATGGAAAGTTCCATTGTATTTTTTTGCCAGTCCGTAATTCAAAAGAATGGACTTGGCATGTCCGATGTGCAGATACCCGTTCGGCTCTGGCGGGAAACGGGTGCACACATGATCGTAAACGCCTTCTGCAAGGTCTTTGTCTATTTCCTGTTCAATGAAATTTTTTGAAACTGCTTCGTTTTCCATAAATTCCTCCTCGTGTACAAACATTCTTCCGATTATCTTATCATAAATCCGCATTTCCGACAAGGTACATACCCAACATTTTCTTTACTTTGCCGCGCCAACGTGGTATACTAACAAAGTTTCCAAAGAAAACTCCCGCGGGGAGAAATAATATTATATGTTTATGGAGGTTTTTATGAAACGAGAACAGTTTGGTTCCCGCCTCGGTTTTATCCTGGTATCTGCAGGATGTGCGATCGGGCTCGGGAACGTCTGGAAGTTTCCCTACATGGCTGGAAAATACGGCGGAGCGGCCTTTATCCTGGTATACCTGCTCTTTCTTGTCATCCTGGGACTTCCCATCATTGTATGTGAATTCAGTGTAGGAAGGGCAAGTCAGAAAAGTATTGCCACATCCTACAATGCACTGGAACCGCCGCACACCAGGTGGCATTACGCCAGATGGGCAGCCATTGCCGGAAATTATCTTCTGGTCATGTTTTATTCTATGGTAGGCGGCTGGATGCTCTACTACTGCTTTCGCATGGCAAAAGGAGAATTTGCCTCAGTGACAGCTTCTGAAGTCTCTGAAAAATACACCGGAATGCTTTCTTCCGTTCCGACGCTGATGTTCTGGACGGTACTGGTGATCGTACTTTCCTTTGGAATCTGCAGCATTGGTCTGCAAAAAGGTGTGGAAAAGATCATGAAAATCACCATGCTCTGTCTGTTGGGAATTATGGTTATCCTGACGATCCGTTCCGTGACACTGACCGGCTCTTCCGAAGGGCTGCGCTTTTTCCTGGTGCCGGACTTTGAGCGTATGGCCAAAAACGGTATCGGAAATGTGATCTTTGGAGCTATGAGTCAGGCCTTCTTTACGTTGAGTATCGGAATGGGCGGTATGGCCATCTTCGGCAGCTACTTGGATAAGAAACGTTCTCTCGCCGGAGAATCTCTGAGCATTGTGCTTCTGGATACCTGCGTTGCACTGATGGCCGGGCTGATCGTGATTCCTTCCTGCTTCGCTTTTGGCGTAGAACCAGATGCCGGACCGGGACTTGTATTCATCACGCTGCCGAACATTTTCACACAGATGGCCGGAGGACGGATCTGGGGCTCTTTATTCTTCCTGTTTTTATTCTGTGCGGCACTGTCCACCATTGTCGGAGTCTTCGAGAACATTGTCTCTTTCTGGATGGATCTGTTTGGATGGAAGAGAACCAAAGCCGTGGGGATCAATATTCTCCTGATCACAGTTTTAAGTATTCCATGTATCCTCGGATTCAGCGTATGGTCCGGTTTCCAGCCGCTTGGCGCAGGCACAAACATTATGGATCTGGAAGACTTTATTGTATCCAACAATATCCTTCCGCTCGGCTCAGTTGTATATCTTTTGTTCTGTACGCACAAAAACGGATGGGGCTGGAAAAATTTCATTCAGGAAGCAAACAGCGGAGACGGCTTAAAGTTTCCGGCAAAAGCTCGCTTCTATATGACACATATCCTGCCGTGGGTCGTAGTCGTGATCTATCTGAAAGGCTATTACGACATGTTCCGCCCGCAGGGAACGACTATTTTTGTGATCTGGATGCTGATCGCACTGGGTTGTCTTGGATTTATCGCATATATTTCCAGCAGCCGGAAAAAACAGAAAAAATCATAAAAAACTGGTAATCGGCAGGTACTTTTTCACACTGCCGATACCAGTACTTTTTGCTTTTTATCTCTTTTCTAAAAGGCGGTCTGCCAGAATACACATTGCCTGTACAATGATCGCCGCGTGATCTACTGCAATCTCTCCGCCTGTGAGCACCTGAAACTTTCGCTCCCGAATCAGCCCTTCCCTGCATGTCTCTTCAACTTCCGCCCGGGTATCCAGCCCCTTCTCTTCATTTGACACATGAAGCTGCCAGACTTTTCTGCTGACTTCTCCTGTGTGGACTTCCTTTTCTTTCAGGCAGAGGCTGCACCATGCCGCGTCCGCCGCATCATCCCCTGCCCGTACCGTGATGTCCTGCTCGTTCACAAGCGACAGATATGCCGTTGTGATCACACGGGTCCTCGGATCTCTGTCATAATCTCCATATACTGCAAACTGTTCCAATGGAAGATCTTTTACTCCGGTCTCTTCTTCCAGTTCCCGTCTTGCTGTATCCTCCAGATTTTCCCTCATTTCGGCAAACCCGCCGGGCAGCGCCCAGAACCCGATGCTTGGATGATTGCTCCTTCGCACCAGAAGCACTTTCAGCTGATTCACCTCCAGAAGCTCTCCTGTTATAGAAAAGATTACCGCATCTGTGGTACAGCTCGGTGTCTCATATTTGCGGGGATCATAATGCTCCAGAAACGTCTCCAGATCCTCACCCTGCCGGTTTTTCTCTTTTGTCCCGTAAAATTTTTCAATTTCTTTTAAAAACGCCGCCATCTGTTTTTGCCTCCTGTCCGAATCCTTCTTTTCCTAACAGTATAGGCGTTTTTCCATTTTCTGTAAAGAAATCTAAACCACTTATTTTACTTTTACATATGGAGCGGCTACACCTTCCTCTGTGTTTCCATATCCCGGATATATATCCAGATATAAGGAATCCAACTGATCCTCATCCGCCACATAAACCAGTGTATATTCCAGTGTTTCTCCTGCTGCCAGCGGCCGGAAGAATGCATCTTTCATTCTCTGCACGCCTTCTGTATAGTAGATCTTGTCAAAATAAATCGGGAAAGATGCCCCGTTTCCGGCTGTCCACTGCAGGTTATAATTTTCATTCGCTCCCACCAGCTGATAATCTGCCCTTGACAGGCTTCCGTCCTCATTGGTCTTCATGTATGCCAGATCCGGAGCGATGCTGATTCCCCCGCTTGCATTCCACTCTGTCTGGAAATCAGAACAATTCTCTGCCTGCATCTTTACAACTACATACTTGGAATTGACCGTTTCTGCCTCTTTGTTTGCCATTGCATCCGTTGTACCCCATTCTCCTGCATCGAGCACATATCTCTCATGCGGTTTTCAGAGAGGTGTCTTCATTCACCCACAGAGCAACCTCATCTTCATACTGGGCATAGTTTTCTCTTGGAAACTGATCGACCGGCAGCGTATCCTGAATTTTGATATCCTTGACCGTAAACCGGATATCTTCAAACTCTGTTGAATTCTCATCTCTGAACGGATTTTTGATCTCCTCACCGATTGAACGCACGCCTTCTGCCGGAATCGTATTTCCCGCCTGCGCTTCCATTTCTTCCAGCCATTTCTTTTCTTCGATTTCCGTCTGGATCTCTTCCTCCGAAGGATATGGTACAGTCTCATCCAGAACGGTAACCTTCAACCCTTCTGCCACTTTTTCAATCTCTTCCTGTGGAAGATCGCTCGTATTGTGGATATAAATTCCATATCCCTCTTCTTCATTGAAAAGATATAACATTTTCTCTGTCTTCTCACTGTCCACATATTCCGAGTCCATCAAAAACAGATCCAGTTTGGTATCCTCTGTATCTGATGTCTTTACCCGGCTTTCCTTACGGAATTTCCGAAAAGAATCTTCATCCACTCTGGACATCTTGTAAAGCTCTGCCGCATTATACGGTATGATGGAAATCCCACTGTTGGTCTCTTTATTATGCCACTTTCCGCCATATGGACCTTCTTCCTGATATTCATACCCATCCGGCATATAGGTCGGCTCCACCTTGATCTGATGCGCCTCTTTCTGCTTTGTATCCACTTCAATCTGATACTGGAGTGTGTCCCCCTCCTCACTTCGCGTTACATTGAGATATTTTGTCACCGCAAACGCCGTGATGGAAAGCCCTGCCGTCAGTACTGCTGCCGCTGCCAGACCTGTCCAAAGTTTATATTTTCTGTTGTGTCTTCTCGTGGTCTGAATTCCAAGCTGTTCATACGCTTTTTTCATTCCCTCATCCACAGATTTCGGAACCTCCATATCCTTTCCCATAATTTTTTTCATCTCATCTACAGAATAGTCTTTCTTCATTTCACTGCCTCCTTCTTTAACACATGGAATACGCATGCTCAAATTTCTTTCGTCCTCTGGACAGCCTTGTTTTCACCGTATTCTCATCCATCTCCAGTATTTGTGCGATCTCTTTGATCTTAAATCCCTCTCCGTAATACAAAAGAAGCACGATCCGGTATTTTTCATCCAGAGAGTTCATCAATTCCTGAAATTCATAATTCTGCATCTCCATACACGTATTCTCCTGTTCTTCAATCTGCTCCAGAGGATACACCCGCTTTCCTGCTGCCAGTATATCCTTACAGTTATTGATCAAGATCCTGGTCAGCCATGTCTTAAAATAATCTGCATTTTTCAGGCGCCCGATGTGTTCATAGCAATTGATCACCGTCTCCTGGATCGCATCCGCAATATCTGCATCATCCTTTAAATAACTTCTTGCCACTTTATACATTCCGCTCTTACAGCGCTCCATCAGCTCCACAAATGCCTGATCGTCTTTCTTCTGTGCCTTTTTTACCAGATATTTCATCACCTCTCACCCCGCTTTCCTGCTGTTTTGAACTGCTTTACACTCATTAGACCGGATTTCCTTCTGAAAAGTTTCATCTGTTTTTCTTTTACTTACAAAAATCAGCCCCTTTTTACATGAGGCTGATCTTTCTCTTATTTTTCGATATCTTCTATTTTTGTCTTTCCGATCATAAGATTCAGGATTTCTACATCTGTCTGCTTCATTCCCGCTCTTCCAACATATCCGACCGCCTTGATCGTATCTTCCGGGCAGTCCATGACAAGCCCCTCTCCACTGCCAAACACCAGTCCGCGCATTGCCATCTTGTGACTTAAGATTGCAGCCTGCAGAGATGTTGCAATTTTCGCGGCACAGCTTGGCTTCGCACCGTCACATACGATCCCGCCTGCATCCGCGATCGTATTGACGACCGTATTCTGGATTTGTTCCAGATTTCCGCCGCACAGATACGTAATCCCTGCTCCTGCGCCTGCTGCCGCACAAACTGCGCCGCAATAGGCCGAAAGGGAACCGATATAACGCTTCTGATTCAGTGCTACCAGATTCGATACACACAGTGCACGATAAATCTCTTCTTCACTCTTTTTCAGCTCTTTTCCGTATTCGATCACCGGCAGAGAACAGGTCATCCCCTGATTACCGGAACCAGAATTAATAATGACCGGCAGGGAGCATCCGCTCATTCTGGCATCTGATCCTGCCGCTGCCGAAGCCACGGCCTTCCACTGTACAGTCGTCCCGAATTCCTCTGCGATCACCCGCCCAACCTGGGCACCCCATTCATGCTCCAGACCTTCCTTTGCAATTCTGGAATTGTACCTGATCTGCCGGGCAAGCACATCTCGTACCTCATTTAAATCCACTTCCTGCGCAAACACAAGGATATCTGCCAGATTCAACAGACTTTTATCCACCTCAATTTCTTCCCCTGACACTTCTTTCTTGTGCGCATACACAATTTTTCCGTTTTTCTCGATCCTTGTAATATTGGTATGCTCCTGCTCAATGATGACTGTCGCTTCATTTTCTCCGTTTACAACCTGAACTTCGATATACAGATTTGCCACACCTTCTTTTAAACAGCAGTCGCAAAATGATTCCCGAAGCAATTCCTTCGTTCTTTTGATGTCTGTCTGGGTCACGGCTTCTAACACTTCCAGCGCCTGAGAAGGATCACCGCCTGCAAGCCCCAGTACTGCTGCAGCTTCCACACCCTTCATCCCACCGGAATTAGGAACCTTCACACCTTTTACATTCTTGATGATATTCCCGCTGCACCAGACTGTCATATGCTCCGGAAACTCTCCCAGCACTTCCCTTGCTTTTGCCGATGCATAGGCCAAAGCGATCGGCTCTGTGCACCCCAGTGCCGGAACCAGTTCTTTTCTTAAGATTTTTACATAATTATCATAAATCGTTCTGTCCATAATATCTCCTTTGCTCCCGTATTCCTACTATTTATCATACCAAATTCGTTTTTAAGACGCAACACGCAGAAAGTGCGGCAGATCACCACCCTTTCGGTCGCATCTGCCGCTCTCTCAATTCGCATAACCATACCTTTTTCTTCCATACGCATCAGGCCTTTTCCCTCCAGATACCATTCAATCTCTGTCAGCAGCTGTAAAAATCGATACCTCTCTTTCTCATTCTGTAAATCCATTTTCCACATATCACCATACATCCGCTTCACCAGATTCCAGTCCCGTCTAAGAATTGCTTCCAGTTTTTCCAATCTGTCATCTCTCACTAAAATACAGATTTCCACATTGTTCTCCATGCGCTCCATCAGCCTGTAGAAGTAGGCATATTCTGTTGGTTCCATTTTGCGTGCAAAATCTGCCAACTCTTCCAGTGCATCTTTCAGTGGCTCCAGATTTTTCTTCATCCTTCGTCCCCTCCTGGTCTGTATGAAAACGCCACTTTCACTATCATTAAGTATACCATACTTCCGTATGGAATCTTTTCTGCGTTTTCCATTTTCCCGATCTTTTTCGACACGTTTTGTTACTATCAGTTTCCGATCAAAAGATTCCTTTCTGCAACCTGTTTCTCTGGACTTTCCCGGAACACAAGTATACAATAGAAATCAAAGTATTTTATTTCAGGAGGTGTTGAATATGAATGCAATCATAGAAAATCTGCTTACCCGCAGAAGTACCCGCGCATTTTTTACAAAAAGAAATTCCGGATAACGAATTAAACGAGATCCTGCAGGCTGCCATCTATGCCCCAAGCGGTATGGGCAAGCAGACCTGGAAGTTTACGGTTCTCTGCAATCAGGAAAAATCCAGCAGCTGGCAGAACTCATCGGACGAAAACTTGGACGAAAGGGCTATGATATGTACCGTCCGCAGGTTCTTATCATCCCTTCCAACCAAAAAGAAAATCCACACGGTATGGAAGACAATGCATGTGCCCTGGAAAACATCTTTCTGGCTGCACATTCCTTCGGAATCGGTTCTGTCTGGATCAATCAGCTCCGCACACTCTGTGATGATCCTGAAGTCCGTGCTCTGCTTGATGAGTTTGAAATTCCTTCCGATCATGTCGTATACGGAATGGCTGCTCTGGGATATCCGGCAGACGCGCCCAAAAAGGAAATCCACAAAATCGGAGAGATCCGGATTATCAAATAAAACAGACAGGAGATTCTACAGATGAGATTTATTATCCAGAGAGTATCAGAAGCTTCCGTAACTGTCGAAGATCAGACCATCGGAAAAATCCAGAAAGGATTTCTGGTATTGATCGGAGTTTCTGATTCAGACACACAGGAAACTGCTGACAAACTGATCAAAAAAATGATCGGTCTGCGCATTTTCGAGGATGAAAACGGAAAAACCAACCTTTCTCTTGCAGATGTAAACGGGAGCCTTCTTCTGGTTTCTCAGTTCACACTGTATGCCAACTGCAAAAAGGGCAACCGTCCAAGCTTTATCGAAGCAGGTGCTCCTGACAAAGCCAATGCCCTCTATGAATATATCATCACAAAATGCCGCCTGTCTGTTTCCTGCGTGGAAACCGGCGAATTTGGTGCAGATATGAAGGTTGCACTTGTTAATGACGGACCATTTACGATTATTTTAGATTCTGAAACATTATAAATGATTCTCGCGGACACGTATCTCCCAACGATGCGTGTCTTTTTTCTGCTTGCCGCAGCACACCTCAAATGCCCAGTTCGAATGATACGGCATGAGATATACCCGGAAAATAATACAGTGCGGCTCTTCCAGATCTTCACTGAAATGCACCTTTTGAAATGTATTTTCATCCACCATTTTCAACAACTTTTCTGCAAACTGCTCTCTGTTTTCTATCGTCCATCTGTTCGCATTCACCTCTACCCAAAGCCTGTACTCTCCATCTGTATGAGTGCCTGTAGTAGACCGCACGTCCGGTTTCTGCTGGAAAAGGAACCACCCCGTGGCTGCCAGAACTCCTATGATTATGATATACTTGAAATCTCTTTTCTTTTTCACGTTCATTCTCCATTATAATTTTTATACAGGTGTATATTTCTACATCTATATTATATTGCATCTTATATTTTTATACAACTGCACATATACTTTAGGAAAGGCAGGTGTAGATATGAATAAGATAATCATTGATTTGGACGTAGTAATGAAAGAAAAAGGAATCAGCAAAAATTCCGTCTGCAAAAACTGCAATTTACAACGAACCCAATTAAACAACTACTGTAAGAATAAGATATCCAGAATTGATCTGAAAATTCTCGCCAGACTGTGCGAATATTTAAAATGCGATTTAACTGATATTTTAAAGCTGGTAGAAGAAGAGGAAGAAAATTCATAAAAATTGCGGCAGTATCTGTCTGATCAGAGATATTGCCGCAGTTTTTATTTTCTTTTTAATTTTTCATTTCTTTTTTATAGAATAGAACCATCACAGTTTACTCACACTTTTCGCCTATATTATATGCATACAAAGCAAAAAGCTTTTTCATATATACTTTTCCCCCTTTTTTCTAGCCGGCGATGGTATCCCGGCTTTTTCTTTTGTATAAACAGGCAAAAAATTTCTGTTTTCAACAAAAAACAGCGTGCCGCCAAAAGAATGTCTAGAACTCTTTGACGGCACGCTATTTTCATCAAGCTTGCCAAGGGACTTGAACCCCCGACCTCCGCCTTACCAA
>ENA-OQJN01000715-OQJN01000715.1-human-gut-metagenome-genome-assembly--contig:-NODE-715-length-12158-cov-9.995013_pt1 | contig 12158 bp, 8 predicted proteins | sample MGYA00242610_ERZ504777 | MGnify/ENA primary metagenome ERZ504777 (study PRJEB26092, sample SAMD00036350) | human gut metagenome | host: Homo sapiens | study: EMG produced TPA metagenomics assembly of... | reverse complement strand
ATACGATCAATCTCTCACTACAGGCAGCCAATACTGTGACTGCTTTATAGTGATGCTTTCATAATTGTTGAAAACATTTGTTGTCAAGGTTCAGTTTTTGGCTACGAGTTTTATTTTCGTAGCAAGGTGCATAGGTCTGTTTCCATTATCTGGGATCAGTTCTGCCGGAGAAGACTCCGGTTCTATAGCAATCTGGACTACATCCTGTTTATGGGATGTAAGGTCAAGAGTGCTGGCTTTTCCAACTGGATCCGGTATCTGGCAGGCTTTTTTGCGGAGACGGGTAACTGCATTGTAAAAACAGCTGGGAGATATCCCATGCTCATTACACCATGCAGCATCTGTCAGGCCGCTTTGTCTGCATTCGGTTACCAGTTCCATCCATTCGTCCAGGGAACGCCCTGGAGCACGTTTCTTACTCATAATGAAACCTCCAAATGTAGTAAATTTCTATCTCCTATCAAGCGGAGTGTAGTAAAAATCTATTTACTATCATTATGAGTTCAAAAACGTAGACAGTAAAGCTACCCAAGATTTAAGCGCTTACGCAACAGGCATCCATTTTGGATGCCTGTTTTCAGTATATCCAAAAAGCCAATGCTACTCTCCCACTTGTAAACAGACTATTATTTTTCTGTAAAACGCATTGTATTGCACTTACTTTTCAATATTGATGCCTTATTATCATTGTTTGACCAGAGCAGCATTGCAAAACTTAATGATTCACAGTATTACCTTGCACTTGAGTTATGCAAATTCTTAGAAAAGAAAAATCAGGACTCACTGTATCTTTGGACATACAAGGATACCAAAGCACCTATCGTCTCGTATCTGGAAAGCGAATACGGATACAATCCAGAACATACATACTGGGCATCCAATCCACTGGAATTGTTGGATTACATCAGAGATACCTGCCAGGTTCCAGAAAACAAAATTGTCTTTGTCGATTACCAAGCAAATAAATCATTGCCATATCAGACAGCTTTATCTAAGACACAATACACACGTATTGGCCCATTGGATTTCATCGTAGAATCAGAGTCCCGGCATTATAGGGAAACAAAGAAATATATTTCATGCTATGCAAAAGAATTTGCGAATTGTTATATGAATGCGTATTACATATAACACTGTATATAGAAAAACACTCTTACTCCCTTATGTACTGAAAAGCTATATAGCTATTTCCCTCACTTTTTTCTCGTAATAACAGTTGTCTTTCCATCTGCTGTTTCTTCTATCTCAGCAACATCATACGCTTCGCCGCCAGCAACTTTTTCAGCTGAGCTGTTTCTTTATGGGGTCTGACCCCCATGTCACACCCATACCTTGTAGCGCCCCAATGCGCCTTCCACAAAATTTTATGTGATTATTAGAGCAACGCCAGTAGCCTATGCTCTCGTTTTCGTTTATAGTTTCTTTAGAAAAAAATCATTTCTTCTTCATGGGGTCTGACCCCGAGTAGCCCTTGGATTTCGACACGAAAGAGGAGCACGACCTCGTGTACTGTCGTTACTTCTTAAACATTAACAGTATACTTTTCTCCAATTATCACCGAAAGGCTCCTTACGGAGCCTTTCAAAATCAACAAATCCACTTTTCTGCAGTTTTAGCAATCTCATCTTCTACTTCCTCTGCCATTTCTTTATTCTCAGCACTGACAGAAATATAAATTTTCAGCTTGGGTTCGGTACCGGAAGGACGTACCACCAGAGAGCAGTTGTCTTCCAGCAGAAATTTCAACACATCAGACTTGGGCAATCCATCCAGTCCCTGTACATAATCCAACAGCCTGGCAACCTTCTTGCCACCAAACTCCTTGATGCCACCGCGGAATGCCTGCATGATGCTCTGCATTCTGGCAAAACCGGCGCTGCCATCGAACTCATAGCTGTGCAGGGTGTTCAGGCAGTAACCATATGTCTTATACAGTTCATCCAGCCTGTCCAACAGGCTGATGCCCTGGGTGGCATAGTAACTGAACATCTCACAGATCATATACGCACCATCCACGCCGTCTTTGTCGCGGACGTAAGAGCCGGTCAGATAACCATAGCTTTCTTCGAAGCCGAACACATAACTGTCTGCTTTCCCCAGCTGTTCCAGCTTGCCGATTTGCTCGCCGATGAACTTAAAACCAGTCAACACGTTGACAGTACGCAGTCCGTAATGGGCGGCAATCTGCTCGCCCATATCCATCGTCACAATAGTCTTGATCATGACCGGGTCGGCAGGCATCTTACCGTGCTTGATGCGCTGACTGCAAATGTAATCCAGCAACAGCATACCTGTCTGGTTGCCGGTCAGCAGCTCATACTCCCCAGCCTTATTCTTGACAGCAATACCCACACGGTCACAATCCGGGTCAGTTGCCAACAACAAGTCAGCGTTGCACTTCCTGGCATACTCCATGCCCAGTGCCATTGCTTCCTTGATCTCAGGATTCGGGTAAGGACAGGTCGGAAAGTGTCCGTCTGGCTGCTCCTGCTCCTTGACCACCGTAATGTTAGTGTAACCCATCTCCTGCAGGGTGCGGGTCACTGGCTTCAACCCCGTACCATTCAGCGGGCTGTACACGATGGCTACATTCTTGTTGACGTTCTCGCCAAACAAGACAGACTGATTCTTGACCTGTTCTACAAATGCAGTGTAGACCTCGTCCGGAATATACCGGATGCTGCCGTTTGCCACGCCTGCTTCAAAGTTGCTGGTCTTAACGTCCGCAAAGATGTCAAGTTTTTCAATCTCAGCAAGAATCTCCGCCGCTGCTTCGGTCGTGATCTGACAGCCGTCAGCACCATAGACCTTGTAACCATTGTATTTGCCGGGATTGTGGGAAGCTGTCACCATGACACCTGCAGAAGTATGCAGATAGCGAGTCGCAAAAGATACGGTCGGTACCGGCATCAGGACAGGCCAGATATTGACACTGACACCATTTGCTGCAAACACCCCTGCTGCGACTTTTGCAAACACATCGCTCTTGATACGGCTGTCGTAGCCGATTGCAACAGAAGGTTCTTTAAAGTGTTTCTTCAAATAGTCTGCTAATCCCTGAGAAGCCTTTGCAACTGTGTAAATGTTCATACGGTTTGTTCCTGCACCGATCACACCGCGCAGACCGCCTGTTCCAAATGCCAGATCACGATAAAACGCATCCTCGACTTCCACATAGTCCATTGCCTTCAGTTCCGCAGCAACATCCGTATCTGCCACTGCATTTGCCAGCCATCTTTCATATTCCTTCTTAATCTTCATCTTACCTACCTGTCTTTCCCCATACCCTGGAGTTCTGTATTTTATCCTCTGATATCAAGGAACTGCGCCTGTCCGTGAATCGTAAGGACTTCTGAATCCGCCGGCACAAACACACAATCTCCCTTATAAAAATTAACAGTTCCCTCATCATAGGATATCGTGCCACAGCCATCCATGCACAGTAATACCCGAAATGCCATCCTGTCCGCACGGTAATGCACCGTCTGTCGGCGTTCTGTATTGATAAGCATCCGGTACACTTCAAAATATTTGCAGCGTATCAACAGCTCCGATGCCATCCCCGGGCGGTACTTCAGAACCCGCAGCGGCTGTCTCGGCTCTGCACTGCCGTGAAGATCTGCCACATCCAACGCCTTGTCGATATGCAGTTCCCTTTTCTTCCCATCCTTTCCTATGCGGTCGTAATCATACAGCCGATAGGTCAGGTTCGAGCTTTCCTGGATTTCTGCCACGAGCGCACCTGCCCCAATGGCATGGATCGTGCCTGCAGGGATAAAAAACAGGTCATCCTTGTGAATAGGTACCTTCTGCAGATACTTCATCACCGCACCTTTTGCCAGTGCCTTTTGCATTTCTTTCTTTGTGCAGTCCTGCCGCAAACCGTAGATCAGTTTTGCATCCCTGGCTGCATCCAGCACATACCACATCTCCGTTTTTCCAAGCTGACCATGTTCCTTCATCTTTGCATAGTCATCATCCGGATGCACCTGCACAGACAGATCCTTTCTTGCATCGATCAGCTTCACTAGGATTGGCAGCGTTGTTTCGCCCTTATGCCGTTCTCCCAGATACTCCGGGTGGGCTTTTATGACCGCAGTCAGCTCCATTTTGTCAAACGTTCCACAACACACAGTACTTACCCCATCCGGATGCGTGGAACATTCCCATGTTTCTGCCAACGGAGACAACTCAATATTCTTCCCATATTCATCATTCAGCCTTTTTCCACCCCACAGGTAATCCTTACCTGCCGGGCGGAGCAAAAGGGGTTCATTTCTTCTTTCCATGCATACGTCCATTGATCACCATTTCTGTCTTTCTTACCAGTCGTATTTTCTATCTTATTTACTGCTCCAGCTCAAACTTCTGCTTATCGTGGACGTTGATATCTGCGCCCAGCTGTACCTCAATCAGCTTCAGTTCCGTATCAGCTATCACAGTATGACGGCAGCCTGCGGACATAGTTATAACGTCACCTGACTTTACCATCTGCTCCATACCATCCACGATGGTCTTTCCTTCACCGGATATGACTACCCACACCTCATCCCGGTTCTTGTGGCTGTGGTAGTTCATACTGTGGCCGGGATTTAAGGTTACCTTAATCGTCAGGGATGTGGTTTCCACATCGACCACCTTAAAGCTTCCCCAGGACTTCTCGGCAAACATAATCTGCTGTTCAAACTTATCTACAAACGGCTTAATGTAAGAACTCTGCTCTTTATCCGAGACCAGAATGCCTTCCGGTGATGCGGAGATCACCACATCATGCAAACCCATTGCCAGTACCGGCACATCCATTTCATTGATGATATGGACTCCGGAGCACTTGTCGTTCAACTCTCCCTTACCAATAATACTTTCGTCCATTGCCTCAGTCAGCGTATTCCATGTGCCAAGGTCTTTCCACATACCGGCAAAACGGACAACCTGAATCTTCGGCTCATGCTCTGCCACAGCATAGTCGAAAGAGATCTTCTTCATGGTATCGTACTTGTCGAACAAATCCTGATAGTCTGTAAAATCCATCATCTCATGGGCTTTATCCATCACATAACCCATTTTATAAGCAAACACACCACCATTCCAGAGTGCTCCCTGTGCAATATACTGTTCTGCCACGTCCGCTGTCGGTTTCTCCCTGAAGGTCCTTACCTCAGCTACATGGTCTGTACTCTCTGGGATGATATAACCGTATTTCTCACTGGGATAAGTCGGTTCAATGCCCATCAGCACCAGATTTGCCTCGCACTTGTCTGCCTGCTCTGACAGTTCCTTCAGTGCTTCAAAATAACCATCTTCCACATAGGGGTCAACCGGGCAGACTACCACAGACTCAGACGGGGCAACGTGCATCACATCCACCAGATAAGCTGTTGCCAACGCAATGGCCGGGAATGTATCACGACGGCACGGCTCTACGCTGATGCCCACGTCCTCACCCAGCTGGTTGTGAATCGCAGAAACCTGTGTCTTACCGGTAGCAATGGTCACAGTCGCATCTGTGTCCACCTTCCTGATCTGTCGGTAGACACGCTGCACCATGGATTCATAGGTACCGTCCTCCTTTTTGAAAATCTTGATAAACTGTTTGGAACGGATGTCATTAGAAAGGGGCCACAGACGTTTGCCGGAACCGCCGGACAACAAAATGATATTCATAATCTTCTCCTCGTAAAAATAAGATCAGCGTTCAGCGCGCATGGGATTATTCAGGAAGTCCTCATACGCAAGGCGTATGCCATCCTCAAGCTCGGTTTTATACGTCCAGCCAAGGTTCGTTGCCTTGGAAACATCCAGAAGCTTACGCGGTGTACCATTTGGCTTATCAGGATCCCATTTGATCTCACCGTTATAGCCTACAACCTTCGCAACCAGCTCAGTCAGCTCCTTAATAGTCAGTTCCTTACCGGTACCGGCATTGACAGTCTCGTTACCTGAGTAGTTGTTCATCAGGAACACACACAGATTTGCCAGGTCATCCACATAAAGAAACTCACGCAGCGGAGAACCATCCCCCCAGCAGGTTACACTTGCAGCACCGCTCTCCTTCGCCTCATGGAAACGGCGGATCAGCGCCGGAAGCACATGACTGTGTGTAGGATGATAGTTGTCATTTGGACCGTACAGATTTGTCGGCATTACGGAAATATAGTCTGTGCCATACTGGCGGTTCAGAAACTCACAGTACTTTAACCCGGAAATCTTTGCCAGTGCATATGCCTCATTGGTTTTCTCTAGTTCAGAAGTCAGCAGGCAGCTTTCCTTCATCGGCTGGGGTGCCATACGCGGATAAATACAGGAAGAACCTAAGAATTCCAGCTTCCTGCAGCCGTTCTTCCATGCAGAGTGAATCACATTCATTTCCAAAATCATATTATCATACATGAAATCAGCCAGTGCATTCTGGTTTGCCACAATGCCGCCTACTTTGGCAGCTGCGAGAAACACATACTCCGGCTTTTCTGTAGCGAAAAACTTCTCCACTGCATCCTGACGGGTCAGATCCAGCTCCTTATGAGTACGTGTCACAATATTCGTATATCCCTGACGCTGCAGCTCACGGACAATGGCAGAGCCTACCATTCCGCGATGACCTGCAACATAAATTTTTGCATTTTTTTCCATCATAATCGTATGCCTTCTTTCTTACATAACAGCCTTCATGGCCTTCTCGCGCTTTGCAAGCTCACGGTCATGCTTTGCCATAATCTTCACCAGTTCTTCATAGCTCGTCTTCTGTGGATTCCATCCCAAAACCGTCTTCGCCTTAGTCGGATCGCCCCACAGATTGTCCACATCAGTCGGCCGGAACCACTGGGGATTTACGCATACCAACATCTTGCCGGTAGCTGCATCGTAACCCTTCTCATCAATGCCGGTACCTTCCCAGCGGATGGTCATACCGTTAGCTGCAAACGCCTTCTCAGTGAAGTCGCGGACAGTGTGCTGTACACCTGTCGCAATGACAAAATCCTCCGGCTTCTCCTGCTGCATGATCAGCCACATACACTCAACATAATCTTTGGCATAACCCCAGTCACGCAGGGAATCCATATTGCCCAGTTCCAGATGATCCTGCAGACCTTCTGCAATGCGTCCTGCAGCCAGTGTGATCTTACGGGTAACGAAATTTTCACCACGACGCTCAGACTCATGATTGAACAGAATGCCGTTAACAGCGAACATTCCATAAGCATCACGATATTCCTTCACCATCCAGAAGCCATACTGCTTTGCCACAGCGTAAGGGGAATATGGATGAAACGGTGTGGTTTCTTTCTGCGGAACCTCTTCTACCTTGCCATACAGTTCAGAGGTAGATGCCTGATATACCTTACAGGTCTTTGTCAGACCGCAGACACGGACAGCTTCCAGCACACGCAGGACACCCAGTGCATCCACATCACCGGAATATTCCGGCGCATCAAAGGATACCTGCACATGGCTCTGGGCAGCCAGATTGTAAATTTCATCCGGTCTGATCTCTCCCACCAGACGGATCAGTCCTGAAGAATCAGACAGATCTCCGTCATGAAGTTTAATCACATTTTTTTCGATCAGATGATCGATACGGGCAGTATTTGAAATGGAAGCACGACGTACAATACCGTGAACCTCGTAACCCTTCTCCAGTAAAAATTCAGCCAGATAGGAACCATCCTGACCGGTAATACCGGTAATCAATGCAACCTTAGACATATATTAACCTCAACTTTCCTTTTGATTTACTTTCTGTTTTGATCAATAGCAACTGTTCAATACCTCCACAGTTACTGCATTTATTTTAGTAAAAAATCCGGAAATCCTGAATTCACGATATTGCCCTTTCTCCCTGTTTTCTTACATTATCTTGCTCTCTTTTCTCACTTCTCCCACTTCTCTCTGTACTCTAAAGGACTCATGCCTTCCATCTGTCTGAAAACCCGGCTGAAATAATGAGGCTCCCCCAGACCGCATTTATAGCCGATGGTCTTTATCTTTTCGTTGGAAAAGCGGAGCATATATTTTGCCTTCGTGACTCTCCTGTTCATCAGATAGCTGCTGATACTGACACCAAACTGCTCCCTGAACACGCGGGTCAGATAGTATTTACTGATAAAAAAATGCTCTGCCAGAAAATCCAGGCTTATTTTCTCCTGATAATGCTCATCCAGGTACTGCTTTACAGGAAGTACATTCTGTTTTTTCAGATCTGCATCTCTGTGTTTTTCTCCCGGGTGCCAGGACTCATTCATCAGAAGTGTCAGCAGATAATTCAGCTCACTGTTGATCTTCATATCCCGAATGTAATCATCGGAATCTGCCAGCTCATAAATCCTGTGACAGATTTCCAGAAACCCGGAAACAGAAACGGGGTGGAAGACTGCTCTTCCACCCCGCTCTAAATACTTGTCATAAATTGCTGTCATATTCGGACCATAGAAATGTATCCAGGATAAACTCCACAGCTTCTCCGAACTACTGTGTGCATACTGTTTCCTGCAGTCAATAAACACACAGTCTCCTGTACGAAGAGAATAAGTTCTGCCTTCACAGATGAGCTCACCCTCGCCATCTGTCACTGTAAAAAACAAATAAGAGGACAGGTTACTGCGCCCTGTGCTGTGAGGCTTATGTACCTGCAGAGAGCCAATCTCCTGCAGATACAGTAAAGAAGTCCTGGCAAAATTTGACGGTGTATATAAAATCCTGTCAGAGGTGACAACCGGTAATTGTGTATTAACAAATAAATCTTTCATCTGATCTTTTCCTTCAGAATTTCTATTCCCATACAAGATTACAGTCAGCTACGCCAACGAGGCTGTCCATAAATACTTCTTTCAGACGTTCTTCTACCATCTGCCTTGTCACACCCTTTTTCAGTATCACCTGAAGGAAACCGCCGCCACCGGCACCACATACCAGCTTTCCGTCCACCAGCTCCTCAATACTGCTGAAAATCTGCTCAATCAAAGTGTTACTGCTTCCGGCATCTATTTTCTTACTCAGTTCCCAGTGATAATCCAGAAGCTTTGCAAAACCGTCTACGTTTCCACGCTCCAGTTCAAAGCGCATCAGTGCTGCTGTTTTCTGAATCTCCTCCAACGCAAACAGACTGTCCGGTTCATTGCCCACATAGCGTCCCACCACATCACGGAGAAGATTTCTCGCCAGACGCCTCTGCCCTGTATAGATCAGAACAAATCTTTCATCCAGCTCCTTCTTTGTCTGCGGTGAAAGCTCTATATGTGCTACCTGAAGCTGCTGTTGAAGCCCAGGCATGGAGGTTATATATTTAAGACCAGATGTAATACCGCCAACCTGATCCTGCCAACCGCCTCCTGTAGACATGATCTGTTCCATTGCCAGTACATGGGCATATAAATCTTCTTCTGTATATGCGATTCCCATAAATTCAAACACTGCCTTCACACAGGCTGCCGAAAGAATAGATGAGGTGCCAAGACCGGAACCTTTGGGAACATTTGTTACCTCAGAATGCATAACAAAACCACTTCCAAGACGTTCCAGTATTTCACCCAGAGTATGTCCTTCCCTGGGAATTATTCCGCAGGCAAGAAGGCAGGCCTTCTGCAGGGCAAAAGGATCATAAGGGTCACCTGTGGCCTGTAAAGGCTCAATCGTGTCAAACTCTCCATGAACATCCATATCCCGGCTGTCAAAAACCACCTTCTGCTCAGGAATCCTCTCCAATGTCACCTCCACCGGCTTCTCCCCGTTCAAAAGAATAGCGGCATTTAATACAGTCCCGCCCTTTTCATTACAATAGGGCGGCGTATCACTCCAGCCACCTCCCCAGTTCACACGGAGCGGCAGTCTGACTGTATGATGATCTGTGACAATCCTTGCCTGTTCATTATAAGCAAGGCTTTTGATCGTCGCTTCCAGAACTTCCGACTGAATAATGCGGAAACATTCCTGCACCTCATTCTCATCCTCAAGGATCACTCCCAGATAATAATGCAGACGCATTTTTTCACCGAAATCTGCTTTTCTCAGACGCTTCTCCAGCCATTCCTTCTGAATCTTTGTCAAAGACTGCAGCTTTCTTATACTTCCTGCAGGAACCTGATCCCTGATTGCCTTTGCAATCCCGTCCATAGTTACCAGATCTGCCATCCGCTTATTCCATGCTATGATAGCATCCGGATCCGCCTCATTAAATCCGGCGCAGAGAGACTTGTGGGAAGCTGCAGTCCATAAAGATCTGTCAAAATCTTTCCCTCCTGTGACAATCTCATAAAGTTCCAGTGCCGCATCTGTTGCCTCCCGGATCGTATCTGCCTCCTGATACAGCGCAGCAGACCACAAGGTATGTGCCTGTCCGTTCTCCTCCCAGAATCTCACTCCAAGTGTATCTTCCAGTTCATCCAGATCCCTGCCAAACAGCCGGTTCTCCTTAGGATTATCATTTACACCAAAAATACGAACAATAAATTTGCCGTTTCTCTGCTTCAGCCCATGGAGGACAACATTATCAGGAATAACCTGATCCTGCACATCTATGTAAGAGAGCACACTGTGGCTGCCAATCCTGGAATTTCCATGCACATAGGAAACCTCCAGATAACAGTCCTTCCCAACAAATGCCCTGCTGCTCAGTACACTGTTATAGCCAGACACATCACTGCGGATACTGCTGCCCACTTTCCGGCTCCATCCAAGATAATGGTACTCGTCCACACCTCCGTTCATCAGCTCCAGTATCTCCCTGGTCGTTCCAAAATGAATAAACTTCGCAGGTGCCAGACGCAGAAGCTTCATCCTGTAGGGACGCAGCACCTCCCACACACGGGTTCTGGCAGCCGTCAGCTCCGGACAGAATTCACCCTCCGGCTTCTCCCTGTAAAAATCCTCCAGCGTAGAATCCGAAGCCAGAGGATAAAGGAAATCAGCGTAAAGAGAAAGACGCGTTCTCTCATTGACATTTCTGTCATAGTCCGCGTCTGTTTCAATCAGTGAATATAAAGATTTCATAATGTCAGTACTAAAGATCAGTGCCCCGGTATCAATATCCACACAACCGGATTCATTGACTGCTCCTGCTTCCCGCAGGACCTCCACAGATTTCTTCTGCAGACAGCACTTCACATTTCCGTCCGGTCCATTCAGATAAACACCATGGTTCTTACCGGTCTCTACGTTTTCCTTAAAGGATATGGCAGCTGCACCCACATTGTTGTAGTCAATCTGAAGAGGATTAAATAAAAGCAGTACATCTCCCGACAGCAACACCATCCCTTCACGAATCCGCGAAGGAACAGAACTCATGCATATCATGAATTCATCAAATAAAGTGGAACTACGTCCATTGGGTAATTCATGAGGCACCGGCGAAAAAAGCTTACCCAGCGCAGAATACTGAGGAACACGCTTACTGTCCCCGCCGGAATGAATCACCAGCACACGAAGGCTGTCAAAAGATCCTTCCTGTTCATGAAGATATCTCAAAACCTCCAGCGTAGCCCCGCCGGAGCCGACACGCCTGCCATCACGGTCCGGGATGGCAATAAACTTCGTGCCTCTCGGCAGGAAATTCTGCCTGTCCGCAATCTGTTTACGGAAGCCTTCTGCCTGCTGCTCATTGGAAGCAGTCAGGATCACATAGTCCCAACGTGGGAAACTACGGAGTTTTAAAGATCTGTTATAATCGTCCCAGCAGTCCTTGTAGGCCTGGGACAGGAAAAGGGAATTTAAGTTTGTCATTTGGGATTCCTCCTTGGGTATAGATTTTTCACAAGTCAAGGCTGTTTTCTATCAAACGAAATGATGCCTTGACAGCTGCTTATGGAAATGATAATGAGGCAATATTCAGTGTAAAAGTGGATCAAAAGAGAGCGTAAATCAAGATATTTCATAGTGTCTGCCCCATGTATAACCAAACATAACGTTTAACCTTTCCCAGTACACCATGAAGTTTTTTCTTTTACAGACCTTTCTTGATTTTTATTATTCCCCAGTAGCACATACCTCCAAGCACTCCACCAACTGTGTTGTAGAAGATGTCTGATAATTGGAATGTACCGAGCCGTAATAGCAGTTGCAATATCTCTATCATCAAAGAAAAAACCGAACGCTATCTTCCCACTTAGCCACAGGGCATTTTTTTATAGATCACTGAACAGGTCAGCTTTGTACACACCATTCTCCTG
>ENA-OQJN01000713-OQJN01000713.1-human-gut-metagenome-genome-assembly--contig:-NODE-713-length-12162-cov-2.648193_pt1 | contig 12162 bp, 7 predicted proteins | sample MGYA00242610_ERZ504777 | MGnify/ENA primary metagenome ERZ504777 (study PRJEB26092, sample SAMD00036350) | human gut metagenome | host: Homo sapiens | study: EMG produced TPA metagenomics assembly of... | reverse complement strand
ATTGGAAGAAATCAATACCACATACACGAACTGGAACTGGCAAAACGTAATCAACTTTAACCGTACATTCAATGATGTACATAATCTGACGGCGACAGCGGTACAAGAGTACACCCATCAAGAATATGAATATACGGACGCAACCGTGCAACAAATATCCGATGCTTTCTTCACCGACCATATCATTTCCAACACATTTGGTGAGAGATTCGTATCTGGAGGTAAAACGTTTATGGGATTAGCCTCCTATATGTTCCGTGCGAATTACAACTATGATAGTAAATATTATATCGGAGCCTCCGTCCGCACAGACGGCTTATCCAGCCTTCCGAAAGACACCCGCTGGGGTACATTCTGGGGAGGATCAGCCGCTTGGCGTATCTCTCGCGAAAAATTCTGGAGCGAATCAACTATTAATGATTGGTTTAACGACTTACGTATCCGTGCCAGCTACGCTACAATCGGGAACTCTGACCTAGGGAATTATTTCCCTTATCTGGGAACTTACGGGGCGAAGAAAGCAGGATCGAATACAGCTATCGCTTGGAACCGTATGGGTAACAGCCAGCTTAAATGGGAAACAACCGAGACTTTCGATATCGGATTGGATGGCTCTTTCTTTAATAACCGCCTGACATTCGAGCTAGCTTATTGGCAAAAGAACTCCAAAGACTTGGTGTTGGAAGTTCCTACAGCACCTACCGCTGGTATTCCTTACAACTCATATTTTGATAATATCGGTAAGATCAAGAACTCCGGTATGGAATTGACAGTTAACGCTACAATCATCGCTACCAAAGATTGGAACTGGCAAACTAATTTCAACTTCTCCACAGCTAAGAACACGGTGAAGAGCTTATACGGCGGAACAGACATCGTAGACAATTACACAATCATTCGTGAAGGAGAGTCATATAGATCTTTATATGGATATGATTATTACGGCGTAAACGCCGCAAACGGTAATCCGATCTGGAGTAAGGCGGACGGTTCATTAGTGCAATTCGACACATTCGGCTCTTACGACTATGCGGAATATGATCCTTCCAACCCTTCGGATGTCTCCAAGGCTTCTTCCTTGGACGCTAGCGACCGTAAGGTATTAGGTTCATCTATGCCTACTTGGTACGGAGGTTGGAATAATACAGTTTCTTACAAGAATTTCGATTTAAATGTATTCTTCCGCTTCTCCGGAGGTAATAAGATCATGAACGCTTCTCGTCAAAGCGCATTGTTCAATATGGATTTCTCCAACAATGGAACAGAAATCTTAGGCCGCTGGATTTCTCCAGAGCAACCGGGTGACGGCATGACTCCAAAAATCGGTTATGGAGACGCCTCTTCCTTATTCAATGATGGATATACGGATTCACACTTCGTTGAGAGCGGCAATTACCTAAAACTATCGACGTTAGCTTTAGGCTATACACTACCGAAGGCGGTCGTATCCAAACTGAACATGACAAAGATTCGTTTCTATGTTCAAGGACAGAACTTACTCACTATCACAGGTTATTCCGGATTGGATCCTGAGACAAACTCTCGTTTAGGTGTAGATTGGAACGGTATGCCACAGCAACGTTCATTCACTTTTGGAGCGAACATTACATTCTAATTTCACAAACTAAGAAAAGTTACAATTATGTTATACAAGAAATTATATAAAAACATTTCAGTAGTAGCGTTAGGGACAGCCCTGTTCTCGCTACCCGTGTTCACCGCCTGCGAAAGCGACGTCGTAGACCTTGAACCTGTTGACAAATTCTCTGAGCTTACGGCATACGGGACAGAAGAACGTTGCGAGTTAGCCGTAGTCGGAGCTTATGATGCCGCACAATGTGGTATGTATATAAATCCGGATGATTATGGCTGGGCACGCGGCTATCCTTTTGGAGCGGCCAGTATATTGCAAGGCGAAATGCGCGGTGAAGATATGAACCTAACCGCCCAATTCTATGATTATACCTATTCCGCAACCTATAACTTGACTACCGCTAATAACGTGGCGATGTGGGAAACCTCTTTCGAGGCTATTAACCGCTATAATACGGTATACGCAGGTATAGAAGGCGCGGTAGCGGCGGGTGTCATAACCGAAGAGAAAGGGAATCAGTACAAAGGAGAATGCCTGTTCTTACGTGCGTTAACCTATCACAACTTGATGATCCATTATGCCCTGCCCTACAACGTAGAAGGTAACAATAACTACGGTATGCCTATTTACACGAAAGCCGTAAACGACCCCAGCCAACTCGCTGAGCAACAAAGCATAGGCCGTTCTACCGTTAAGGAGACTTACGATCAGATATTAAGCGACCTGAATAATGCGGAAAGCATGCTTCCGGACATTATTGATGCTGATAAGATCGGACGTGCGAGCAAAGGTGCCGCCATCGCATTGAAAACGCGCGTATATTTACATATGCGTGATTGGAACAATGTAGTTACTGAAGCTAAGAAACTGGAAGGCGGACGTTTCATTCTGGAAACCAATCCTGCCACTCCTTTCGTTTCTTACAAAGACAATCAGGAATCTATATTCTCCATTCCGAATGACTCTCAAGATAACGCATCTGTAAATGGAGCTATGTCCGCTATGATGTCTGCCCGTGAAGGTGGCCGTGCGATGTGCCCGACATCCCCTACCCTTTACAACTCCAAATTCTGGAAAGGGGATGACAAGCGTCGTAACCTCGTCCTTTATCGTGCGTCTGACGATTATTACTTCTGTGATAAATACCAGAATCCTCAAACACGTGAAGAGTATGCCCCGATCCTGCGCTATGCCGAGGTATTGCTAAACGAGGCCGAGGCTGCCGCGCGTGCGGGAGACAAGACTCTCGCATTGGAGAAATTGAATCAAGTAAGAGACCGTTCTTTGGCCGACCCCGCTACACAAACGTATAAGGCTGGCGATTTCGCCAACACGAAAGCGCTGGTAGAAGCTATCCTTTGGGAACGTCGCATTGAGTTCCAAGGTGAAGGTCGCCGTTGGGAAGATATTCATCGTTTAGCGGCTGACGATTTACTGCCGTCCGGTGGTATTCCCGCAAAGATCGAATACAACAATGTGAAGAACCAAGGCGCATTCGTTGTTGGTGGAGAAGTGAAAGCTGAATGGTTCGGCAACAGCAAACAGTTCATCCCGTACACGGATAAACGCTTTATTTGGCCGATTCCATTGAATGATATATTAAGAAACCCCACGCTAGCCGCACAACAGAACGCAGGCTGGTAGAATATAGACACACTCTATTTTTTACTATGCAGGGGACATGAGAGGCGAGACCGGGAGGTTCCGCCCTCTTTTCTTTTAAAACGTATTGACATAATAATTCACGGGAAATCATTATCTTTGCACTCTCTAAAAGAGGCTTATTCGTTATTTCGTGATAAATACTAATAAAATCAACGATATGATTCTATTCTTTCAATCTTCAACAAAGACGGTGCTGGCTGTAGAGGCCGCGCACGCTTTCTCTCCTGAAGACACTCAAAAACTGGTTTGGTTGTTTAGCGAGGCGACTCCTGTTCAATCAGAAACATTGGAAGGCTGGTACGTAGGGCCACGCCGGGAAATGATTACCCCGTGGAGTACGAACGCCGTTGAAATTACCCAGAACATGGGCCTGACCGGTATTTCCCGTATTGAGGAATATTTTCCTGTTTCTTCTGGCGATGCGGATCACGATCCGATGTTGCAACGTATCTACAATGGCTTGAATCAGGAGATCTTCACGATCAGTAAAAAACCGGATCCTATTGTCTACATTGAGGATTTGGAAGTGTACAACCAACAAGAGGGCTTGGCTCTAAGCCAAGAGGAGATCGCTTACTTGAACGAGGTAAGCCAGAAGTTGGGACGTAAGTTGACCGATAGCGAGGTGTTCGGTTTCTCCCAAGTAAACTCGGAACACTGCCGACATAAAATATTCGGAGGTGTATTCATCATCGACGGCGAGGAAAAAGAAAGTTCCTTGTTCAACTTGATCAAGAAAACTTCCGCCGAGAACCCTAATAAATTGGTTTCCGCTTATAAAGATAACGTAGCGTTCAATGAAGGACCGACGGTAGAGCAATTCGCTCCCCTATCCGGTGACAAACCCGATTTCTTCGCCGTAAAAGATATCAAGACGGTTATCTCCTTGAAAGCCGAGACGCATAACTTCCCGACAACCGTTGAGCCGTTCAACGGTGCCGCTACCGGAACAGGTGGTGAGATTCGTGACCGTCTGGGCGGTGGTAAGGCATCCTTGCCGATAGCGGGAACAGCGGTCTATATGACCTCTTACCCTCGTACGGAAGGCGCTCGCGAATGGGAGAAAGTCCTAGACCCTCGTCCTTGGTTATACCAGACTCCGGAGCAGATCTTGATCAAGGCTTCCAATGGCGCTTCCGATTTCGGTAATAAATTTGGCCAGCCGCTTATCTGTGGTTCTTTATTGACTTTCGAGCACACGGAGAACGATAAGAAATACGCTTACGACAAAGTAATCATGCTTGCCGGCGGTGTAGGTTTCGCAAATATGCGCGATGCCTTGAAGGGCGATCCGGAACCGGGCGAGAAAGTGGTCGTGATCGGTGGCGATAACTACCGTATCGGTATGGGTGGTGGAGCCGTCTCTTCCGTAAACACGGGGCAATATACAAGCGGTATCGAGTTGAACGCCGTACAGCGTGCCAACCCGGAAATGCAGAAACGTGCGGCTAACGTGATCCGTGCGATCGCCGAGTCTGACGAGAACCCGATCGTCTCTATCCATGACCATGGTGCGGGTGGACACCTCAACTGCTTGTCTGAGTTGGTGGAGGCTACCGGCGGACACATCGATATGAGCAAATTGCCGATTGGTGACCCGACTCTCTCAGCGAAGGAGATCGTAGGAACGAGAGCCAAGAGCGCATGGGCTTATTGATGAAAGAAGAAGATGTAGCCCGTGTAAAACGTATCGCAGATCGTGAACGTGCCCCGATGTATGTGGTAGGCGAGACTACTAACGACATGAAGTTTGTCTTCGAACAAGCGGACGGCGTAAAACCTATCGATATCAAGCTGGAATATATGTTCGGTAAACCGCCTAGAACGGTTATGACAGACCATACGGTCACTGAATCTTATCAACCGGTTGTTTACAAAGAATCCGAACTTCACCATTATTTGGAGAACGTACTTCAATTGGAGGCCGTAGCCTGCAAGGATTGGTTAACAAACAAAGTAGACCGTTCCGTAACCGGTAAAATCGCCCGCCAGCAATGTCAAGGTGAATTACAATTGCCGTTGAGCGACTTAGGTGCCGTAGCGTTGGATTACTGCGGAAGCTGGTATCGCAACTTCTATCGGTCACGCTCCCCACGGTAGCCATGGTTGATCCGGCCGCCGGTTCCGTTATGGCAATCGCCGAGTCATTGACCAATATCGTATTCGCTCCGCTGACAGATAAGTTGGAGAGCGTATCCTTAAGTGCCAACTGGATGTGGCCGTGCCGTAACGAAGGTGAGGATGCCCGTCTGTACACAGCCGTACAAGCCGCTTCCGACTTCGCTTGCAGCTTAGGTATTAATATCCCGACCGGTAAGGACTCCTTATCCATGACGCAGAAATATGGCGACGATAAGGTGATCGCCCCGGGTACGGTGATTATCTCCGCAGGTGCAGAGGTTAGCGATATCAAGAAAATCGTCTCCCCGGTAGTAGCTCAAGACAAGAATACATACATTTATTATATAGACTTCTCTTTCGATACCTTGAAGTTGGGTGGTTCCGCTTTCGCTCAAGCTTTGAACAAGCTGGGTAACGAGGTTCCGACCGTGAAAGATCCGGAATACTTCCGTGACGCTTTCAACGCCGTACAAGATGCGATCGAGAAGAGACTCATCCTTGCCGGACACGATATCTCAGCGGGAGGTATGATCACCGCCCTGTTAGAGATGTGCTTCGCCAACGTAGAGGGTGGTTTGGATGTCAACTTGGATAAGATCTCCGAGAGCGATATCGTGAAGATCCTGTTTGCCGAGAATCCGGGTATCTTGGTTCAGGTAAAGGACAAGAAGGCATTCGAAAAGTTGATGGAAGAAGCTGGCGTAGGTTTCGCCATCATCGCCAAACCGACCGACGAGCGCCATGTATTGGTATCGAAAGACGGCATCCAATATCACTTCGGCATCGACTATATGCGTGACGTATGGTACGAATCTTCTTATAAACTGGATGTAAAGCAGAGCGGAAGCGTTTGTGCCGGAAACCGTTTCGAGAACTATAAGATGCAGCCCGTACAGTACAAGTTCCACAAGGACTTTACCGGAAAGCTTTCTTCTTACGGACTCTCAGCGGAACGCCGCACTCCGAACGGCATCAAGGCCGCGGTAATCCGTGAGAAGGGTACGCAATGCGAGCGTGAGACAGCTTACGCCTTGTATCTGGCTGGTTTCGACGTGAAGGATGTCCATATGACGGACTTGGCTAGCGGACGTGAGACTTTGGAGGATGTAAACTTCATCGTATTCTGCGGTGGTTTCTCCAACTCCGACGTATTAGGTTCCGCCAAGGGCTGGGCCGGCGGTTTCTTGTATAACGAGAAAGCCAAGAAAGCGATCGACAACTATTACGCACGTAAAGATACGTTGAGCATGGGTATCTGTAACGGTTGCCAGTTGATGGCCGAGTTAGGCTTGGTTTATCCGGAGCACGAGAAAAAGCATAAGATGGTTCACAATGATTCCCATAAGTTCGAGTCTAACTTCGTTAGCTTGGAGATCCCGAAAAACAACTCCGTAATGTTCGGCTCCTTGAGCGGCACGAAGTTGGGTGTATGGGTAGCTCATGGTGAAGGTAAGTTCGAGTTCCCCTACGAGGAGAAGGAGTACAACATCATCGCTAAATACAACTACGATGGCTATCCCGCCAATCCGAACGGTTCTCCTTGGTCCGTTGCCGGTGTTTGCTCAAAGGACGGCCGCCATTTAGCCATGATGCCTCACCCCGAACGTGCGATCTTCCCTTGGCAGTGCGGTTATTACCCCGCCGACCGTAAGGAGAACGACGAGGTCACTCCATGGATCGAGGCGTTCGTGAACGCTCGCAAGTGGATCGAGAATAATAAGTAAAAATAACAGGGGTGTTTTTAGCGTTCTTTGACCTTAAAAACAACCCCTGTTTCTATATCTCCTTAAAGTTTCTTGGTAACCGCCTTTTGATTGAACTCATCCACACGGTAGAATAGACTTTACAACGAATCCACGATTTTAATATCCAAGCCGGTACAGGGGGATTATCGGTAACCATTACTTTATACAACCGTAATATCCCTGCAACACCCCGCTAATATCTTTGCCTTCGAAATTAATAGACACAGAATTTAATAGAAGAATCATGGAAAGGTTATTTAAAATCAGAATCTTTACGGTTATGTTCTTTTTAGCCGTAGCTTCTATAGCAGCGAACGCTAAAGAAAGTAAGAAGGAAGGTGACAATTATCATGCGAAGCAAATTCTCATCGTAGGTTTGCACGATAACGTGAAATCAAACTATTTCTACAATGGGATGATCGCCGAAGAGACCGGTATGAAAGCGGATAGTATCGACCAAACGTATAATACGATCATCGCCGAGAATATCGCCGCATCCGTAAAGAACGGAGATTGTAAGTTTATCCCGGCAAACGCTACACAAGTGACCGGACAGGTACTGAATGAGATCAAGGTGAACGGGGAGAGCGAGGATTGCTATTCCGATCTTTCAGCCGTGCCGACCGAAGAGTTACAAAAGGTATTGGATAATGCCGACGCTGATTATCTGCTGGTATTAAACCAGCATTATCTTAAATGGCAAGACCAACCGTTGCGCACACTTTTCCATATCGTCAGCTATACCCTATTCGATAAAGATAAAAACGAGGTATATCGGGGGAATAACTTCTTTACCTGTATGAATCTTGAGAATCCGGATAAACTCAGAAAGAGCAGCCGCAAGAGTTCATCCAAGATAGCATCTAGCATTATCAAGACTTTGGATGAGGACTAACCTTCTTCTTTATAGACACATTTATAATTTTCTCGTTGAGCCTAATGGATATCCTTCATTAGGCTTTTTTCTTTATTTAAACCTACACACGGATGTAATCTCTTTGCAAAACCGGACACTTACTTTTGCGCCGTAAAAGATATTTAGGTTTAATTTTAAAAAGATTATTATGAGGATGTTTAACAAACGAATTACTTGCAGGTTACTAGCCTGTTTGTTATTTTTCAATTGCTTACCGGCTCTCCTATTCGCGCAAGGAACGCAAGCCATTATCACCGGTACGGTCGTGGATAATAAAGGGGAATCAGTGATCGGAGCCACGATCCAAGTCAAGAATGAATCTACCGGATTCTTCACGGGCTCTATCACGAACGATAAAGGAGAATACACCATCAAGCAGCTTCCGTTAGGTTCTCCTTATACCGTTACAGCTTCTTATATCGGTTATGGGGAACAGAAAAAGACAGGATACGCATTGAACCAAGGGGATATGCTTCGAGTGGATTTCAAGCTAGCGGAGGAATCGGTGGAGATCCAAGCCGTCGAGGTAGTCGCTAATTCCTTGAAGAACATGGTTCCGAAGATCGGCGCGGCAACATCTATCTCCGCTCAAAATATCACGAAACTTCCGGTAAACGGCCGTAACTTCACATCCCTGATGGATCTCTCGCCATTGAGTAGCGGAGGAAATATCGCCGGGCAATTATCATCCTCAACGAATTACACCATCGACGGTATGACGGCTAAAGGAACCGTAGCGAGCGGAACGACTTCCGGCGCTTATACGATATCCATGGAAGCCGTCCGCGAGTTTGAGGTGGTAACCAATCAATATGACGTGACCAACGGACGTTCCGGGGGCGGCACCGTGAGCGCTGTCACGAAATCAGGAACCAATACTTTTCACCGGAAGTGTATTCGGATTCGGTCGTGCCGATTGGTTATCCAGCTCCTATGATATACGGGGAAATAAATCGACTTCCGACTTCTCTACCTATCAATTATGGTTTCTCTTTGGGAGGCCCGATCGTGAAAGACCGTGCGCACTTCTATGTCGTATGGGATCACCAACAGGATTCCCGTCCGATTTATATAGCGGATATCAAGACGGCGGCGGACGAGTCTCGCTATAATGTCACTCAATCTACGCTAGACCGTTATCTGGATATCGCCCGTACTAAATACGGAGTCTCCAATGATCCTCAATTCGGGGAGTTCGGCAAGAAGAAGCAGACGAACGCAGTCTTCGCCCGTATCGACTGGCAGTTGAACGCTACCAACTTGTTAACCATTCGCAATAATTTCATCAACGAGGATAATAAACAGAGCGAGAGCGATAACTCCAGCATCAATCTTTTACCGAGGTTTTGGATCGATCGCAAATCGCATACAACAGCTTACTCGCTACCTTACGCTCGGTATTAAGCCCGAAACTGACTAATGAGTTGAAGCTTCAACATTTCTTGGTTTACGAGGCCACGACCCCGAATAAGCAATTGCCAAGTTCTAATATTCCGAGAGCAATCGTAGAGAACGTGGAATCTATATCTGGTGACAAGAGCATGTACACTTCCATCCAACTTGGAGGTCAACGCTACGCTCCCGAACATTTCAAGGATAATGTACTTCAATTGGTAGACAATATGTATTATAATACGGACCGCATCAACTATACATTCGGAGCGGACTTCATGTACACCAATATGAAATCACTCTACGGCAGTGAGATGAACGGACGGTTTTATTTCACGGGACTGGATAATTTCGAGAATATGACTCCTTACCGCTATGCCCGGGAAATCGCCTTGGTAGATGATCCTACCGTAAAGATGAATACCTTGAACTCCGCTATCTACGGACAATTACAAACGAAGCTTTTCACCGGATTCGAGGTCATGGCCGGTATCCGTGCGGATTATACCCGCTATTTCAACCACGCGAACTTTAACCAGACCGTTTATGACGAACTAGGCTTACGTACAGACAACGTAATCTCCACCTTCCAGTTGCAACCCCGCGTTCAATTCACGTGGGACGTGAATGATAAACATCAAGATATTATCCGCCTTGGCGCCGGTATCTTCGGTTCGGATTTAACAACTATTCCATGATCAACAATATGCTGTTCGATGGTACGAAGGTAGCGTCCGTGGATATACAAGGCAATTTGGTTCCGACACCGAATTTCCCGGCATACCGAAAAGATCCTTCTACCGCTCCGGGCGTTGATTTATTCAACAACCCGAATATCCAAAAGATCAGCACGATCAATATGAATAGTAAGGATGCCCGTGTACCGGTAGTATATAAGTTGAACGCCAGCTACACGCATTTCTTCTCCGATCGCTTGCGGGTAGGTATCAGTGCTTACGCCAACTGGGCACGCCATAATTATATGTACGTAGACCGTAATATGGTGGACGAGCCTTACTTCCGTATCGCCGCAGAGGGGAATCGTGGCGTGTTCGTCCCCGCCGAGAGTATCAATACCGAGAACGGAGCTACCGACTGGATGCAAGGACGTAAAAGTGATAAGGTAGGCCGTGTGCTGGAATTAATCAGCGATGGAAAAATCAACCAATACGCGTTCGTCGTAGATGGAACTTGGCGTTATTTCAAGGATGGCGAGCTTTCTTTCAGCTATACGTGGAACGATTCCAAGGATAACACCTCTTACAACGGTAACGTAGCGAATACAGCGACTCTAGCCTTGATGGTAAAAGATGATCCTCGTGATTTGAGTACCATGACTTACTCGGACAACCAATTCCGCCATAAGGTCGTATTCTACGGTACGGCTCCTTCTTTCTGGGGAATCAGCGTAGGCTTGCGTTTCTCCGGGATCGGTGGAACCCGCTACTCTTTAGCGGTTAGTGGTAATATGAACGGTGATTTCGTATCATCCAACGACTTGGCTTATATCTATGACCCGAACGATAGTAATACGCCTCAATATCTTCGTGAGGGTATCCAAGCGATCTTGGACAATCCGGAAGCGGAGAAGAGCGTAAAAGATTATATCCGTAAAAACTATGGGAAGGTTGCCGAGCGTAACGGTGGCGTAAATGGCTTCTACGGTACTTTCGATTTGCGCTTGAACAAGAACTTCAAGATCTATAAGACTCATTCCATCGAGGCCTCGATAGACTTTTTCAATTTCCTGAATATGCTGAACAAGGACTGGGGTGCCGGACATAATCTAGGCAAGCAGAATATCTACTCCATCAAGAGTTTTGACGCGGAGAAGAAGCAATACGTATATAACGTAAACAAAAACACGGGTGTATCCAATATGAACGGAAACCCTTGGCAGATTCAAATCGGCGTACGTTATAAATTCTAACTAACATATTCTATATTCAAATCATAAAAAAAATTACGATGAAGAAACAATTCTTATCATTCACGCTTTTACTTGCGTTATCCACTTGGATAGCGCAAGCCGCTACCGTAAGAGGCACTGTATCCGATACGGCAGGCAAACCGCTACAAGGCGTAGTCGTTACGGATGGTTATAATTTCACGCAAACAAATGAGCGGGGAGAATATAGCCTAGATTCGAATCTGGACAAAAGCCGCTTTGTCTACCTCTCCGTACCGGGTGACTATGAGATCGAGCAAACAAAAGGTATACCGGATCTTTTCTATCAGCAACTTGATAAAAGTAAGGAGATCAATGAACATGATTTTACGCTCACCCCTAGGAAACAGCCAATCGACGGGTTTGTCTACTTGGCAATCTCCGATCCTCAGACCATCGACGAACGGCAGATGAAACGTTTCCGTGAAGAGACCATCCCCGACTTGAAGCAGACTATAGAGCGCTACCAAGGAAAAGAGGTCTACGGTATGGCACTGGGAGACATTACTTGGGATCGCATGGATTTATTCACTCCTTATAAGGAAGCGGTCTCGGTCTTAGGCATCCCGATGTTCTCCGTGATCGGCAATCACGACCACGACTTACGTTACCCGGCCTTATCCAATCAAAAGGTAACCGAGGAGAGCTATGCGGAGCGTATCTACGAGGATCATTTCGGCCCTTACAATTATTCGTTCAATGTCGGGGATGCACATATCATCACCTTAAAAGATATTGATTATTATAAAGACAAGAAATATGACGAACGCTTCGGAAAGGA
>ENA-OQJN01000712-OQJN01000712.1-human-gut-metagenome-genome-assembly--contig:-NODE-712-length-12168-cov-2.371315_pt1 | contig 12168 bp, 12 predicted proteins | sample MGYA00242610_ERZ504777 | MGnify/ENA primary metagenome ERZ504777 (study PRJEB26092, sample SAMD00036350) | human gut metagenome | host: Homo sapiens | study: EMG produced TPA metagenomics assembly of... | reverse complement strand
GTTCCAGTTGCAGTGTCTTAGTCGGCTGGTCGCAAACCTCCGTCGGACCGAAGTACTGGATCGGACCCGGATATACATAGCTAGTAGTCAAAGCCCACTCGTCACGGTTAGCGGCGAACGCCTTGAAAGGAGCGCCGTCAAGCTTAACCAAAGCCTTCTGGATAACCGGCTTCATCTCGCCATGACGTTTCTCCATGTTCATCATCATAGTAACAGGGATACCACCGGCGATCCATTGATCAGCGGGAGCGGTCGTGTTACGTACGGAAGACATATAACCTGTCTTACCGGCGGCGATCAAGCAAGATGCCGTGTAACCCAAAGAGTAGCAGTAGTCCGCATCGTAGTTAGACGGAGCGGCGCAACGACCCTCGTAACCGAAGAAGTGGTGTTGTGCGGCGAACTTGCCTACGTACTTGCCCTCGGCCTTCCACTCAGCCAATTTCTTGCCAACCATCTCAGACAATAACTTCTCAGTCTCGATCAAAGAAACCTGTACGTTTCCGTGCGGGTCACGGTCCAAAGACAACTGACGAGCTACGCCCTCCGGAAGAGAAGCGTACAGATCAGAGTTCTCCTTCGTCAACTTGCTGATGATATAAGCACGTTGCTCGCTCTTCTTGATCATCTTGAACTCAGCGTCGTGCTTAGCCAAGAAGTCGTTCAACTCGGCGATCAAGCGTTTCATAGCCGGAACGAACTCGATCAAGCCCTCAGGGATCAATACCGTACCGAAGTTGTTACCCTCAGCGGCACGCTTAGCCACGATACCAGCCACGTAAGTAACGATATCGTCCAAAGACTATATTCTTCTCCTCAAACCTCCTCGGAGATGATACAAACGTTCGGTTGAGTCTGCAAAGCGCACTCCAAAGCGATATGAGAAGCGGAGCGACCCATCAATTTGATGAAGTGCCAGTATTTCTGAGCGGAGTTACAGTCACGTTGGATGTTACCGATTACCTCGGAGTAAACCTTACAAGCCGTGTCGAAACCGAAAGAGGTCTCGATCTGGGCGTTCTTCAAGTCACCGTCGATCGTCTTCGGGCAACCGATTACCTGTACGCCGGCGCCGATAGCCTTGTAATACTCGGCCAATACGCAAGCGTTCGTGTTAGAATCGTCACCACCGATAATAACCAAAGCCTTGATATCAAGTTCCTTCAAGATCTGAAGACCTTTATCGAATTGTTCCGTAGTCTCTAATTTCGTACGTCCTGAACCGATCATATCGAAACCACCCGTGTTACGGTACTCGTCGATAATATCAGCCGTCAATTCCATATATTTATGATCGATCAAACCGCCCGGGGCCCAAGATGAAACCATACAGACGAGAATCTGCGTTGTGAGCCTTGATACCGTCGAACAAACCAGCGATCACGTTGTGACCACCGGGAGCCTGACCACCGGAAAGGATCACACCAACGTTCATGACAGGCATAGCCTTCTCCTCGTTACTCTTCTCGAATGTAACGATCGGCATTCCGTAAGTGTTCGGGAACAATTTCTTTGATTTCTTCCTGATCGGCTACTGATTGAGTATACTCGCCGTCAACGGCTTTCACTGCACCTTTCAACGCAGCGGGTACCTTCGGTTGGTAAGCTGCTCTTGCGATTTGTAATGCACTCTTTGTCATTTCTTAATTGATTTATTTAGAAATTATTTGATACGTGTTCAAAAGTGACGCGAATATAAGGAAAAAAATCCGTATTAATAAAAAGACAGGGGGATATGTTCATTGAAAAATCACCCTAAAATTGGTTCCGAAGGAATGATTAACACTTTACAAGCCGATTTCCTAAAACAGGTCTGACAATATAGATCAACTCCTTCATCGTCCGCCCCAAATACATAATACTTTATCGTATAAACACACCTTTTTAGCTCCTTTACATAAAGACTTTATATGCATGCAAGCTTTATCCCTAGGTGTATCTCTAGATTATAAAATAATAAATATCAATTCCTCACAAGAAGCCCCTTTTACTATTTTCTTATTCCAACTTTAAATCCGGTAACTTTTTGACGATCTCCATGGTTTGTACGCTCACGTTGATTACGGAGAGTAGCAAGTCCAAGATATAACGGGGGTTATCATGCTCACGGCTCCAGTCATTCGGATCGTTCTTGATCAAGCTACTTGGATCGGTTTTTCACTTGATAGCGCTCCATGATCCATTCGATAGCGGATTTACCGTTCACGATGTACTCATACGCCTCATCGGGTATGTTCTCTATGCGAATCGAGCTGTTGTAGATAATCGTATCCTTTTGCCCCTTTTTGGGGAATCGCATTTTCTCTACCTCATAGTATTTATAATCCACCTTGACCGCATATAGATCCGTAGTTCCGGCAATCATACGACCATCCGGGGCTTCCTCCTTTTGCCTGTCGCCAATGACTGTCACGCCCTCATACGCAGGTATTTCCTCATAATTCAGATGCAGATTAGCCAGTTGCTTACCCGCATAGGAGAAATCGAGGAATGCGTCTATATCTTCCACGATCGGGATACGTGGTAAGGATTTCTTCAAATCGGCCGCAAAGGCTTCCCGGTATTTCGGGGAATGAAGCAAGCCATACACATAGTAGAAGATGGTTTCTTTCGTGATCTTCCGGGCATTACCGAAACGGGTACGGACTTCTTTCAGTATCCAGTCGGTGATTCCGTCTCGACGGATGTAATCATCGCTTGATTCGGTATCGAATAAGGACAAGGTTTGCTGCTTGTTCTTGTTTTCTTCGTACCAGTAGAGAGGGAAGCATTGACTCTTTCCTATAAGTTCTAAATCTGGAAGCATATCTGTTATGATACAGCTAAAGTCTTTTGTTACGCCGACACCGCTAACGCAAATCACTAAATTCTTATATTTAGATGTTGGGAAAAGTTTAGGCAATTGATAAACACGCTCGTTCCAAAAACGAGAATAGCACCCATATTGCTTGAAATATGGTCTATATAAACAATTGCTATTTTCTCCTATTTTATCCAATGGAATAATTTCATTCTTTTTTGCAGCATTCAATACATTTGTAGTCCAACTAATCCTCGTAGAATCGTAAATTACATCTTGTATTTTTCCTAAAGTTAACAACTCACGTTGTTTATTATAAAAAAGCCGTTGCTTGTTCCATATTGAAGTTCAAGCTGTCAAGAGATGAATTATAGCACCAACTATCTCTTTGAGTTTTTTAAGCCACAAGAATAATATGGAACAAACACCGTCTGCTTATTCTTCTTATCATCCTTATCACCCAAAAGTATCAATGAATCAAATATACCTCCTCGTTGGTTAATCCAATCCCCTTTCTCATTCGGAGCAACAATCTCCCATTGTAATTTACTAGAATCAACGGAACCAAACTCACTTATCTTTTTAAGCTTCTGCTCACGAGATAAATAATCACCAATATCATGATACAGAATCGTCGCTTTCCCTTTCTTTTTCGGGTTCTTTATTAAGAAGGTGATTGATATAGGCGTACGAGAACCTGAACCAAATATTTTACCGCCTTCTTTACGAGACAACTCACCACTCGTACGTTGGTTTCCCCTTAAATTAAACACATATACACTCGAATATTCATCCTCAAGACATTTCCTAAATCCTTCTTGAGCATTTCCATCAATCCAAGCCCCATTACTAATGAAAGCTACCACACCCCCATCCTTGCAATCCGCAATGCGATCACTCGCCCAACGAAACGCCTTAATATAACTATCATAAAGAGAGTTCTTATTAGTCGCTTGAGCGGCTTTGGCATACGTCTCGGCAATCCGTTTATCCAAATGAGCGTAACTCAAATTCTGCGCATTATCATTCGCCGATTTCTGTCCGACCGAGTACGGAGGATTACCCATTATAACCCGTACCGGAGCTTTCTTTTGCTTATCCACATTCGCCGCATTCTCGGGAAACCAAGTCTGATCCAAAACATTCTCCTCGTTCTCGGTTGTCTGGAAAGTGTCCGTTAAGCAAATGCCCTCGAACGGCAAATAAGTATCTCGCTTTACGAGACTATGAAAGACGCTCTCGATATTGACATCAGCGATATAATAAGCAAGCAAGACCAACTCATTGCAATGAATCTCATTCTTATATTTACGTTCCAGATCCTCCGGACGGATCAAACCGCTTTGTAGCAAACGGGTAATGAAAGTACCTGTCCCCGTGAAAGGATCTAAGATATGCACATTCTCATCCGAAAGGCTGCAATCAAATTCCTTGCGCAAGATATCGTCAACGGAATGGATAATAAAATCCACGCATTCCACGGGTGTATAAACAATACCCAGCTTATCCACGGTCTTCGGGAAAGCACCCTTGAAGAACTTCTCATACAGATTCTTGATAAGCGTCTGCTTTCCTTCCAGATTGTCAATATCGCCTACGTTCATGCGCACGTTCTCATAGAATTTATTCAATACCTCCGTATCCTTTTCCATGGCCTCGCTCTCCAGTAGCTCCAACATACGTTGCATACTACGGCTGACCGCATTATTCTTGACAAACTGATAGTCCTTAAACAAGGCATCGAATACCGGACGTGTAATCATATGCTGCGCCAGCATCTCCACCGCTTGTCCCTCGTCAATGGAAGGGTTCAAGTCTTTTGCAAGCCATTCAAGAATTCAACGAAAGCCTCTTTGTGCAATCCCTCTTTCACGACACGGGCGATGCGCTCTATAAATTTCTGGGCGATCAAGCCGATCTCCCTCGCCCAGTTCTCCCAATACAGGCGATCTCCGACCTTCTCGACCATCTTCGCGTAGATCCCATCTTGCAAAGAACCGAAACGAAGTTCCAACTGGCGAGCGATTTCCTCATTACTTAGCTCGGTCGCCCCCGTCTGTTGATCCTGCGGATCGGGCATCCAATCCTTCCCGTGCATCCGACCCGAGCCTTGCGGTATCCCGGCGACAACCACCTTGGGAGGCTTCACCTTATTCAAATGTATCTTATTGACCGTAGCGTTAAACTCATCGTCGTGGGCACGCAAGGCATTCAAGATTTTCCAGACCACGGAAAAACGCTCGTTATCCTCCATCGCCTTCTCCGGCTCCACATCCGCCGGAACGACTACCGGGACAATGATATAACCATATTTCTTCTCATCCGAAGCCCCCTTGTGGAACGTACGCATCACACGCCCCACGCTCTGCACGACATCCACCTCGCTATTACGGGCAGCGACAAAAAGAACAGCGTCCAAAGCCGGCACATCCACCCCTTCGGACAAGCAACGCACGTTCGATAGAATACGGCACTCGTTCGGATTGCCGGTCTCCTCCTTCAGCCAAGCGATCTTCTCCTCCCGTGTAGCGGCATTCATCGCCCCGTCGATATGTTGAACCTCGATATCCACGACCTCTTCCCGTACTTCCTCCGACAAGGATTCCTTATATTTTCTCACCATCGTAGGCATCACGGCAGCAAACCCCTTGGAAGAGATACCGCTCCCCCGCTCACTCGGATTAATGGTCGAGCAAAACGCCACGGCCCTCCGCATCAATACCGGGTCCGCCTCCTTCGTAACCCCCTTATCTCCTTTTATACGTTTGGACAAGCCATTGATACAACCGATGAGCTTACTGGCGTCGTCCATCTTTATTTCCTTTTGTTGCTTATCCTTGACATCCTCTAGGATAGAATCCGGGATATCATCCTCGCTAATCGTCAGCACCAATACCTTATAGTCCGTCAGCAGTCCCTCACGCACGGCACGTCCGAATCCGATCCGGAAAAACTCCTCGCCATAATAGTCCGGTTATTCATGCTCACAACACTAATCCTTGTCTTTAGCCGTCGCCTTGGCATTGTCATTATAATAACGTGGGTAGCCGTCATGTAAGACGCTTTTTCCCCCGGATCAAGTCATTGTCATGTATTTTAGTAAAATGACTCTCATCACGACCTTTTTGCTTAAAACCGGTTGTCCGATGCGCCTCGTCGCAAACGATATAATCGAATATACCATAAGACGGATCAGCCTCCAATAGCGCTCGCTGCGCCTCGGCCAAGACATCTATACTTTGATAGGTCGAGAATACGACAACCAGTCCGTCCGTATCCTTATAGCCTAATAATTGCCGTTTTATCGAGTTGATATTTGTCGTGGCGGGCAATGGGTTATCGATGATACTCGTCTCGTCATTATCGAAATCGTCCTTTTGGAAGCCTTGGAATCCGAGCAAATACAAACAGCCTTCATCCTGTATTTCGTATCTGTCATCCAAGCATTCAGCGATTGTCCTAAAAGAGCGATACTGGGGACCATGAATAAAATCAGTCCCTTGCCCCCGGTCTCTTGCTCTATGATCTCCAAGGAGGTGTACGTTTTTCCCGTTCCACAAGCCATGATTAGTTTTCCCCGGTCATGTACCCTAAAATATTCATGAGCCGCTTTCATCGCTTCCAACTGATGCTTGCGAGGCTGTTTACCTTCCCGTAAAGCCGCTTTTCCCGTATCCCCTTTCAAGAGTTTATCCCAATCAACCGGAGAAGCCTCCAACTCATGCATATTGATACGAGTCACCGAAATGTCTTGACCTTTCAACGTCTCTTCCGCATTCGCTCCCCAGCGCAAGGTGGTAGAAACCCAGATCAGGTTACTGAAATACGTGGTCTTCAAGGTTAAATCATCTATAAACGCACGATGAGCGGTGGATATAAAGGAGTCTACGACCGCCTTGCTTATGACGGCCTTCTCGTCATAGCATTTACACTGGATGGCCCAATAATCACCCAAATCAGTTTTCGCCACCAAGTCTATACCAAGATCTTTCCCGCCGAAATCCTTTTTTCCCGGAAAATTCCTCCCAAAGCCAAACCTCCTGCAATTTATCCGCATAGCGAGGGTCCGTTTGGAACCATCTCTTCATCAGTTTCTCAAACTTCGCTCCCTTTTCTCTTTCGGTAAAAGATCCGGTACGGAATCTTTGAAGTACTTCTTTAAATGTCATTGTCTCAATCGTCCGTTGTTTAGTCCTCAAAAGTACATAAAACTCCACTTATTTCAATAACTCGGACAGATTTTCATTGGAGACATAGCCGACCTTCTAAAAGAAACATCTGTTTCTTCCGATAGAAACAAGAGTTTTATACGGGAGAAACTCTTGTTTATTCATAGGAAAACTTTTGTTTTCCCTAGAAGAAACTAAAGTTTCCTAAGCATAAAAAACAACAAAACTGCAATAAATTGAAAACAACACTATACTTAAAAATTCACTCTTCTACAGATAAGATAAGCGAGAATATTTCTTTTTCGGAGCAAAGCCTTATGTAAATGTCATCGGGCAACGTTTTTCCCAAAAGACTTCGTATATTCGCGAAGTCAATATTCCATATTTTAATACATTACTTACATAACACAAATACAAAATGAAAAAGTATCTTACTCTTGCCGCATCAGCTCTGCTCCTAGCCGCATGCAGCGAAAAACCGGGTTACGAGATCAACGGTACCGTAGCGAACACCGATCTAAACGGAAATACGTTTACCTGTATGAATATGGCGTACAAGACGCCGCCCCAATGGATAGCGCATTGGTGCAGAACGGCACGTTCACGTTCAAGGGAACACAGAACGCCCCTGCCCTACGCAAACTCGCCTTCGCCGAGGATGTCGTGGAACCCAAACGTGCCGCTTCCGGCGAGAACGCTCCTTTTACAAGCGTATTCGTACTGGAGAACGGTAAATTACAGGCTGTTCTTGACGAGGCCGCTTCCGCCGTTTCTGGAACACCGGAGAATGACGGATTGAAAGCCCTGCAAGCACAAATGAAGACTTTGCGTGCGGATTTGGAGAAGCTTTCCGCCGACATGAAATCTGAGGACAAGGAAGTCGTAAGCGCCGCCGAGAAGAAATATGACGAGATCGACCAAAAGGTAACCGATGCCGTCAAGACTTACATATTGAATAATACGACCAAGCAATCCGCCGCCAAGTTATTATACGATTTCCGTTATAGCTTGGACGAGGCTGCCCAGAACGAAATTATCGCCAAGGCGGACTCCGCTTTCAAGGCCGTTCCGAACATCGATAAGCTCATGGCTCACCTAGATGTACTGAAAACCGTAGCCGTAGGCAAGAAGTTCGTGGACTTCGAGATGGCCGACCCGAACGGTAAGACGCACAAGCTATCCGAGTTCGTAGGCAATGGCAAGAACATCGTGTTGATCGATTTTTGGGCAAGCTGGTGTCCTCCTTGCCGCCGGGATATGCCGAATTTGGTAGCCGCTTACAAGAAATACAAGAACAAAGGTTTCGAGATCGTTGGTATCTCCTTGGATAGCAAGGCTGACGCATGGGCGAAAGGCGTAAAGGACCTGAATATCACATGGACCCAACTCTCCGACTTGCAAGGCTGGAAAAACTCCGGTGCTCAACTATACGGGGTAAACAGCATCCCTCACACCGTATTGGTGGATAAGGACGGAACGATCATCGCCAAGAACCTACATGGCGAGGAGATCGACGCTAAACTTCAAGAAATACTAAAATAAACAAGAATAACATGTCCGCTCAAATCACTCTAAACTGGGAAAAGGACTTGACATTCGAGACCTTGCTAGACGGGCATAAGGTGACAATAGACAGGGATATGGAGAACGGGGGCAACGACGAGGGCCCCCGTCCCAAAGCCCTAATGCTCGTAGCCTTAGCCGGATGCAGCGCCATGGACGTAATCCCTTTGTTCAACAAGATGAGGGTACGTTTCGAGAAAGTATCCATTGACGTGAAGGCCGAGAGCTCCGACACCATCCCCATGGTATACACCGCATTCCACATGACCTACCATATCCAAGGGAACAAGGAAGACGCAGCCAAGATAGACAAGGCGATCCGCTTGTCGCAAGAAAAATATTGCGGAGTAGGCCTTATGATGAAAAAGATCGCCCCTATCACGTACGAGATCCTGTTAAATGGGGAACCGTTAAAACCATACCCTAACGACAAATAACAAATCCCGCCTCTTGCATGGCTGGATTAAAAAATCTATCTTTGTGCGATCTTTAGAGAAAGCGATATTACTATAAAATTAGCATAAGGTTTTATTACACTTTAATATAATAAATTAGCGATTATGATTTATTCACATGAAGTTCAACACATGTGTGTTGTAAAGAAGGGAGCTAACCACCAGTGCGCTCCGATTCCTGAAGAAGGAAAGTGGGTTAGAGCAACTCAGATCACTGATATCTCTGGTTTGACTCACGGTATCGGTTGGTGCGCGCCGAAACAAGGTGGATGTAAGCTGACATTAAACGTTAAAGAAGGAATCATCCAAGAGGCTCTTGTAGAGACAATCGGTTGTTCCGGTATGACTCACTCAGCGGCTATGGCTTCTGAGATCCTTCCGGGTAAAACTCTTTTGGAAGCATTGAACACAGACCTTGTTTGTGACGCTATCAACACCGCTATGCGCGAGTTGTTCTTGCAGATCGTCTACGGTCGTACACAGTCCGCTTTCTCAGAGGGAGGTCTGCCTGTAGGCGCTGGCTTGGAAGACCTTGGTAAAGGTTTGCGTAGCCAAGTGGGTACGATGTTCGGTACATTGGCTAAAGGTCCCCGCTACTTGGAGATGGCCGAGGGATATTGCACGCGCATGGCATTAGACGCTGATGACGAAGTAATCGGTTATGAATTCATCCACTTGGGTAAATTCATGGATATGGTTAAGAAGGGTATGGACGCTAACGAGGCACTGGAAAAGGCGAAAGGCTCTTACGGTCGTTTCAAAGAAGCTGTAAAATATATCGATCCTCGTAATGAATAAGAAAACATTTACACGTGTCCTCATCGGGCTGAGTGTTATCACGGCTGTGGCTACGCTTATCACGTATTTCGTGATGAAGCCGGAGAAACCGTGGTTGGCGTTTTACGTGGCTTGTTGTGGCGGTGTATTGGTTTTCAACTTTCTGATATCTTTATTCCTAGTAAATAAGAATTTTAAAAGTAAAAAAATAATATGGCTTTATTTGAAAGTTATGACCGTCGTATTGATCATATCAACGCGGTATTAAACGAATATGGTATCAACGGTATCGAAGACGCAAAGGCTATCTGCGATGCTAAGGGTATCGACCCTTATACAATGTGTAAGGAAACTCAACCGATCTGTTTCGAGAACGCTTGCTGGGCTTACGTAGTAGGTGCCGCTATCGCTATCAAGAAAGGTTGTACGAACGCTGCCGAGGCTGCCGAGGCTATCGGTATCGGTTTGCAGGCATTCTGTATCGCTGGTTCTGTTGCGGATGACCGTAAGGTGGGTATCGGCCACGGTAACTTGGCCGCTCGTTTGCTTCGTGAGGAGACGAAGTGTTTCGCTTTCTTGGCTGGACACGAGTCTTTCGCCGCAGCTGAGGGCGCTATCAAGATCGCCGAGATGGCAAACAAGGTTCGTAAAGAGCCGTTGCGTGTTATCTTGAACGGTTTAGGTAAGGATGCCGCTAAGATCATCTCTCGTATCAACGGTTTCACGTATGTACAGACTCAGTTCGACTACATGACAGGTGAGGTGAACGTTATCGAGGAGAAAGCTTAACTCTAACGGTCTTCGTGCGAAAGTTAAGTGCTACGGCGCTGACGACGTTCGCGAGGGTGTGGCTATCATGCGTAAGGAAGGTGTTGACGTATCTATCACGGGTAACTCTACGAACCCGACTCGTTTCCAACACCCGGTAGCCGGTACTTATAAGAAAGAATGTATGGAGAACGGTCACCCGTATTTCTCTGTTGCTTCTGGTGGTGGTACGGGCCGTACTTTGCACCCGGACAACATGGCCGCTGGTCCTGCTTCTTATGGTATGACGGACACAATGGGCCGTATGCACGGTGACGCTCAGTTCGCTGGTTCTTCTTCCGTTCCTGCTCACGTAGAAATGATGGGATTCTTGGGTATGGGTAACAACCCGATGGTAGGTGCTACGGTTGCCGTAGCGGTTGCTATCGAGGAAGCTATGAAGAAGTAATCAACTAAACAATAAAATAATTGTTTATATATAGACTCCTGTAATCTTGATGGTTGCAGGAGTTTTTATTTTACTTATCAAAAGGAGGAAAAGGATGACACTAAACATAGACCAAGAGAGTTGCATCAAATGCGGGAAATGCGTACGGGTATGCCCTTCGGATATATTCACGCAAGAAAGGGCCGGAGAGACGATCGGGCTGGTACGTGTGGAAAGCTGCATCGTTTGCGGGCATTGCGTGGACGTATGTCCGACCGGTTCCGTGCTACACAGCGAATTCCCGCCGGAGAAAACGCATACGATCGATTACAGCCAGATGCCTACGCCGGAGCAGGTGATGTTGCTGATCAAGTCACGCCGTTCCAACCGGACATTGACCTCGAGGCCCGTACCCAAGGAGATGCTGGACAAGATCGTGGAGGCCGCTCATTCTGCGCCGACGGCTACAAACGCCCAAAGTCTCTCGTTCACCGTCGTCACCGATCCGCGAAAGCTACGGCAGGTGAGCAATTATACGATAGGCGTGTTCGACTCCTTGGCGAAGCTATTATTGAATCCCGTCGTGAAATGTGTGGTCAAGCCGTTTATGAAGGATGTCTATAAATACGTACCGGTATTCAATCGGTTGAAAGAGGAACACAAGGCGGGTAAAGATCCGATTCTCCGGAAAGCCACCGCCCTGCTACTGATCCATACACCGAAGTCCAACCGATTCGGAAGTGAGGACGCTAACCTCGCTTATCAAAACGCCTCCTTGATGGCGCAATCGCTTGGGGTAAGCCAGATCTATATGGGCTTTGTGCTCACCGCCATCCGGCAGGAAGGAAAAGATACGCTCGCCAAGACGCTAGGGATCGACGGCAAGATACAAGCGATCATGGCGCTCGGCATACCGGCTTTTAAGTATCCGAAGTACACGGACCGGAAAGAGATCGTCAAGAACTATATCGAGTGAGACTTGATGGAGACAACCTTGTCGACCGGGGTATGCGATCCATTGGATTACGCATCGTAAGTCAATGGATTACGATACGTAAGTCATTGACCTATGGTTCGGATCTCAGGTCAGATTCAATCTGTTCAATTGTTTTCTTTCGTGTTTCTTCATAACTTGTACCGAAGCTGATAACAAGAATTGCTGTTTTTTCAGTTACCCCCATTTTAAATCTCCTTATAATAAGTATATTG
>ENA-OQJN01000711-OQJN01000711.1-human-gut-metagenome-genome-assembly--contig:-NODE-711-length-12171-cov-3.588094_pt1 | contig 12171 bp, 10 predicted proteins | sample MGYA00242610_ERZ504777 | MGnify/ENA primary metagenome ERZ504777 (study PRJEB26092, sample SAMD00036350) | human gut metagenome | host: Homo sapiens | study: EMG produced TPA metagenomics assembly of... | reverse complement strand
AGGTGACTGAGAGGGCAAGGACGGTATAAATCATGCATTCTCTTTGCGGAACTTCTCCATGAAGTCTACCAGCTTGTCGATGCCCTCGGCTGGCATTGCGTTGTAGATGGAGGCGCGCATACCGCCCACGAGGCGGTGGCCCTTCAGGTTGACGAAACCGGCGTCTGCGGCCTCGGCGCAGAACTTCTTGTCGAGGTCGGGGTCAGGGCTGGTGAAGGTGACGTTCATGGTGCTGCGGCAGCGGTGCTCTACAGGATTCTTGAAGAAGTCCTGACCATCGAGGTAGTCGTACAGGACCTTGGCCTTGGCCTCGTTGATCTTCTGCATATTGGCAAGGCCGCCGATGTCGTTTTCCAGATACTTGAGCACCAGACCGGTCATGTAGATGCACCAGCAGGGCGGCGTATTGTACATGCTGTCCTTGGCCAGCAGGGTGGTGTAGTTCATCATGGTGGGTACATTGTCGGCGGCATGGCCCAGCAGGTCGTCCCGGACGATGGCGATGGCCATGCCGGCGGGGGCGACGTTCTTCTGGACTCCGAAGTAGATGCAGCCGTACTTGGTGACGTCCACGGGCTTGGAGAGGATCATGGAGCTCATATCCGCCACCAGCGGCACACCCTCCACCTGAGGCACCTCGACATACTGGGTGCCGAAGATGGTGTTGTTCTGGCAGATGTGGATGTAGCTTGCATCCTTGTCGTAGTCGATGTCGTTCACGTCCGGGATGTAGGTGAAATTCTTATCCTTGCTGGACGCGACGATCCTGGCCTCACCGAACTTTGCGGCTTCCTTTGCGGCCAGATTGGAGAAGTTGCCGGTGACGATGTAGTCGGCCTTGCCGGTGGTCATGAAGTTCAGCGGCACCATGGCGAACTGCTGGGTCGCGCCGCCCTGGAAAAAGCCGACCTTATAATGATCGGGAATGTTCATCACCCGGCGCAGGGTGGCTTCGGTGTCGGTGATGATGGCGTCGAACCACTTGCTGCGGTGGCTCATCTCCATCACGCTCTGGCCGCTGTCGCCGTACTCGAGCAGCTCTGCCTGAGCCTGCCTGAGCACCTTTTCGGGCAACATGCTGGGACCTGCGCTGAAATTATAAACTCGTGCCATGACGTGTTCTCTCCTTTTCCTCTATCTGACGGCCCGTTCGGGCGTTGTGCTCTGGATTTGTCCGTAGTATAATGGTTTTTGGGGGTGCAAAACAAGAGCATCTTTGCACAAAGTTGAGCCGTCAAAGCCCGGGCGGGCGCACGAAGCGCACAAATGTCCCCGTGCAAAGGACATTTTCAGAGACATTTGTAAAACAGCTCGTGGAGAACCGCATGGCTGCTGGGTTTTCCGCTCTTGTCCTTTCTCCTGATTTTTGGTACAATCGCAGTATCTGAGACAAATGTAAAATCAAGTTTTTTACTCATAAAGGAGAGATGGCCCCCATGTATGGCATTCCGGACAGGCTGAAAGCCCTTTCGGCGGCGGAGGAACAGGTGCTTCTGGCCCTGTGGGACTGCAAGCCGCCCGTGTCGCGGCGGGACATCGGTGCGCGTCTGGCCCAAAAAGGCTGGGCCGCCGCCACCGTGCTGAACTTTTTATACCGGCTGGAAGAGAAGGGCTGGGTCACCTGCGCCAAAGAGCAGAACCACAACCTCTACACCCCCACCGTCACCCGCCGGGCCTACGGCGTCTACACCATGCGCCAGCGGCTGGACACCGTCTTTGGCGGCGACCTCGCACAGGCTGTGCGGGCGCTGGTGAGCGAGAGCGGCTGTTCCCAGAGTGAGCTGGAACAGGCCATCGCCGTGCTGAACGAAAAGCACGCAGAAGCGGAAGAATATGACCTGTATGACCCCTATGGCTGAGCATCCGCCTTTATAACACAAAAAGCTCCCTGTTACGGGAGCTTTCGCGTTGCATTCTGTTAAGCATTATGATAAGATAGCAGATGAAAAGGCGCTGCACATACGGCAGGCGGTTGGCTCCCCTTCCGAAAGGAGGTGAGAGATATGCCCATTACTTTGACGCTCCATATTTTTGGACTGGTCTTTACCATCAGAGTGAAAAGCGAAAACCGCCACCCTGGCCGGTGACGGTTTTCTTGATAAAACTTAGTCACTAAAAGGGTCAACCGCTTGTCGCAGTGCCTTTTCTATTTGTAGTATAGTGATTTTTTACTGCTTTGTCAAGCATTCGGAGGATATAGGTATGGATTGCAAACTTCGCGCCAAAAACTGCGGCGGCTGCCCGATGCTGGCCACCGAATACGCCGCACAGCTCAAAAAGAAAGAGGCCGACGTCCGCGCCCTGCTGGGCAAATACGGCCCTGTCGCCCCCATCCGGGGGATGGAAACGCCCTACCACTACCGCAATAAAGTGATTTCCACCTTTGCCCCCGCTGCCGGTGGAAAACTCACCTCCGGCATCTACGCAGCCCGTACCCACAAGGTGCTGCCGGTGGAGAGCTGCCTTTTGCAGGACGAAGTACTGGACAAGGTGATGCTGGCCGTCCGCGCCGCCGCCAACGCCTGCCGCTACCAGCCCTTCAACGAGGACAAAGGCACCGGCCTGCTTCGCCACTGCCTGCTCCGCCGGGGCGTCGCCACCGGTCAGGTGATGGTGGTGCTGGTCACGGCCCAGCCCGTGCTGCCCGGCGCGAAGAACTTTGTGAAAGCCCTGCTGGCCGAGGCCGAAAAGCGGGGCGTCCCCGTCACCACCGTCGTACAGAACTACAATCCCCGCCGCACCAGCGTCGTTTTGGGCGAGGACGAAAAAGTCCTCTACGGCAAGGGCTTCATCCTCGACACCCTCTGCGGCAAGACCTACGCCCTCAGCCCCCGCAGCTTCTATCAGGTGAACCCCGTCCAGACCGCCGTGCTCTATGGGCTGGCCGTCGATGCCGCCCACCTCACCGGCAAAGAAGTCGTCCTCGACGCCTACTGCGGCATCGGCACCATCGGCCTGACGGCCTCTGATAAGGCCCGGCAGGTGGTGGGCGTGGAAGTGAACCGGGACGCCGTCCGGGACGCCATCGGCAACGCGAAGCACAACGGCGTAAAAACGCCCGCTTCTTTGCCGCTGACGCCACCGCATGGATACGGGAAGCCGCCGACGCGGGCCAGAAGGCCGACGTCGTCTTCATGGACCCGCCCCGGGAGGGCTCGACGCCCGCCTTCCTCGAGAGCGTGGCCCGTATGGCCCCGAAGCGCATCGTCTACGTCAGCTGCAACCCCGAGACGATGGCCCGCGACCTCGCTCTCCTGACCCAGAAAGGCTACCGCGCCGAGGCCTTCACGCCGGTGGATATGTTCCCCCACAGCGCACATTGTGAAGTGGTCGGGTCGCTGGTCCGTGTAAAATAAAAGAGGAAAAAGATATGGCATCGTTTTCTGGCATCAAGAACACCCTGCTGGCCGAGCAGGTGGAAGAGCAGCTGTACGAGTACATCACAAAGCTGCCCCTGAAGGCAGGCGACAAACTGCCCAACGAATTCAAGCTGGCGGAGATGTTCGGGGTAGGCCGCAGCACAGTGCGGGAAGCCGTAAAGCTCCTGGTCTCCCGGAACATCCTCGAGACGCGGCGCGGCTCCGGCACCTATGTAAAAGACCTCGTCCCCACTGACCTCGACCCTCTGAATCTGCGCAACGTAGAAGATAAGGTCACGCTGGCCATGAATCTGGTGGACCTGCGCCTCATCCTGGAGCCGGGCATCGCCGAGCTGGCAGCCTACAACGCCACCGACGAAGAGATCGAACATCTGAAAGACCTGTGCGACACTGTGGAATATAAGATAGAGCATGACCTCTATTACATCCAGGACGACATCGATTTCCACACCTACATCGCCCGGTGCAGCAAAAACAAGGTGGTGGAGCAGATCATCTCCATCCTCGAGACAGCGGTGCTGATGTTCGTGAACCTGACTCACCGCCGCCTGCGGCAGGAGACCATCATCACCCACCGCGCCATCACAAAATCCATCGCCGAGCACGACCCCGTGGGGGCGCGCAGCGCCATGACGATGCACATTTCCTATAACCGGGCCGCCATCAAAGAGATCTACGATGCACGGAACCGGGAGCTGGAAAATCAGGAACAATGACACTGCAAAGAGGTGCTGCGGCACCTCTTTTTTTGATTTTCAGGCTGCTGTTTCGCGGCAAAAGTTGTCTGACTTGATTTTGCAAAAAAAAAATTACATTTTCGATTCGATTCGTTCACACGACAAAATTTTCCTTCATTTTTGAGCAAAATGCACAATCAAAAAATCGCGTAATGTGGGAAAAGTAGAAGCTCCCGGAAACAACTTGCTGTAAAAATCCGGAAGTGGTATCATGAAGCCAGAAAAAGTCGTGCGACAATTTCCCTGTTCAGAGCATCAAGAAAAGGAGAAAACAATGAAGTTGAAAACCGGTATCATCGGCTGCGGAAAGGTCGGCGATTTCCATGCAAAGGCATACGCCCAGCTGGAGAACAGCGAGTTCACTGCCGTGTGTGACGCCGATCTGGAGCGTGCAAAAGCCTTCGCAGAGCGATACAATGTCCACGCCTACTCGGACATTGCGGAGATGATCCAGAAAGAACATCTGGACGTCGTCAGCGTCTGCACCCCGCACCCCATCCACTGCGACCCCGCCGTGACCGCAGCGGAGAACGGCTGCAACGTCCTCATCGAGAAGCCTCTGGCTTCCAGCCTCGCCGACTGCGACCGCATCATCGAGGCTGGCGACAAGAACCACGTCACCATCGGCACGATGGTGCAGCGCCGCTTCTACCGCCCCTGTATGCGCATCCACGAGGCCATCGAGGCCGGCAAGATCGGCAAGCCGGTGCTGGGCATGGTCACCATGCTGGGCTGGCGTGATAAGGCCTACTACGACAGCGACGCATGGCGCGGCACCTGGAAGGGCGAAGGCGGCGGCGTTCTGGTCAACCAGGCCCCCCATCAGCTCGACCTGCTGCTGTGGTACATGGGCGACGTCGATGAAGTATACGGCGTCTGGAAGAATCTGAACCACCCCTACATCGAAGTGGAAGATACCGCCGTGGCCGTCGTCAAATTCAAGAGCGGCGCCGTGGGCAGCATCGTGGTCAGCAACAGCCAGAACCCCGCCCTCTACGGCAAGGTACACATCTTTGGCGAGAACGGTGCAGGCGTGGGCGTCCAGACCGACGGCGGCGCAATGTTCATCGCCGGTATGTCCACCATCACCGAGCCGCCCTACAACGACCTGTGGACCGTTGAGGGCGAGGCCGACAAGCTGGAGGACTGGAAGAAGGGCGACCGCGACTTCTTCAACAGCGTGGACTCCATGTACTACTACCATCAGGAGCAGATCAAGGACTTTCTCCACGCCGTGGAGACCCACACTAAACCCTTGGTGGATGCTCGGGACGGCCGCAAGACCGTGGAGCTGTTCGAGGCCATCTACCGCAGCACCCAGACCAACTCCGTCATCAAATTCCCCATCCGCTGAGATGGGTAAAAAGGAGTGCTGCTTATGAAGACCTCTTATAATGAAGCCTGCGCCCGCGACTGCTCTACTCTGGAAAAGGATCTCGCCCTCTGCGAGAAAGCCGGCTTCGATTACATCGAAATACGACTTGATCTGCTCCGGGGCTGGCTCAAGGAGCACACGGTAGAGCAGCTCAAGGATTTTTTCGGAACGCATCGGCTCAAGCCCCACGCCATCAACGCCGTCTACCTGCATCAGGGGATGCTGCCGGACGAAACGCCCGACTGGGATGACCCCGCCATGCAGGACTTCAAGCTGGCCTGTGAGGTGGGCAGCGCCATCGGCAGCGGCTACGTCATCATCGTGCCGCCCCTCGACCCCAGCGGGGTGTTCACCGGTGATGTGGCCGCCGCAGAGCAGGAGTGCATCCGCATCCTGAAAAAGCTCTCGGCGCTGGCCCGGCCCTACGGCATGAAGCTCTGCTTCGAGCTGGTTGGCCTACGCAAGAGCTGTGTGCGCAGCATCGAGGCCGCCGACCGCATCGTGCGGGCCGTGGACGAGGACAACGCAGGCTTCGTGTTCGATTCCTACAACATCCACCTCAACGGTCACTGCAACGATTTCAGCGCCATCAAAAACGTGCAGCCCGAAAAACTCTTTGCCGTCCACCTGATGAGCGCCGACGACGTCCCCGAAAGCGAGATGGGGCAGGACAAGCGCTGCTTTGCCGGCACCGGCGTCGTGGACACCGACAGCTTTTTGCAGACCCTGAAATGCTGCGGCTACGACGGCATGGTCTCGGTGGAGACCTTCCGCCCCGAATACTGGGCCAAGACCCCTGAGTGGGTCATCGAGAACGCCTATCGTACGACCCGTGAAGCTCTGGAGAAAAATGGTTGTCTCTAATGGTCCGCCCCTGCCCTGAGGGGCAGGTAATATAAATTCAAGCAATAGGAGGAAACACAATGGATGTTACACGATTGCTCATAGCCTTGTTCGTTGGCATGGCCGTATTGATCTTCCTGATCATGAAGACCCGCCTTCACCCGTCCCTGTCGCTGGTGATCTCGGCCTGCGTGGTCGGCATTGTCGGCGGCGTCGAGCTTGCCAGCATCCCTGGCCTCATCACCTCGGGCTTCGGCAACACGCTGGCCGGCATCGGCCTTGTGATCGCCTTTGGCTGTATGATGGGTCAGATCATGGAGGAGTCCAACTCCGCCAAGGTCATGGCACACACCTTCATCAAGGCGCTGCACGGCAAGAATGAGGAGATCGCACTGGCCATTACCGGCTTCCTGGTCTCCATTCCCATCTTCGCCGACTCTGCCCTGATCCTGCTGGCTCCGCTGGTCAAGTCCATTTCTCAGACCAAGAAAAAGTCGCTCACCGGTCTGGCTCTGGCTATGGCCTGCGCCCTCAACATCACCCACGCTTCCGTACCTCCCACGCCCGGTCCTCTGGCCGTCATTGCACAGTTTGGTGACACCATTGATCTGGGCACCTACATCTTGTTCGCCATTGCGATGGGCATCCCCCTGATGGTTCTCATCGGCAACATGAGCCGCATCGTCGGCCGCAAGTGGTACAAGGTCGTGGACGAAAACGGCGAGATCGTTGATGTCGCGCCCGAAAATATCGAGGAATACGTACGCATCTCCTCCCAGGCTACCGTGCCTGAACTGGACCCCAACGAGAGCTATCCCTCCGTCGTCATGTCCTTCGCCCCCATCTTTGTCCCTGTTATCCTCATCCTCGCAAGCACCTTCACCAGCATGATGTACAATGGCGACCCCACCCCGGTCACCGAGATCATCGGCTTCCTGGGCAGCCCCGTCATCGCCATTTCCATCTCCCTGCTGGTGTCCATCTACGGTCTGGCCGGCAACAAGTCCCGTCAGGAGGTTCTGGACTGCCTCGAGCACGGTGTTAAGAGCTGCGGTACCGTCATCCTCATCACCGGCGCAGGCGGCGCATTCGGCAACATCATCAAGTCCAGCGGCATCGGCGACGTCATCGCAAACGGCCTCGCCAGCACCAATATGCCTATCCTGCTTCTCCCCTTCCTGATGGCCGCTATCCTGAAGCTGGTCCTCGGCAGCGGCACTGTTGCTATGACCACCACCGCGACCATCTGCGCACCCATCCTGATGCAGATCCCCGGCGCAAACATGATGTACTGCGCCTACGCAGCCTGCATCGGCTCTCAGGTGTTCTCGCTGCACAACGACAGCTTCTTCTGGGTCCTCACCCGTACCTTTAAGTTTGATAAGCTGGATGTTCAGATCCTCGGCTACGAGGGTATGCAGTTCATCTGGTCCTGGGTTGGCTTTGGCCTGCTGTGCATTGTAAACGCAGTGTTCTAACTGAACAGCAAAAGCCCGGACGCTCTCCGGGCTTTTGCTGCTATAAAAAGGAAAGGATATTACTATGAGATTTGGATGCTGTGGCAGTCTAGTGGCCCAAAATCCCGATAAGACCGGTGTTGAGATTGTTGAAAAAATTGCTCGGTACGGGTATGATTATATTGAGTTGCCGCTGGCCGAAATGATGGAGCTGTCCGACGCCGATTTCGCCGCGCTCTGCAAACGTGTGGAGCGCAGCGGCATCCGGTGCGAGGCGTGCAACAACTTCTTCCCCGGCAGGATTCGCCTTACCGGCCCGGACGTGGACGAGCAGGCCATCCGTGCCTATTACGCCAAAGCGCTGGAGCGCGCCGCCACTCTGGGCGTGAAGTCCATCGTGTTCGGCAGTGCCGGTGCCAAGCGGGTGCCGGAGGGCTTCGATATGGATAGGGCCTACCGGCAGGTGGTGCAGGTGACCCGTGAGACCGGCGAAGCTGCCGCCAAGTACGGCATCACCATCGTCATCGAGCCGGTGCGGATGCCTGACTGCAATATCATCAACACCTTTGCCGAGGGCGTACAGCTGGCAAAGACCGTCGGCCTCGACAACGTAAAGGTGCTCATCGACTTCTACCACATGGTGTGCGAGAAAGAACCCCCCGAAGTACTGCGGAAATACGGCAAAGAGTATCTGCGCCATGTGCATTTCTCCTATCCCAGCATTCCCGAGATCGACGGTGTACGTGACCCGGACAACCTCCGCACCATCTTTGAGGGCGAACTGCACCGCCGGGGCTGGTGGCGCACCTTCCCCTCCTGCCGCGAAGAGTGGGACTACACCGACTTCATCCAGGCGCTGAAGGACTGCGGCTATCAGGGCCGGGTCAGCCTCGAAGCCCCGGTAAACGGATTTCGATCGGCAGGCCCAGGAGGCCCTCGCCTTCATGAAAGCTGAATTTTAACTTCGAAGGAGGTCTTCCCCGTGACAGAACAAACAACGCTTCAGGCCCTCACCCGCCGCCGGATCGCGCTGATCGCGGCTTACGCCGTGACCGTAGCGGCCTACGCCGCAGCGATCCTTCTGATCTTAGTCGATCTGCGCTACGCCGTAGCGGTGGTAAACGTAGCGACGCTTTTCTACCTACTGGTGGTGCGTCGGATGGACAAGCGCTATGAGCTGGCATTCGCCAACGCCAGTATGCGGTACGGCTGCGGCCACTGCCTGCAGGACGTTGCGGTAAAGACCAAAGCACGGGACGCCCTGCGCCACGCGCAGGTAGAGCAGATGAGTCTGCTTCCTACCCGCGAGGCCGGCGGCGTAGCCACCTCGATGGAGATGACAGGCCGGCTGGACGGTCAGAGCGTCAAGGTGTGCGAGGCAGCTTTCTGCTACGACCTGCCGGCCAGCAGCCGTCAGAAAATTGGCCTGAAAAACGGCGTCTGGATGGAGCTTGAGCTTCCCGGCACCGCCGCCCACACCGTTCTGGTGCCTGAGACCGCGCTGGATGAGGCCGTGTGCGCCGGGTACTATGAGGGAAAAGGGCTTCACTCCTTTGCAAAGCCCCCCCGGGGCTGGGCCGTTTTTACGGAGAATGATCTCGACGCGGCCCGTCTTCTGCGCAAGAGCGAGAATCTGCGCCAAAAGCTGGAAGCTTCCCAAAGCAGCATGATCCTCGCCGTGAAGGGCAGCCGTCTGGCGGCCTACAGCTTCCCCCGCAGCCTGAGCTTCACCACCCCGCTGCTGGGCCAGCTGACACAGGAGATCCTCGAGTGGGACCGCCTGCCCGAGCTGAGCTGGCTCGCCGAGCTTTCGGCCATGCTGGGACGTCACACCGCCAAAAGCGGCCAGACCGTCACGCTGAATGCCTCCCCCGTCAGTGACGCCATCTAAAAAGAGAACGAACAACCGATAAAACAAGGAAGACTTTATGGAACTCACTAGTCAAAAAATGCGCAAGCTTGCTCCCGAGCTGGACTCGCTCCGTCTGGGTACCGGCTGGACGCCGGATGAACTTTCCAAGCCTCAGATCATCGTAGAAAGCACCTTTGGCGACAGCCACCCCGGCAGCGGCCATCTGGACAAGCTGGTCAACGCCGCCTGCAAGGGCGCAGCCGAGGCCGGCGGCCACGGCGCCCGGTACTTTGCCACCGACATCTGCGACGGCGAGAGTCAGGGTACCGACGGCATCAACTTCAGCCTCGCCAGCCGCGAGATGATCGCCAACATGATCGAGATCCACGCCAACGCGACCCCCTTTGACGGCGGCGTCTATATTTCCAGCTGCGACAAGGGGATGCCCGCGAACCTCATGGGGCTGGCCCGGGTGAACATCCCCTCGGTGGTGGTCACCGGCGGCACCATGCACGCGGGCCCGGAGCTGCTGACGCTGGAGCAGCTGGGTATGTACAGCGCAAAGTATGAGCGCGGCGAGATCGACGAAGCAAAGCTCAACTGGGCCAAGCAGAACGCCTGCCCCAGCTGCGGCGCCTGCAGCTTCATCGGCACCGCCTCCACCATGCAGATCATGGCTGAGGCTCTGGGTCTGGCCCTGCCGGGCAGCGCCCTGCTGCCGGCCACCAGCCCCGACCTGGTGGAGTACGCCCGCCGGGCCGGCTATCAGGCCGTCGTCCTCGCAAAACAGGGCCTGCGCCCCAGCGACATCGTGACGATGGACAGCTTCGAGAACGCTATCATGGTCCACGCGGCCATCTCCGGCTCCACCAACGCCCTGCTCCATCTGCCTGCCATCGCCCATGAATTTGGCATCTCCATCGACGGCGACACCTTCGACCGTCTCCATCGCGGCGCAAGGTACCTGCTGGACATCCGCCCGGCCGGCCGCTGGCCCGCAGAGTTCTTCTACTATGCCGGCGGCGTGCCTGCCATCATGGAGGAGATCCGGGATGTGCTCCATCTCGACGCCATGACCGTCACCGGCAAGACGCTGGGCGAGAATCTGGACGAGCTGAAGGCGAACGGCTTCTACGAGCACTGCCAGCAGCTGCTGGACGAGGCGAATGCCCGCTGCGGCATCAAGCTGACCCGCGCCGACATCATCCGCCCGGCTTCCGACTCCATCGGCACCGACGGCAGCATCGCCATCCTGAAGGGCAACCTTGCCCCGGAGGGCGCGGTCATCAAACACACCGCCTGCCCCAGAGAGATGTTCCAGGCCGTGCTACGCGCCCGCCCCTTCGACAGCGAAGAGGAGTGTCTGGACGCCGTGCTCCACCACAAGGTGGAAAAGGGCGACGCCGTCTTCATCCGCTACGAAGGCCCTCAGGGCAGCGGCATGCCGGAGATGTTCTACACCAGTGAGGCCATCAGCTCGGACAAGGAGCTGGGCCGCAGCATCGCCCTCATCACGGATGGCCGCTTCTCCGGCGCATCCACCGGCCCCGTCATCGGCCACTGCAGCCCTGAGGCCCAGACCGGCGGCCCTATCGCTCTGGTGGAAGAGGGCGACCTCATCGAGATCGACATCCCCGCCCGCAAGCTGAACATCATCGGCATCAAGGGGGAGCGCAAGCCCCCCGAAGAGATCGACGCCGTGCTGGCCCAGCGCCGCGCTGCATGGAAGCCGAAGCCCCGCCGTTACAAGCGCGGCACCCTGCGGCTGTTCAGTGAGCACGCCGCCAGCCCCATGAAGGGTGCCTACCTCGAGTATAACGACTAAGCTATTTTCTCATTCTCAAAACCTCCTTCCTCTGCTTTGCAGAAAACCGCCCGGACGATGAGCGTCCGGGCGGTTTTCCTTTTATATTCTTTTATTCTTACAGCCCGAACAGCGCCAGCAGGCGGATGAAGAAGCTGCCCCCGCCCATGACCCAAACCTGAAAAACAGCAAGGCCCCGGAGCGATATGCTCCGGGGCCTGCTGTCATTTTTTATGGAAAAAAATCATGCTTTCCGGGGCGCCGCGGCGCTTATTATTTAGCCTCTGCGGTGACTACGATGATGCGCTTTGTTACCTGTTTGCCGTTCTTATCGACCGTCTTGTAAAGTGCAGTACCCATGTAACGGGTGTCTGCAGGCTTTTTACCTTTCAGTTTATCTATATTCAAAGCTCCATCAAATACCTGAGTCATGAACTGAATCGCCTGTCCGCTGACTCCGAACCCATCGGTGTAAGTCGCTCCACACCAGACAAAGTTATTTGCATTTGCGCCGTCCGCATTGATTCCAAGGATCTCTTCAGCTTTCTTAGGCAAGGAGCTGTTCTTTAAATACTCTTCCAGTTCTTTCAGTTCTTCATCGGACAGCGCAGCAATAGCTTTTGCCAGCTCCCGCTCTTTCGCCCGGGGCGTAAAGGTAACGCCCTCCTCTGTAGCCTTAGCCATGTCGTTCATGGCATCTACAATGTCCTTCTCGGTCACAGC
>ENA-OQJN01000709-OQJN01000709.1-human-gut-metagenome-genome-assembly--contig:-NODE-709-length-12216-cov-3.477955_pt1 | contig 12216 bp, 12 predicted proteins | sample MGYA00242610_ERZ504777 | MGnify/ENA primary metagenome ERZ504777 (study PRJEB26092, sample SAMD00036350) | human gut metagenome | host: Homo sapiens | study: EMG produced TPA metagenomics assembly of... | reverse complement strand
CGATAGCCAGAGGTGGTAAGGCCAGGGCTTTCGTGTTTTTCGTTAAAAATCAAATCGATGATGATGGCGACAATGCCGACGCCGACGCCGAATAGGATGTAATTCCAGTCCAGGCTGGCGCTGAAGATACCTTGAGCGATGGTCGTCATCAACGTTGCCTGCGGTGCGGCCAGGGCCTGGGTCGGATCCATGCCGGCACGGGGAAGAGCACCCGTAAAGCCGTAAGCCTGATACAAGAGGTTCAGGACCGGAGCGATGGCGAGAGCGCCGACGACAGAGCCCAAGATGAGGGCGACCTGCTGTTTCCACGGCGTAGCACCGACGATGTAACCGGTCTTGAGGTCCTGCAGGTTATCGTTGGAAATAGCAGCGATGCTGACGATGACGCTGGTAATGAAGATGGCCAGTGCCGTTGCAAACTGCGTACCCTGAAGGGTTTCAAAGATACCGGCTGAAGAGCCGAGGCCGAGGACGACCAGGGACGAGATGATGATGCCAAGGATACCAATCCCGGAGATCGGGCTGGCAGAGGTGCCGATCAAACCGGCCATGTACCCGCAGGCAGCGGCGACGAAGAAGCCCATGAGGATGGCGACTAAGATGCCGATGACGATGAACATGAGGGTGACCGATAAGGACAGACCGGCGTTGCTTACGAAGGAATAGAAGGTGATGAACAGTCCGACCAGGATAGCCAGGAATACGAGGCCGACCGATTTCGGCGTCATATCGATATCCGTATGGTGGAGCATTTTCTTTTCTTCCGTATCGTTGGCGCGAAGGGCGTCAATCGACATTTTAATGCCGTCGACGACCGGTTTAGCCAAGCGGATCAAGGTCCAGACAGCAGCGATACCGATACAACCGGCGCCGATGAAGCGGACTTTCTGAGCCCAGATGGTCTGAGCAAAGGCAGCCGCCGATTGGCCTTCAGCCGGAGTCAGGACCGAGGTCAGGTAGGGAACGAAGACGTACCAGGACAAGAGGGTACCGACTAAGATGGCGATACCGCTGGTGATGCCGATGAGGTAACCGGCACCGAGGAGGGCTGTTGAAAAGCCAAGGGGAATCTGGGTGATGGCTTTTCCGAAGTGGAGCCAGTAGCTGAATTCCGAGGAGAGGACGTGGAAGCCGTTGGAGCAGAGGCTAAAGAGACCAGCCAGTGCCGTACCGCCGACGATGTCTTTCATGCCCGTTTCCTTCTTAGCGCCCGCTTTTCCATCCGCTTCTTCTTGGCGGATTTCACTGCCGACCTTTAAGATTTCAGCAGCAGCCCGGCCTTCCGGGTAGGGCAGGTCGCTGTTGACGACCATTGCACGGCGGAGGGGAATCGTAAATAAGACACCGAGAGAGCCGCCGCAGGCGCAGAGCAGTAACGTTTCCCCGAAGGGGAATCCTTGCCAGTATCCCAGCATGAGCAAGCCCGGCAGAATGAAGATGATTGCAGATAAGGTGCCGGCAGCAGAGGCCTGCGTCTGTACCATGTTGTTTTCCAAGATGTTGGAATCTTTGAACATGCGCAGGATTGCCATGGAGATGACTGCAGCCGGAATGGACGAGGAGAACGTCAGACCGACTTTTAAGCCCAAGTATACGTTGGATGCCGTGAAGATAACGGTAATCAAGGCCCCGAGAATCATCCCGCGGGCGGTTAATTCCGGCATACTTGGGTAGTTCACAGTCAAGTTTGATTGTGGTTTCATAGAAAAACCTCCCAAAGTAAGAATTAATAAGTACAAAAATGTACTATCACAATAACAATTATATTATACTCATTTTTGGTGCATTCGTCATATATCAAAATGTACACTGGAAACGGAAATTAGCTTGCATAATACTTTTTGCAATTGATGATGAACATGATGGAATTGTAGCTTGAAAAGAGCCGCCGTGGTATAATAAAAAGCGATTATACAAGTAGCAAACCACTTTGAAGGGAGCGTTATACTATGCATGATAATGAAATTATTGAAGGGATTATTGCGGAATTTAAAGGCCTGGCCAAGCATCCGCGTCCGTCTCACCATGAAAAAGCCGTCAGCGATTATATTGTAAGCCGTCTCCATGAATTGGGCGTTACCGATGTCATTCAGGATGATGTCTATAATATCGTCGCCAATGTTCCGGCCACCAAGGGCTGTGAATCTTGGCCGCGGACGGTCCTTCAGGGCCATATGGATATGGTCTGCGTCGCCAAACCGGGTGTCGACTTCGACCCCTTGACGAGTGAAATCAAATTAGTCCGCGAAGGAAATATCCTCCGCGCTGACGGTACCAGCCTCGGTGCCGATGACGGCATTGCCGTAGCCTTGTCGCTGTACCTCATCCAGCAGGATATTCAGCACGGACCGCTGCGCCTCATCTTTACCATCGATGAAGAAACGGGCATGACCGGTGCGATGAATTTAGATCCGAAACACGTTCAGGACGTAAAATATATCATCAACTGCGACTCCGAAGATATCGGTATGCTCGGCGTCGGTTCGGCCGGCAGCGTCCATACCCACTTCCATCGCCCCATCCATTGGCAGCAGCCGGCAGGTAAACAGGCGTTTACCATTGAAGCGAAAGACTTCGTCGGCGGCCATTCCGGAGAAACGATCAACCGCGGTAAGAGCAACGCCATTAAGGCTTTGAGTTTAGCCCTGCGCCGAATTGCACAGGCCGGTGTCGCTTATACCCTGGCATCGATCGACGGCGGCGTTGCGGCCAATGCCATTCCGTCTCAGGCCTCGGCTGTCATCGTAACGGCTGATGAAAAAGCAGAAGCAGCCATTAAACAGGCTGTCCAGGAAGAACAGGCTCAGATTGCTGAAGTATATGGCAGTGTGGAAACGAAGGCTCAGTTCATTGTCGAAGGCGCCGACGTACCGGAAAAGACATTCTCGGCAGAAGATACCAAAGCTATCGTAAACCTGCTCAACATCCTTCACTGCGGTGTCTTTGCCATGAATCAGACCTTGCCGAAACTGCCGGATCTGTCGGCCAATATCGGTACCATTCGGACCGAAGCCGATACCGTCGCTATCCAGTACTTCCCGCGGGCATCGTCTGACGGCCGTTTACGTGAATTTGTCCTGTCGCTGCCGGTCTTTGCCGAACTTACGGGCTGCACCCTTGATCTGGCTACGCCGGAACCGGCTTGGGCTGAAAATCCCAAGAGTAAACTGGTCCCCTTGTTTGCCGACGTATATCGTGAAGAAGCCGGCCGGGATCCTCGCATCGAAGCCATGCATGGCGGTCTTGAAACGGGGTACCTGTTCTCTATGAATCAGGACCTCGACATCATTTCCGTCGGGCCGACGACGCATGACATCCACAGCGCCGACGAATCGGTCGAACTCGACACGGTGGCTCTCTTGACTCGTATCGTAGCCAAAGCCTTAGGCAAGCTCGATAAATAATGATTTGATGTAAACTTAAAATAAAGGCACCCGCCTTACCGTGAATGGTGAGGCGGGTGTTTTTATGCGTTTTCCAGATCGTTTAAGGTTTCGCCTAAGGCTTCTACATTGACAGGCAGGCGATTTAACGGGATGGCGCCGTATCCGATGAGAACTTGGTTCTGCGGGCTGTCATCGGGATTGGCCCAGTACGGCTTTAAGGAGTAAACGCCGACTTCGTTTTGGCGGAAGCGGTTTATGATTTCCTCTTCCGTACAGGCCGTATCGATTTCGAGGACGAAGTGCATGCCGCCGCCTCCGCCGCAGATGCGGACCGTTTGGGGAAAGTGAGCTTCCAGATACTGGCGAATGAAGGCGTGCTTTTTGCGGAAATCGTTGCGCAGGGCGTTTACTTGTTTTCGTACTCGCCCCGTTCCATAAAATCGGCCAGGGTAAGCTGCAGCAGTGATGACACGGGGGAGGTGTAGAAGGGATAGGTTTCCGAGAAATGGAAGAAAGATTTGGCGGTACGACGATATATGCCAGGCGGATATCGGGAGCCGTCGTTTTAGAAAAGGTGCCCAGATAAAAGGTACGGCCGGCGGTATCGATGGATTGGAGTGACGGGATGGGCTGTTCTTCATAGCGAAGTTCACTGTCATAATCGTCTTCGAGGATATAGTGACCGCCCATGGCTGCCAGCTCTAATAATTGCAGGCGCTTTTTAATGGGCAAGACCGATCCCATGGGGAATTGGTGGGACGGCGTAATGCTGATGAGGGACGGCGGCAGCCTTCTTAAGGGAGAAAGTTCGATTCCCTGGGGGCCAATGGGAATGTAGTGCATGGCGTATCCCTGATGGGAAAAGACATCACGCGTGCCGCGGTACCCGGGGTTTTCCATAGCAAATTCGTATTCTTGGGGCGGCAGGAACTGGGCAATCAAACTCAGGGAGTGATGGTGGCCGCTGGTGATGATGACTTGTTCCGGGTGGCAGCGAACGCCGCGGAACCGCTTCAGATATTGGCAGAGCTGCTGCCGTAAGATGAGTAATCCTTCAGGGGCTTCATAGAGCAGGCTGCTGCAGTTTTCCCGGTCAGCCAAGGCATTGTTTAAGGAATGACGAAAGGCCCGGTTGCGATAGATATTGCGGTCAATGCCGCCATAGCGGAAGTCATAGTGCGGGGCCCTTTCTTTTTTGCCGGCTCTATTTTTCGTTCTCTTGCTGCTCGCAGGGCTGAGGCGGCAGGGATTCGACGTAGAAGCCGGAACCTTGGGTACTGTAGATGTAGCCTTCGACTTCTAGTTGTCGGTAGGCCGTGATGACCGTGTTGCGGGACAATTCGTATTCCTGGGCCATTTTTCGCGTCGCCGGCAGGATGAAGCCAGTCGGGAGTTCACCGGACAGGATTTGCTGCTTCAAGCCTTCATACAGCTGCGTATAAAGGTTTTTGGAACTCTCTTTATCGATCAGTAACATCATGACCTCCTTAGAAAAAAATTGGATCCATAAAATACACGTGAATTGAATCTTTTTGAGGATCCTTTTTTCTGTTAGTATACAGACATGCAAGAGAGCTTGCAAGACTGGTTTGAATAAAAAGGAGATTACCGCTATGTTCGTAGAAAAATTTTATGATTGCTTGAAACACGATGGAATTGTCGCCGTTGCTACGGCTTCGAAAGATGCCAAGGCTCATGTCGTAAATACGTGGAATAAATACGTCATCGTAACGGATGATGAAAAGCTGCTCATCCCCTGCTACGGTTTCCGCAAGACGGAACGCAATATCGCTGAAAATCCCTATGTCGAAATTACCCTGGGCAGCTCGGACGTTATGGGCTATAAAGGCATGGGAGCCGGCTTTCTCCTCATCGGCACGGCTGAATTCCAGGCCTCGGGTCCGCTCTTTGAAGAAATGCACGATAAATGCGATTTTGCCAACCGGGTCATGGTATTTACGCCGGAAAAATGCACCCAGATGATCTAGCGTAAATGTTGTTTACTCCTCGTTTAGTTGATGGTGTGACTCTATCGGCCAGCGGCGATTCCGTTCGGTTAGCAAGGCATGAAAAATCCCCCAGAAACAGTCCGTCATGCGGAGTGCCTTTGGGGGATTGTTGTTTTTGCAACGGTTTTATGGAATATAATTTGGTATAATAGGACTGAATATATGGAAGGGGGATGGACCATGAATAAGACCCATATTGATGAATTGGTATCGCCCGATTATTTCAATCGGAAAGAGTGTGAAGGCTGCGGCTGCTGTATCAGTATCTGTCCTTACGATGCCTTAGCCATGGAAACCTGTGCCGACGGCATTGAACGGCCTCGTGTCGATATGACCAAGTGCCTTCGCTGCAACCGCTGTGTCGATGCCTGTGAAATTTATAAATGCTACGGCCCGACTTCGGAAGCCATATGAGCGGTCATTAGGAGCGGCCGAATAAATACTTGGTGTCGTAGCTGAGATCCATATACTGGGCAATGGTCTCGTCGTCGAAACCATATTCTTCCGACTTACGAGTCAACTTGCCCCATTTCATCTGCATCTTTTTCTTAGGCGGCAAGGGTTCTTCGTATTCGATGCGAAGTTCCTGCGCTTCCTGGGATCGGTCCTGCACTTTTACGAACAAGCCTTTATCAAAGGTCAGTTCGTATATCTTGCGGAAGGCGTGAGGAAGCTGGAAACCGAAGGGGACGAAGTATTTGTCGATGAAGCCGTTGGCGATGAGAATGGAGCCGCTGTAGTCGATGACGTGTTCGAGGTCATATTTGAGGTCGCCCGCCGGGGAGTGAAAAGATTCCGGCAGGACGCCGTCAATGGCCGGGGGTTCCATGCCGTTGTTGTTGGTCAATAACTTATGGAGGGTCAGCATTTTTTCATCGTTAAATCCGAAAACGGCTGTATATCCGCGCAGGCATGCTTCGTTATACATGATGGGGTGGAGTCCGAATTCTTCGATATTGAAGAATTCATGGACCTTTTCGATGGCGACAATGCTGAGTTTAAACGTGGCAAAATCGAAGCCGTCAAAAAATTGAGCGCGCATGATAAGTCTCCTTATTCGACAAAGATGGGCTTGTTGTTTTCAAAACGGGCAATTCTGGCTAAGGATTCGACGCGGAACCCGGCTTTTTCAAGGGTTTCCCGTCCGGTCTGGAATGTCTTTTCAACGACGATGCCGATGCCTTCAACGGTACAGCCAGCCTGAGCGGCAATCTGCGTAAGGCCGACAGCGGCGGCACCGCTGGCCAGAAAGTCGTCGATGATGACAACAGATTCCCCGGCGTGGAGATAGTCTTTGCAGATCGTTGCCGTGTACTCTTCTTCTTTCGTATAAGAGTAAATCTTGGCCGTATACTGTTCACCCTTGGTGAGCAGTGATTTTTTTTGCGGGCAAAGACGACGGGGCAATTGTTCAGGGCCAGGGATGCCGCATAAGCGACGGCGATTCCTGACGATTCAATGGTGATGATGCGGTCGATGTGAACGTCCTTGAAACGGCGGGCAAATTCCTGACCGACATGGGTGATGAGCGCCGTGTCGATTTGCTGATTTAAAAAGCTGTCGATCTTTAAGATGCGATTATCGATAACCAGACCGTCTTGTAAAATTCGCTGTTTCAATTCTTCCATTACTTCCGAGTCCTCCCTGGTGATGAGAAATGGTCAACCTTGTCTACTATAATAGTACTAGTCTAATACGATTCCCTAGACAAGTCAACAAAATTCTAAGTTTACTTATGGTTTTAAAACGGGTATACTAAGGTTGTCTATTGATAAGTATCTATCTTTGAGGGAGGTTATGACATGCAGTCTATTCGACGTTTGTATGTTGCCAAGAAAGGTATTTTTGCTGATGAGGCAAAGCGATTACTCACTGATTTACAGGAAAACCTGTTGATAAAAGGGTTAACTGATATTCACATTTTCCACCGCTACGACGTATCCGGTCTCGACGATGCGGCTTTTGAAGCGGCTAAAAATATGATTTTCTCGGAACCGCCTGTCGATGCCGTTTACGATACATTGCCAACCCGTGAAGGGGACACGGTGCTGGCCGTCGAATACCTGCCCGGTCAATATGACCAGCGTGCCGATTCGGCCGTGCAGTGCCTGCAGATGCTGACCATGAAAAATGACAGCCTGGTCCGGACGGCTCAGGTCATCGTCCTGTCCGGTGACTTGTCGGGTACAGATATTACGGCCATCAAGAATTACTGCATCAACCCGGTGGAAGCCCGCGAAGCTTCTTTGGAACCGGCCACGTCGTTGGAACTGGCTTGGGAAAAACCGGCCGACGTCCCGACGGTAGAAGGTTTTATTTCCATGGATGATGCGGCTTTGACCGACCTCTCGTCGCAAATGGGCCTGGCTATGAGCTTCGATGATTTGAAATTCGTTCAGACTTACTTCCGCGATGAAGAAAAACGGAATCCGACGATTACCGAAATCCGGGTCATCGATACATACTGGTCGGACCACTGCCGTCACACGACCTTTATGACTGAACTGACCGATGTCTCTTTTGAAAAAGGAACCTTTACGGCTCCCATACAGCGAGCTTATGAATCGTATAAGACGACGCGGAAAAACCTGAACCGCAAGAAACCTCAAACCCTCATGGATATGGCAACCATTGCCGTCAAGGAATTGAAAGCTGCCGGTAAACTCGACAACCTCGACGAATCGGAAGAAATCAATGCCTGCACGATCATCATCCCCGTCGATGTCGATGGCGTAGAAGAAGAATGGCTGCTCTTATTTAAAAACGAAACTCATAACCACCCGACTGAAATCGAACCGTTCGGCGGCGCTGCTACCTGCCTGGGCGGTTGTATTCGCGACCCCTTGAGCGGCCGCTCTTATGTATACCAGGCCATGCGCGTAACCGGTGCCGGCGACCCGCGTCAGGTCGTTCAAGATACGCTCGTTGGTAAACTGCCTCAGCGCAAGCTTACGACCGGTGCAGCCAAAGGCTACAGCTCCTATGGCAACCAGATCGGCCTTGCAACGGGTGAAGTCAAGGAATACTATAATCCCGGATTCGTCGCCAAGCGAATGGAAATCGGTGCCGTCCTCGGGGCTGCTCCGCGGCAGAATGTCGTTCGTGAAGAACCCCTTCCCGGCGATATCATCATCCTCCTCGGCGGCAAGACCGGCCGCGACGGCTGCGGCGGTGCTACGGGCTCTTCGAAGAAACATACCGTTGAATCGCTGGAAACCTGCGGGGCTGAAGTCCAGAAGGGGAATGCCCTGACGGAACGAAAAATCCAGCGCATGTTCCGCCGTCAGGAAGTTACGACCCTCATCAAGCGCTGCAACGACTTTGGTGCCGGCGGCGTCTCGGTCGCTATCGGCGAATTGACAGACGGCCTCGACATCAACCTCGACAAAGTCCCTAAGAAATACGAAGGCCTCGACGGAACGGAATTGGCCATTTCTGAATCTCAGGAACGAATGGCTGTCGTCGTTGCCCCGGAAAATGTCGATAAATTCATGAACTACGCCGCCGAAGAAAATTTGGAAGCGACGATCGTTGCCGTGGCTACGGATACCAAACGACTGGTCATGCATTGGCGCGACCAGAACGTCGTCAATATCACCCGAGCCTTCCTCGATACGAACGGCGTCACCCAGCGTCGCAAGGCTCTGGTCACGGCACCGGAAGATACCGATTTCTTCAAGGCTGCGGCCGTAAATGACGTTGCCAAGACCTGGCTCGATACGATGGGGACCTTAAACATCGCTTCGGAACAAGGCCTTGCGGAACGCTTCGACAGCACCATCGGGGCCCGCACGGTTCTCATGCCCTTTGGTGGCAAATATCAGAAGACTCCGGTCGAAGGGATGGTCGCGAAGATTCCCGTAGAACACGGCAATACGACGACGGCCAGCATTTTCACTCACGGCTACGATCCGGACCTGGCTATTTGGAGCCCCTTCCACGGTGCCCTCTATGCCGTCATCCAGTCCATTGCTAAACTGGTGGCCCTCGGCGGTGACCGTAAAAAAGTGTACCTTACGATGCAGGAATTCTTCCAGAGCCTGGGCCAGAATGAAACGGCCTGGGGCCAGCCAGTCAGTGCCCTCCTCGGTGCCTTCGTCGCCCAGCAGGTCATGGAAGTGGCTGCCATCGGCGGGAAAGACAGCATGAGCGGTACCTTTGAAAACCTTACCGTTCCGCCGACCCTCGTTTCCTTTGCCATTGCTCCGGAACACACGGATCATATCGTTTCGCCGGAATTTAAGACGGCTGGCGATGCCGTCCTCCTCTTCGACCTGCCTCGTGACGGCGAAGGGATGCCGGACTTCGATACCTTTAAGCAACACTGCGATTTCCTCCATCAGGCTGTCGTCGACGGTAAGGTCAAAGCCATGCATGCCGTCGGCCAAGGCGGTATCGCTGCTGCGGTTGCTCAGATGGCCTTTGGTAACGGTATCGGCTTTGACATCGATGCAGACTTTGCCGTACAGGAACTGTTTAACCTCCGTTACGGCGCCCTCTTGGTGGAAACGGACAGCGAAACGGCTGCCGCATGGGTTAAACGCGATCAGGTCAGCCTGGTCGGTAAGACGGCCGACGCGGCCAATATCTCCGTTGCTGGCGTAAAAATCGCTTTGAGTGACCTTCAGGATGCTTGGGAAAAACCGCTGAATCAGATTTTCCCGATTAAAGATAAGGATGGAGAAGGCGACGCCGAACTGCCCTTGTTTACGACCTATGGTCCTCGCCGTAGCGAAAGCTTTGGCGCTCCTCGCGTCTTCATCCCTGTTTGCCCGGGGACGAACTGCGAATACGACTCGGCTGCTGCCTTTGAACGGGCCGGTGCAACGACGGACGTCATGGTCCTTCGCAACAATACGCCGAAGGACTTGGCAGAATCGATTGAAGAAATGGCCAAACGCATGGCTAAGGCGCAGATCATCATGTTCCCCGGCGGCTTCAGTGCCGGCGACGAACCGGAAGGTTCCGGGAAATTCATTGCAACCTTGTTCCGCAACCCCGTTTTGTCCGAAGCCCTCGAAAGCCTCTTGTATCAGCGCGACGGCTTAGCTCTCGGCATCTGCAACGGGTTCCAGGCTCTGATTAAGCTGGGCCTCCTGCCTTACGGCAAGATTCAGCCGTTGAAGGCTGACAGCCCGACCTTGACTTACAACTCCATCGGCCGTCATCTGTCGCGCATGGTCGACACCAAAGTCGTTTCGGTCATGAGCCCCTGGTTCAGCAGCTGCCAAGCCGGCGACATCCACACCGTCGCTATTTCTCACGGCGAAGGCCGCTTTATTGCGACGCCGGAACAGATTCGAGAACTCGCCGCCAAAGGTCAGATTGCAACGCAGTACGTCGACCTCTCCGGCAAGGCTTCGAATGAAAGCGAATACAACCCGAACCAGTCGATCCTGGCCGTGGAAGGCATTACCAGCCCCGATGGCCGTGTCCTCGGGAAGATGGCCCATACGGAACGCTTCAGCGCCGACGATATCTTTAAGAATATCGATGGGAATAAGCTCCAGCCGATCTTCACATCCGGTGTAAACTACTTTAAATAAATAAAGGCATATGAAGGCAGTCTTTCCTGCATTCCAGGGCAGAAAGACTGTCTTTTTCTTGCATTCCTACGAGGCTTATGATATAATTAAAAAGCTTGATTTGTGTCAAGCTCCTAACCCTTCTGCGGGAAGGGTCATATGTCCAAAAGAGGAGGTGATTTCGTGAACAAGTACGAAGTCATGTTTATTGCACGACCGGTCGAAGAAGCAGAAGTAGATCCCATCGTTGAATTGGTATCGAACCTTCTTACCAAGAACGGCTGCAGTATCGAAAAGGTAGATCGTTGGGGGAAACGCCATCTGGCATACCCTGTTAAGAAACAGGCTGATGGCTACTACGTTCTGATTAACTTTGAAGGCGAACCTGAAGTCATCAAAGAAATCGACCGTGTCATCAAGATCCACGATACTATTCTGAAACACTTGATCGTCAAGATCGACGAATAACCGGAGGCGCAAAGGTATGAACTCAGTACAATTATTAGGGAATCTGGCTCGAGACCCGGAAATCCGTTTCACGAAAACCGGACGGGCTGTCGCTATGTTTACCGTTGCCTGCACGCGGTCGTATGTTCCGACCGGCAGTTCAGAACCGCGGGAATTAACTGATTTTATTCCTTGTGTTGCTTGGGGTAATTTGGCGGAAAACTGTGGCAATAACTTGACCAAAGGCAGCCGTGTATTCGTTCAGGGCCGGATCTCTGTTCGTTCTTATGACGGACAGGATGGTCAGAAACGGTATCGCACGGAAGTTGTCTGCGACTTTGTTGCCCAGACAATGGGATCCGATCATCAGCAAGCTGCTGCTCCGGCACAGCCTGCCAATGTATCGCAGCCGAAACCGGCTGCTGCCGGCGCCGGCTTCGACAGCATGGGCTCCAGCACGGATGAAGAAATCCCATTCTAAAAGGTCAGACACGCCCCTTCTAATTCTTGAAGGAGGAAACTATACATGAGAAGAGATCGCTCGAGAAAACCGAGAAGAAAAGTATGCAGCTTCTGCGTTGATCATGCTGAACTGATCGATTACAAAGATACTGCAAAGCTTCGCCGTTTCACAACAGAACGCGGTAAAATCTTGCCGCGCCGTATTTCCGGCGTTTGCGCTAAACATCAGCGTAAACTGACTGTTGCTATCAAACGCGCACGTGCTATCGCACTCTTGCCGTACACGGCTGAATAATATAAAAGACTGTCGCTGAGCGACAGTCTTTTTTTTACGCTTAAATTTTATTGCCGTTTACATAACGGGCGATGATGTTGCGGTCGTCGCCG
>ENA-OQJN01000707-OQJN01000707.1-human-gut-metagenome-genome-assembly--contig:-NODE-707-length-12253-cov-2.482022_pt1 | contig 12253 bp, 12 predicted proteins | sample MGYA00242610_ERZ504777 | MGnify/ENA primary metagenome ERZ504777 (study PRJEB26092, sample SAMD00036350) | human gut metagenome | host: Homo sapiens | study: EMG produced TPA metagenomics assembly of... | reverse complement strand
CCATGACCAAGGCGAGTACCGAGTACCCTACTTTTATAAATTGTACGGAACCTTGGCCGGGTGAGCGTAATTTCGGGGAGCGGGTACGAGGTTTCTCCACGGATATCGTGACAGATAAGGCGATCCGTTGGATGAAAGAGGCCGATAAGGACCGGCCTTTCATGATGTGTTGTCATTTCAAGGCTACACACGAACCTTGGGATTTTCCAGAACGGATGAGGCATTTGTATGACGGCGTTGTTTTCCCGGAACCGGAGAACTTATTTGATTGGGGGCCGGAGACGAATGGACGTACTTTCTCCGGACAGCCTTTGGAGGAGTTGGCCCGTCGTTGGGACGTGGCGTCGCAAGACCCTGATAAATGGTGGTGCCGGTATCCGGAGTTGCCTTTTACGACGAAGGGGATGCATCGATCTGCCGCCCGTAGCGCCGCTTACCAGAAATTGGTGCGCGACTATCTGCGTTGCGGGGCTACGATCGACGATAATATCGGGAAGTTATTGAAAGCGCTGGACGATATGGGAATCGCCGATAATACGATCGTGGTGTACGTATCCGACCAAGGTTATTTCTTAGGAGAGCATGGTTTCTTCGATAAGCGTATGATGTATGAGGAGTCTCTACGTATGCCTTTCGTGATCCGTTACCCGAAAGAGATCCCGGCGGGGACCCGCAATAAGGATATGATCTTGAACGTGGATTTTGCCTCTTTGCTGGCGGATTACGCAGGCGTGAAGACCCCGAATGAATCGCAGGGCCATAGTTTTCGCGATAATCTGAAAGGAAATACCCCAAAGGATTGGCGTAAGGAGATGTATTATCGTTATTGGACCCAACATTCGAACCGTCCGGCCCATATGGGTATCCGTAATGAGCGGTATAAACTGATGTTTTTCTATGGCGACCGTCTGAATATGACTGGTTCGGAGGATAAGACCACGACACCAGCATGGGAGTTTTACGACCTTCAATCCGATCCTCGTGAGAATCACAACGCTTATAACGATCCCCAATACGCCAAGATCATCCGGCAAATGAAGGAGGAGATGCTGAAGCTGCGGAAAGATGTTAAGGATGAGGACACGAATACCCCTAAAATGAAGGAGATTATGGATACCTATTATTGGTAAAAAGAAAACGGAGGGAGACGTAGCGTGCTGCGTCGCCTATCCTTTGTAATAGAAGTCCACGCTAGCAACCGAGAGGGAGTGCGGTATGTTATAAAGCATGTATTTCTAGAAAGAAGAAGGAATTTGTTCTTTTGTGAAAAAGAAGTCTTATGTTTGTGCACGATATGAAAAACAGGGTTTATATGGCCCCGTTATCAGTAAAAAACCAGCCTTGACATGAATACAAACAGAGATAAGGCTGTCTCTTTTGGGCGGGACGGCGGAGATGTCCGCCGTCCCGTTTTTTTGTCAATGAGCCAGAGCCGTATGTTACATCCGTTCCAGCTCCGGGGGAGCCAGAGCGGAATATCGCCCGCTGGCTGTGTGAATAACGACAAGCTGCGTCTTTCCGGATACCTATTCGTTAAATCATAAGCCTCTATCACGCATTCCAAAGCGCAAGCGTTTTGCTGCCGAGTTTTCCTTGTGGAAAGGGCCGTACCAATAACAACCGAAGCTTTTGGATGTGGGATCATAATCTTTTGTGATGATGGATTCCGCATTTTTCAAGATGAAATCTTTATAAGCCGGATTCTTTGTCACTTCATACAGGAAGGCTAAATGACGGATGAAGATACCCTTAAATTGGACACCGTCGTTGCTATCATCGATCTCGGGCTTCATTTCACGGAGAATACCCTCGTCAGTTATCAATTGTGTGGTGATGGTAGCGTCGGCGATCTTTTCCGCTAGTTCCAAATAAGATTTATCGTTGGTTTGGAGATACATCTCGGCTAAGACAGCGATGGCTACGCCTTGGTTATAGGTGTAGTGGGCATTTCGGTTGGGGGTACAATCGTCTTTGGTACCGTCTTCGATTTGGTAGATGTTCGTATTGATCATGCCGGTTCGCATATACCAATCTACGTTCTTCTTGAACCAGTCGAGGTATGCCGGATTCTGGGTCGCTTTATATAAACGGATCGCCGTAAGGGAGAATAAGTTGTTGGCAATCGAGTTCTTGTAATGCAGTGGATTCTTCTTCCAGAAAATGCCGCCTCCGCAAGCGTCGCTCCAGCCGGTTGTCATATCATCGAATATGATCTCGGCCATATCTAGGTACTTTTTCTCTCCGGTCAGTTTGGAGGCCTCGATCCATGCCAATGCCCACCAACCCTCGTCATCGTAATAATCGTTGATGAAGTTGTCGCAATAACGGGGAGTACCGGTTGAGTCTACGCCTACTTGGTAATGACGGGCTTTCTCGAATACATCCTCTATGACAGAAGGGATGGCCGGATCTTTGGTTACGGCACCGTAGCGAATGGTGGCGGTTAATACGTTCGCCGAGTTCCACCAGCCTGCTGTTTCCCAGATACCGGTCGTGTCGTTTCTCCAGCTTAGGGAGGTTTGTACGCATTCTCGCATCTTTCCTTCAAAAGGGGAAAGTTTGCTACAGGATAGCATGAAAAATACAAGCAATACGCTTGTCAGGAAATGTTTGTACATACGTATTTATTAAAATAAGATTAGATTAAGCTACAAAGATAAATGATCTTTTTGAACTTTATTTAAACTTTGTACCTTTGTCTGACGGAATCTAAGATACTTCAATATTAATCATAAAAGAAAAACACGGTAAGATGAAAAAGCAAATCTTATTTATTTGTTGTGCGGTAATCGCATACTGCCTGAGCGCCTGTAATACGGCACCTCAGCAAGTGCCTTTGAAAGAGAAGAATCTGCCAAAGCATGTAATCTTGATTGGTTTCGACGGCTTGAGCGCCCATTGCTTGAATAATGGGGCGGATATGCCTACTTTCCGTAAGATGATGGCGGAAGGTGCTTCCACGTTAGAGAATCGTTCGATCCTGCCTTCGTCGAGTGCTTGTAATTGGGCTTCCATGTTTATGGGAGCAGGACCGGAGTTGCACGGATATACGGAGTGGGGATCTCGTACGCCGGAGCTTCCTTCCCGTGTCGTGAATAGCGACAACCGTTTCCCGAATATCTTCGGCATGTACCGGGATAAGGCTCCCGAGGCTGAGATTGGCTATATCTATGAGTGGGAAGGCATGAATTATCTGGTGGATACCTTGGCCATGAGCTTCCGTAAGCATGCCCCGATGTCGGCTGAGAACCCGAACGGATGTACCCCGGTAGCCGTTCAGTATATCAAGGAGAAGAAGCCGAACCTTTGCGCGATTATATACGATCAGCCGGATGGTACCGGACATGGCAAGGGATGGAGTTCCCCGGAGTATTTCGCCATGGTGAATCATTTGGACAGTTGCTTGACGCAAGTGATGGACGCCGTTCGTGAGGCGGGTATCATGGATGATACGGTGGTTATACTGACGGCCGACCACGGCGGTATCGAGACCGGTCACGGTGGCAAGACGATGAACGAGATGCAAACCCCGATCGTTTTCTATGGAAAGAACGTAAAGAAAGGCTTCAAGATCCCGGAGAGCACGATGGTATATGATATCGCCGGTACGATGGCTTACCTATTGGACGTACCGCAGCCGCAGGTGTGGATCGCCCGTCCGATATTATCAGCTTTCGAGGATAATTAAAAACATAGATCATGAAGAAAGTTATTTATTCTTTATTTTCTTTTTTGCGCCGTATTAACCTTACAGGCGGAGACAATGGTGGTTGCCACCTATAATTTGCGTAACGCCAACGGCGGCGATTCCACGAACGGTAACGGTTGGGGACAACGCTATCCCTACATCGCCCAGATCGTACAATTTCACGGGTTCGATATCTTTGGTACCCAAGAGGGCAAATATCCGCAATTGCAGGACTTGAGGCAAGCCATGCCCGGATATGATTATATCGGTGTGGGACGTGACGATGGTAAGCGGGCGGGAGAGCATTCGGCTATCTTTTACCGCACGGACAAGTTCGAGGTTTTGGAGCATGGCGATTTCTGGCTATCCGAGATCACCGACCGTCCGAATAAGGGCTGGGATGCCGTCCTTCCCCGTATCTGTACGTGGGGTGAGTTCCGGGATAAGCAAACCGGTTTCACTTTCTTGTTCTTCAACCTTCACATGGACCATGTAGGCGTACAGGCACGTGCCGAGAGCGCCAAGCTGATCTTGGAGAAGATCAAGGAGTTCCCCAAGAAACTTCCCGCTATCCTTACCGGCGATTTCAACGTGGACCAAACAAGTGAGTCCTATCAGTTGTTAGATGGTTCCGGTATCATGCGTGACTCTTATGAGATCGCTGATTTCCGCTATGCCCCGAATGGTACCTTCAACGGTTTCCATCCGGACCGCAAGACCGATAGCCGTATCGACCACCTTTTTCTTACGAAAGAATTTGAGGTGAAGAAGTATGGAATCTTAACGGATACTTATCGCTCCGAGGCGAAAGAAAGCGCCCGGAAGGAGCAAAACGGTAATTTCCCGAAAGAGGTGTCATTGAGTAAATATGAGGCCCGTACCCCTTCCGACCACTTTCCCGTAATGATCGTTGTGGAAGTAAAAGACTGAGGTTTTAGAAAAATTGGTTATTATTAACCCCGTAATCTTTATCAAATTTGTTTAGATCTTGTTATATAATCAGAATATTGACTAAAACGATCTAAACAAATTTGGTATGATACGTAAATTATTGATTCGTGATTTGACTCTTCGCGATGGTCAGCAATCGGCATTCGCTACAAGAATGTCTCAAGCGCAAATAGACCGTGTACTTCCTTACTACAAAGACGCAGGCTTTTATGCCATGGAAGTATGGGGTGGGGCGGTTCCCGATTCCGTGATGCGTTATTTAGGTGAGAATCCGTGGGATCGTTTAGAGCTCATCAAAGAGAAAATAGGAAATTCCTCCAAGTTATCCGCTCTTTCCCGTGGGCGTAATTTATTCGGTTATAATCCTTATCCCGACGAGATTATAGAAGGCTTTTGCCGGAACTCGATTCGTTCTGGTATCGATATCATGCGTATTTTCGATGCTTTGAACGACGTGGATAACGTGAAATCCACGATCCGTTATGTGAAGAAATTCGGGGGAAAGGCTGACTGTGCCATCTGTTATACGATAGATCCTCACCATTCCCCGGTAGAACGTATAAAAGCCGCCTTGCATGGACGGCCCTTGCATAAGCCTGTTTTTACGAATGAGTATTTCTTAAACAAGGCCCTTCAACTGGAGTCGCTGGGCGCTGATATGATCACCCTGAAGGATATGAGTGGTTTGATACCTCCGGCTCGTACGGCGGAATTGGTGCGATTGTTCAAGAAGAGCCTGAAGGTACCGGTGGATTTCCATACGCATTGTACGCCCGGTTACGGATTGGCGTCGGTCGTATCCGCCATTATCAATGGGGTGGACATCGTTGATACGAATATCTGGAACTTCGCCGGAGGACCGGCCGCTCCTGCCGTGGAGCTGGTCTATATCTTCTGCAAGAAATTGGGTATCGAGCTGGATCTTGATATGGACGCGATCGCTAAGATCAACAAGGAGTTATTGACGATCCGCAAGGAGCTTTCCGCGTTCGATACCGCGAAGAAATTCCCGAGGCCCTTTAATCCCGTAGAGGATAGTTTCCCCGCCGAGATCGACCGCTTCTTCAACGATGCCATCGAGGCCGCCCGGAAAGATAAGGAGGACGATTTGCTGCTTTATTGCCGTGCGATCGAGGAGTATTTTGATTTCCCCGAGCCGAACGAGTTGGTGAAAAAAGCGCAGATCCCGGGAGGTATGTATACGAATATGGTTGCCCAGTTGAAGCAATTGGGGCAGATCGACTTGTTGGAGAAGGCGATGTCGCTCATTCCGCAAGTACGGATGGATGCCGGCTTGCCTCCGTTGGTGACGCCTACGAGCCAGATTATCGGGGCGCAAGCGGTTTCCTGTGCGCTGGATGAGCTGAAAGGCCGCCCGATGTATAGTAATCCTTCCAACCAGTTTATCGCCTTGGTAAAAGGAGAGTATGGCAAGACGCCGATTCCGGTAGATCCGGCGTTCCGGTTGAAAATCACCGGCGTACAAAATGAGGTGCCTTACGACGGTTCCCATTACGTGATGCAAGAGAATCCTGTATTGGAGGATTTGGATGTGTTATTGGCTGAGAATGAGAAAGAAATACTGTTGCTGGAGTTATTCCCGACGGTAGCCCGTACATTTTTAACTAAATGGAAAGAACAAAAAGCGAGATCGAATGTTTAATAGTAGAAAGTCTTCAAATTTGGCATCCGTCATCTATTATATGTACGTTGCCGTTTAAACGGTGATACGAAAAGGCTCTCCGAATGGTAAGCGAACCATGGGAGAGCCTTCTTTATTTTATAAAGTGACTTTTTCGCGGACTTTACAAAGGGATCTTGTCTATACGACGTTGGTGGCGACCACCCTCAAAAGGTGTATCCAAGAATATGTCAACGATTTTCTTAGCCTCTTCCTTGCTGATAAAACGACCGGGCATTGATAACACGTTCGCGTCGTTATGCTCACGTGCCAGTTTCGCGATATCCTCTAGCCAGCATAAGGCGGCACGGACACCCCGATGTTTGTTCAAGGTCATACTAATGCCATTCCCTGTACCGCAGACAGCTATTCCCGGATAAACCTCACCAGCTTCTACGGCCTTGCCCATCAGATGGGCGAAATCCGGATAATCGCAACTGTCAGAGGAATAAGTTCCAAAATCTTTATAAGACAATCCCCTTTCATCGAGGATTGTCTTTATATATTCTTTTAACTCAAAACCAGCGTGATCGCTACACAAACCTACTATACCCATCTTTATGCTAATAATTCTTTTACTTGGTTATAAACGTTCTTAGCCGTGAAACCTAATTTCTCGTCCAATACTTTGTAAGGGGCGGAGAAACCGAAGGATTCAAGTCCCCATACCTTGCCGTTAGGACCTACCAACCCTTCCAGATTAACCGGAAGACCAGCGGTTAAGCCGAAAATCTTGCTTCCTGCGGGAAGAATGGATTCTTGGTATTCTTTGCTTTGTGAACGGAATAGACCTTCGGAAGGTACGGAAACGATACGAACCTTTATGCCATCGGCACGAAGCAGGGCGGCGCCCTCGACCAAAGTCGATACCTCGGAACCGGAAGCCAAAAGAATTACATCCGCATTAGCGTCTTCATTGACGATATAGGCACCCTTTTCCGCTTGCAAAGCCTCTTGATAGCGGTTTTCCTTAGCGGGAAGATCTGTGATATTCTGACGAGAAAGAATCAATGCGGTAGGAGTGTAAACGTTCTCCATCGCTAGTTTCCATGCGACTGTTGTCTCCACAACGTCTGCCGGACGAAGTACCAACATGGAGTTGTGTCCCTTATGATTCTTCAATTTCTCTAATAAACGAACTTGAGCTTCTTGCTCTACCGGCTCGTGCGTAGGTCCGTCTTCTCCAACACGGAAAGCGTCGTGTGTCCAGATGAACTTAACGGGCTGCTCCATCAATGCGGCCATACGTAACGCAGGCTTCATGTAATCGGAGAATACGAAGAAGGTACCGCAAGCGGCGATCACGCCACCATGTAAAGACATACCGATACAGATACAAGCCATAGAAAGCTCGGCTACACCCGCTTGGAAGAAAGCTCCGCTAAAGTCGCCTTTCACGAAAGCATGAGTCTTTTTCTAAGAAGCCGTCTGTCTTATCGGAATTGGAAGGTCGGCGGAAGCTACGATCATGTTTTCTACATGGGTAGCAAGCACACCTAATACGGTAGCGGAAGCGGCACGGGTCGCTTGGTTCGCTTTCTGCTCGATTGCGGCCCAGTCGATTTTAGGAGCCTTACCGGAGAACCATTGCTCCATCTTAGCCGCTAAGTCCGGGTGAGCTTTCGCCCAGAGGTCTTTCACGGCGTAACGCTCGGCGACGATTACTTCCAGTTCTTTCGCACGTTTGGCATATAATTCGGCTACCTCAGGAAGGATTGCGAACGGATGTTCCGGATCGCCTCCTAGGTTCTTGATCGTATCTGCGATGGAAGCTCCTGCCGCGGATAAAGGTTGTCCGTGAGTAGATACCTTATTCTCGTAACAGCTGTTATCAGCGCCGACAGCACCTTTCCCCATAACGGTGTTACCGATGATCAAAGTCGGTTTGGAGATCTCTGCCTTAGCCTCTTTTAAAGCCTTGCGGATCTCGTTTACGTCGTTACCGTTTATTTGAATGACTTTCCAGCCCCAAGCCTCGTATTTCATGGCTACGTTCTCCGCATCGACGTCTTCTACCTTGGTAGATAGCTGCACGTTGTTAGCGTCGTAGAACATGATCAAGTTATCCAGTCCTAAAGTTCCGGCGATACGTCCGGCACCTTGGGAGATTTCCTCTTGGATACCTCCATCGGAAATATATGCGTAAATAGTCTGGTTCATTACTTCCTCACCCAGACGTGCTTTCAAGAATTTAGCCGCGATAGCCGCACCTACCGCATAAGTATGTCCTTGTCCCAGCGGGCCGGACGTGTTTTCGATACCACGCATAACGTCTACCTCAGGATGTCCCGGAGTAACGCTTCCCCATTGGCGGAACTGTTGAAGTTCATCCAATGTGAATTTGCCGCTTAAAGCCAGTACGGAATAAAGCATCGGAGACATATGCCCCGGGTCAAGGTAAGAAACGATCGCGTCCTTCCCATTTGGGATTCTTGGGATCGTATATTAAGAACTCTGAGAACAGTACGTTAACAAAGTCTGCACCACCCAATAGCGCCACCCGGGTGCCCGGAGTTCGCTTTCTCCACCATTGACGCAGCCAGTATACGGATGTTATCAGCTGCTTTGTTCATTACTTGAATATCGTTCATTTTATCAGATGAATTATTTATTTGACTGCAAAGATAATCAAACTCTTTGTAAGAGCCGTTATATCAATCAAACAATTCCTTTTCGGTAAAGGTTCCTATCTTCTTATATTTTTGATAAATTGAGAGATATTTAAGATAGCCCGCTGAGCGCCTTATTCTTGCGGGTATACATCATTCGGATTAGAGCGAGAAGTCAAAACCCTGTTCAACCCATTTGTTGTATTTTTTCTCGTTGAATTTGTAGAGGAAAGCTCCTCGTTTAGAACTTTTCTTGTCTTTGATATCCAGTTTTTCCAAAATATCCATGGCGTTTAGCTTTTTGCGGAAGTTTCGTTTGTCTAAAAGGGTTTGGTAGATGGCCTCATACAATGTCTGTAGTTGGGGCAAGGTAAATTGCTCGGGAAGCAAATTGAAACCGATAGGGCGGCTTGCCGCTTTCTTTTTAAGGACGGACAACGTATCGTTTATCATTTGGTTATGGTCGAAAATCAAGTCGGGAAGCTCGGATATCTTGGTCCAAGTAGCGTTATGGCTTTCCAATATCTCGGGACTAAAATCATTCATATTCACCAAGGAATAGTAAGCTACGGAGATAACCCGCTCCCCTAGGTCACGCGATACATCTCCGTAAGCCCCTATTTGTTCCATAAAAAGATGCTCGATGCCCGTGCAATCGGTTAATACCCGTGATGCTGCTTCATCCACGCTTTCCCCGGATTTCACGAAGCCTCCCATAAGAGACCACTGTCCTTTCATCGGCTCGAACGAACGTTTGTATAATAAAACATTCAACTCCTTATTGTTAAACCCTAGAATGATACAATCTACGGCAACATAGAATTTTACTTCGTCTTGATAAAAAGCTGCTGACATCGTTTTATGGATTTTAAAGATTAACAGAGCTTGCGTGCTCCGTCGCTGATTACTACATTATATAATTTAGGTTCACGGCCAAACTTCTCTTTATAAGCGGAGAAGGCTTTCTTCACGAAATCGTCGTACAACTCATCCTTAACCAAGTTGATCGTACAACCGCCGAATCCTCCACCCATGACACGAGAACCCGTTACACCACATTCCTTGGCGATATCGTTCAAGAAATCCAGTTCCTCGCAGCTAACTTCATAAAGCTTGCTCATACCTTGATGCGTGCCGTACATCTTTTCGCCGACAGTCTCATAGTCGCCTTTCTCCAAAGCGGCACATACGTCGAGTACACGTTGGATTTCCTCGATAACATATTCGGCACGCATGTAATCCTCTGCGCTGACATCCGCTTTTACCTCGTTCAGCATCTCCATCGTAGCGTCACGTAAGAACTCTACTTCCGGATGGTTGCGGCGAATGGCGGCTACCACGTTCTCGCAGGATTTACGGCGTTTGTTGTAGGCTGAGGATGCCAACTCATGCTTAACGACCGAATCCAATAACACGAGTTTGTAACCAACCGGATTAAACGGATAATATTTATATTCCAAAGAACGGCAATCCAAGCGGATCAAACTTCCGGCCTTGCCGAATACGGAAGCGAATTGGTCCATGATACCGCAATTCACGCCACAATAATTATGTTCTGTAGCTTGACCGATCTTAGCCAACTCGAATTTATCGATATTCAATGAGAATAAGTCATTCAATGCGAAAGCATAAGTACTTTCCAATGCGGCGGAAGAAGACATTCCAGCGCCCAGAGGTACGTCTCCAGCGAATACGGTATCGAAACCTTGGATATTACCACCTCGTTTAATAATCTCCCGGCATACGCCAAAGATATATCTTGCCCAGCTTGCGGAAGGAGCGTCCTCCTCGGTCAAGCCAAATTCAGCGTAATCATTTAAGTCGATGGAGAACGCCCGGACTTTGCCCGTCCCATTCGGTTTGATCTCGGCGATCATCCCTTTATCTACAGCACCCGGAAAAACGAAACCTCCATTATAATCAGTGTGTTCACCGATCAAGTTAATACGTCCCGGGGATGTGTATAAGCTACCTTCGGTATTAAATAACTCTTTAAATTTAGTTCTGATTTTTTGTTGCATGATACTTAATTTGATTAAGGTAAATAATTGAATAAACAAGAAGAAATTACCCATTCAGATAACTCTGCCGGATAATTTCTTCTTTATCATATTATGTCCTGTCCTTATTATTCAACAGGAATGTCTTTGTTTACGTTCTTGCTACCGATCAAAGCGTAATATAGCAAATATGCCAATCCTAGGAATACCACCCAAAAGCTAGTAATGAAACCGCCAGCGTCGGCTACAGCTCCTTGGATCAACGGAAGAATACCTCCACCGCAAACCATCACCATGAAGATACCGGAAGCGGCTGCCGTATATTTACCTAAACCTTCTACTGCCAAGTTGAAGATACCACCCCACATGATAGATGTACAGAGTCCGCAAAGTGCGAAGAACATGATTCCTACAGGTACTGTTTCCATACCGAAACCGATGCTGGCACCTCCTTTAAATACAGGCATAGCTACTGTTGTTGCGCTGGGGGCAAACATACCGATCAGCAAGAATATCAAAGCCAGTGAAGAAACGACTGTCAACTGAGTTTTACTTGAGAATTTAGCTCCCAAAGCACCACCGCACAGACGACCGATCATCATCAGGAACCAGTAAGTACCTACGATTGAACCTGCCATAGCTGTATCCATACCGAAACCTTTGGCACCGGCTGCATCAGGTGAAGTAGTCAGGAACAGGTTGATAAAGTTAGGAATACCTACTTCCACACCTACGTATACGAAAATGGCAACTGTTCCCAAAACGAAGTGACGGAATGAAAGCGGACTGTGAGTGTCTTTTACTTTATGATCACTGGCGCTTTCTTTGTGAGGTTCGGGGATGTCCATGATAGCCAACACGATGAATACGACAGCAAAGATACCCATAGCAATGAACAATGCCGGATTAGCGTCACTGATACGTGTGTCCTGGCTGATAGTACCGATCAGGTAACCACCCAATACCGGAACGATTGTAGCTGAAATAGAGTTCAGAGAACCACCGAACTGAATTAATTGATTACCTTTCTTACCGCCACCTGCAAGTGTATTCAGCAATGGGTTTACTACTGCATTTAACATACACATAGAGAAACCTGAACAAAAGCACCTGTCAGATAGATCCAAATACAGTCAGTTCACCGGGCTGGTAGTCCATCTGTCCCGAAAGCACCTGAATGCCGACTCCGATAAATCCTACTGCTACGGCAGTAAGGGCTGTCTTTTTGTAACCGATTCTTTTGAGCATCATACCTGCCGGGAGTCCCATAAAGGCATAAGCTATGAAGTTGGCTGCATTACCCAGCTGCGTCATCCAGTTGGCA
>ENA-OQJN01000706-OQJN01000706.1-human-gut-metagenome-genome-assembly--contig:-NODE-706-length-12253-cov-3.209220_pt1 | contig 12253 bp, 9 predicted proteins | sample MGYA00242610_ERZ504777 | MGnify/ENA primary metagenome ERZ504777 (study PRJEB26092, sample SAMD00036350) | human gut metagenome | host: Homo sapiens | study: EMG produced TPA metagenomics assembly of... | reverse complement strand
TCTTTGATGGGAAACGCTACAGCTCGTTTTTTCAATGAAAAAGGACCTGATGCTTTGAAAGGCACATCGGTTTACAAGGAAGAGCTGCAGCAGGAAAGATGCATTGTCTTTTCCGGCAATGCAACAGAGGCTATAAATGTTTTTCCAACCAAAGTAAATGTATCTGTCGCAGCCTCATTGGCTTCCGTAGGACCGGACAATATGCAGGTATCCATACAGTCCACCCCTGGATTTACAGGTGATACTCAAAAAGTGGAAATCAAAAATGAACAAGTACACGCAGTAGTAGAAGTGTACAGTGCTACATCAGAGATTGCAGGATGGTCTGTAGTAAACACCCTGCTCAATATCACTTCACCCATTGTATTCTGACAAATTGGCCAGCACCTTCTCGCTCAGGCGGTCAAACGCCTGACGAGTACGGCCGGTTGATACTTGCATACAACGCACATGCGGATGGGTAAGCAATGCCGTACTCCCCAATGCTCCTAATGTATCACAAAAACAAAGATTATCTTCCTCCAACCATCGGGTAAACGAAGATTCGTCCCACGCAGGTGACAATCCTGTGTTAAATAGTATCTTTCTATTTCCAAGTGCCTTGAACTCCTCCTCATGCAACAAACCGTATTCTTATTCAAGCAACAGCATACCACTTCACTCCATGTCAAAAGTTCATTCAAAGGCATAAACGATAACCCTTCGCACCGGCTTCTTTTTTTTCACTACGGGCATAATAAGCTATATCCGCACCAAAAAACTTCATTGCATCCGCTATCATACCACCAGATTTTCCTAAGCCTACAATACCCACTTTCAAGCCGGTAATCTCCCGGGGAATCCCTTCCCACGGCTTCTGACCAAATCCATGAAGACAACGCACCAGTTCGCTGACTACATATTCTATTACCCCTTCGTCACCATAGTCACGAATACCCGTCACCGTAATACCGCGTTCATTAGCATAACGGATATCCACATTCGCACTTTCGGGAGAATATAGTGAACAACACATACCGATATACCGGACATTCGGACATCTCTCTAAAATATACCGGTTTATTTGTGATGTATAACTTAACAATACAGCATCCGCATCTCCGATCCGAGCAATAATCTCATTATCTCCCGCTGGAATATCAGAGTACATAACAACCTCATCTGCAAAAGAATATTAACGTTTTTTCTGCTGACAGAACCAAACTGACTAGGTTCTATTGCTACTAAGTTTCTAGAAACATTAGTTATTTTTAATTTGATTAGGTAAAGATAAGTAAAAAATGCGGCAAAGAGTACTTTTTTCATCCAAGTATTGTTTATTTTTGCATACCAAAACGAAAAAATTAAAAGAATAATGGGAGCAGGAAAATGGATTGGTGGTATTCTAGGATTCATGACTATGGGACCACTGGGAGCTTTGGCCGGATTTGCCTTAGGCTCATTGCTGGATGGAAACAACGGACTTTTTGGCAATACATACGAAAAAGGACAGGTGGAAGCTGGAAACTATGATGAAGGCCAGCGGAATAGTTTTTTATTTTCCATGTTGGTTATGGCGTCTTACATCATCCGTGCAGACGGACGCATCATGCACAGCGAAATGGAATATGTACGCCAATTCTTAAGAATGAATTTCGGCGAAGAGGCAGTCATCCAAGGAGAACAGATTTTGCTGAATCTTTTTGAACAGCGCAAACAGATGGAGCGTCAAAATCCGATGGCATTTAAAAATACCAAAACATGGTCCAAAACGGCCGATAGCCTTGACGCCGTGATTGGCTGCGGTGTGACCTGGATTGCCGGAAATAACGGTAATGTCCGCATCCGGTACTACTTCTAAAATAGCTTCCAAAATAGCAGCCAACATGGCTTCATCACCTGCATTACCGAACCCGTAATAACCGGAGATAACAAGTCTAGTCATTAGCTACCTCCCGTTTACGAGCCCATGTAACCACATAAGCTAAGAAGCGGAATACTAAAATTGCCACAACGCCGAAAACAACGCCTAACCAAAGGCCGTCATAACCGCGTGCAATGGACATCATAACCGGCGTCCGCAAATGACAGAAGGTTTCCACCATGGATCCGATACCGATAACCCCGGCAATCGTAAATAAGAAATGTAAAACCATAGGCCAACGACGCAAGAGGGCAAAAGATGCCAACATCAAAGCGGGATGACCGATTAAAAATTCTTTTTCACGAGGACGAGCATATAATGTATTTTCTAAGAAACGGCGTAAGGCAATTTCAAAGCCCGGCACCGGCACACCGGCTGTATGACCGCTGCGGCCCACAAAGACCCAGCCAACCACGCCAAGCATAGCAAAAATAGCAATCATATAAACCTTAACGTCCAAGGTCAAGAAAGATTTCATAAAGCTTCGGCATTCAGACCAGGAATCAATCGTACGGCCTTGCCAAAGCGGAAATCGCTGTAAATAAGCAATCGCGGTCAATATAATCGGTGCTACGAATACTAATTTAACACCGCGGAATAAAGCAAATTCCATGAAGAAACGGGTATTACCGAGCATAGCGGCAATCATAATACCACCGATAGCCGCAATAAGAGCAGCCCCTACCAGGTAAACCGCCGCCTCCAATGTAGCACGCCAAGGTCCTACAGCCGGTCCGTCAGCCCGACGTACCCAACAATCCATAATGAGGATAATGGCCACAACCGGTGCCGCAATCGCTGTGCTTAAGGCCCAAATTTGAGTGATTAAAGTACCACCCGTTACTGTATAAAGTACTACTGTAATTAACAGCAACGTAAAGTTTAATACTAACTGACGGTGCTTACGCATCGGCAAGAGTAAATTAACCATAAAGGTAAAGAGGGCCACGGCACCGGCCATGGTCAACACAACTGCGATTGGTCCCGGTGTATATGGCGGATAAATAGAAGCACGACCAAAGGTAAAGCCGCGATCTTCCAGTTTCTCTTTAAGCGATTTCATGTACGTAATACTTGATTCTAAGGCCGTCTTATTATCGCTGCCTTCTTCATAAATCGGCAATAAGTTAAAGCGAATATTACGTTCAATATCACTGATATAAAAACGTTGCGCCACTTCTTCAGGTGGTAATTTTTTGAACTCGTCCTTAGCAATTGTATATAAGCGACCAACACTGTATTCATCGGCTACGGCTAAGTCATTGTTAAAACCGACCTGATTTTCATATTGCAATTGATTTACCGCTTCAATCCCTACAACCGGAATACGCAAATTATGCAAATATTCATTAGTAAGGCCGATAAAATTAGGATAGCCTAACGCTTCCTTGCCTACAAAAACCATGCCCGTTACATTAGGTATACCATCCAAACGACTAAACACGAGGTCAACATTTTCACGGGTAACCTGTTTAAAGTTAGTAGGACGTACAATAACGTCAAAGCCCTGACGGCTTACTTCTTCGGCCTGTAAACGGGAGATGCTTAAATTCATATCCATCAATGCTTCGTACGGCTGTGACAACGCCAAAACAGGACCGCGGTTGGAGTACATAACCCCTACTTTATCTTTACCTAAGCGTTGAACCAAATCTTCGTGAATTTCTTTGAAGTAGCCTTCCTTACCGGGCGCCGCTACGATATAGGTGTAACCCGGCTGCGGTTGTGGTCCATAGAACTGCATAATAGCCGCATCTTCACCATGATAGACTAAAATCTCACCGGCATCACGAGCCTTGGTAAGTGTACGGTCATAAATGGCCATCCCTGTAACGCCTGCATCTTTTAAGGCTTTTAAGGCGTCAGCCGTACTTCGCTTTTCAAAAGAAGAAGCTCTCAATACAGCATCATAGTCGACTATATTTTCGATCTGATTTTGGGCTTCTTCCACTTGATGACGCTGTTGCACCAGGAATAATCCGGCCAACAAACCGATAATAATAATCGCAATAAGGACTAAAGAATGTTTTCTCTTTTTTCTATTAGTTTCCTTCACAGTAACACCTTTCTTACTTACTTATCGGATTGACAAACAAATGAAGTTCTCCATTTTCTGTTTCAATACGATCGGCTTTTACAGGAATTGGGAATTCCGCAAAGTCATAAATAGTAATCTGTTTTAATACGGAAGCATTTAACCCACCGATACCGGCGCCGTTAATTTCAAAGCGCTGCGGCGAGAATACGAGGGCATTGTTTTTGATTTCCAAGTTGCCTTTAATGCTGGCAGTGCCACGCACAAAGCCCATGTCCACCGACCCGACTACTTCAATACCGTCAGAATTAATCACTACATCTTGAATGGTTAGACCTTTTACAGCTTGTTCCATGAAGTCTTTCAAGTCAGAAGCTGTAACAGTACCTTCGATTTCACCTTTGCCCATTTGCTGAATTTCCATGGTCTGGTTCATAAATAAAGCGATAGGACTGAATTCTAAATTATTTACATCCATATGAACATCGGCAAAATTTAAATTGCCTAATTTTACATTTTCCAAAACACCACGCATAACATCTACGCGACCGCCAACCATGGCAATAGCCGGTGAAGATTCAATGCGTAAGGAAATTGTTTCAGGATGTAATTTATTGTTAATTTCCTGTTCCAGTTTGTTAGCCACAAAACTCGGCAAAAAGAATTGTGCCGCTACTACAATAGCTACTATGACAACAACTAAAAAGGCGATAAACTTTTTCATTTCTGTAATCGTCTCCTATATTTTCAAATTAGCTTCTTTCTTCAAATACCCTTCCATAAAGGCATCCAAATTACCGTCCATAACGGATTGAATATTCCCTGTTTCTACACCGGTACGATGGTCTTTGACCAAATTGTACGGATGGAATACGTAAGAACGAATCTGGCTGCCCCATTCAATAGCTTGATAGGTCCCGCCGATCTTTTCTTTTAATTCCGCTTGTTTTTCCTAATTCCAGTTCAAACAATTTGGCACGCAACAGTTTTAACGCTTGTTCACGGTTTTGAATCTGTGAACGTTCACTCTGACATTGGACTACTACGCCCGTCGGAATGTGGGTCATACGAATGGCGGAGTCAGTTTTATTGATATGCTGACCACCGGCACCGCTGGCGCGATAGGTATCGACACGTACATCCTTCATATCCAGATGAATATCTACGGTATCATCAATTTCCGGCATTACATCAACGGCCGCAAAGGATGTATGGCGTCGTGCATTCGCATCGAACGGCGAAATACGAACCAAACGATGTACCCCTTTTTCAGACTTCAAATAGCCGAAAGCATTTTCCCCTTTAATGAGGAAAGTGGCACTTTTTATACCCGCTTCATCACCGGGCTGTTCATCCATCATGGTAATGGCAAAGCCGTGTTGCTCGGCCCAACGCAAGTACATACGAATCAGCATGGATACCCAGTCTTGAGCTTCCGTACCGCCCGCACCGGCGTGGAAAGTTAAAATGGCATTATTTGTATCATATTCACCGCTAAGTAACAATAATACTTCACGCCGTTCCACTTCTTCCGTAATGTGTTCAACCTGAGTCTTAAGTTCTGCTTCCATGGATGTATCCTGCTCATCGATGGCCATATCAAGCATAAGCTTTAAGTCTTCAATCTCTCCGACTAATGCTTTATAACCTTCTACGGCATCTTTAAGCTGGGTTGCTTCTTGGGAAATTTCTTTTGCCGATTCCGGATCATTCCAAAATTCAGGGTCACTCATTTTAACATCTAACGTAAATATACGATCTTCCTTCTGAGCGATGTTAAAGTGAATCCCTCATTCCATAAATACGCTCCTCTAAATTGTCAATAGGGCCTTTTAAATCCTCTAACAATCTATTCACCTCTTTCTGATAATACTACTGAAAAGCAGAAAATGGCCGCGCCGAAAATAACTCCCGGCAACGAACCATTCTGCGTGTTCTAATCTACATTTTGTGGTTCCAACACATCATCATGATGGGTTTGCGCATTGGCCAGGGGATCTGCAGCTGATTCTTCTTCAATCACATTGTCATTCAATTCGATACGAATGCGATAGAGATACATAATCGTATCTTCCTGAATGGCTTCAATCATAGCTTCAAACATATCATACGCTTCAAATTTGTATTCAACAAGCGGATTTTTCTGACCGTATGCACGAAGGCCGATACCTTCACGGAGCATATCCATGGAATCCAAATGTTCCATCCATTTGCTGTCCACAACTTTAAGCATAACTGCTTTTTCGAGTTCACGCATATTGGCTTCGCCAATGAGTTGTTCTCGTTTATCATATTCTTCATGCGCAATAGCAAGCAAACGTTCTTGCAATTCACCGCGGCCCAAATCTTCCATTTCAGCCACCGTAAACTGTCCCGGTTCTAAGAAGAAAAGTTCTAAATGTTTTAATAGACCTTCATAATCCCATTCTTCCGGATATAATTTTTCATCGGCATATTGATTCATAGCTTTAATTACTAAGGAATCAACCATTTCCATGATGGTGTCACGCAACGATTCATTGCCCAAGATTTTGCGGCGTTGATCATAAAGAACTTCACGCTGCTGATTCATAACATCGTCATATTCCAAAATATATTTACGAATATTAAAGTTATGATTTTCTACTTTCTTCTGAGCACGTTCAATGGATTTAGTAATCAAGGAATGTTCAATCGGTTCATCCTCTTCCATACCAAGTTTATCCATCATACCGGAAATATTATCGGCCCCGAAAATACGCATCAAGTCGTCTTCCAAGGATAAGAAGAACTGACTGGAGCCCGGATCGCCCTGACGACCCGAACGACCGCGCAACTGGTTGTCGATACGGCGACTTTCATGACGTTCGGTACCCAAAATATGGAGACCGCCAAGTTCAGCCACACCTTCGCCTAAAGAAATAATCTGTACCGCGACCGGCCATGTTAGTGGCAATCGTTACCATACCGCGCTGACCGGCATTGGCTACGATTTCCGCTTCTTTTTCATGGTGTTTAGCATTCAACACATTATGTGGTACGCCACTCTTAAGAAGCATATCACTTAACTGTTCCGATTGTGTAATCGAAGTAGTACCTACCAATACAGGCTGACCTTTTTTATGGCGTTCTACCACATCTTTAACAACCGCTTTATATTTTGCCTTCTTAGTTTTAAAAATTAAGTCCGGCAAATCTTTACGAAGTAAAGGTTTATTTGGTGGAATTTCATATACTTCCAAACCGTAAATATTGTTAAATTCCTGTTCTTCCGTTTTAGCTGTACCGGTCATGCCCGCTAATTTCTCATACATACGGAAGTAGTTCTGGAACGTAATGGATGCCAAAGTCTGGCTTTCACGTTCAACTTTAAGACCTTCTTTGGCTTCAATGGCCTGATGCAAACCGTCGGAATAACGACGACCGAACATCAAACGACCGGTAAATTCATCAACGATAACAACCTGGCCGTCTTTAACTACATAATCCTTATCGCGATGCATCATGGCATAAGCACGTAAAGAGGCATTTAACAAGTGATTCAACTCCAAGTTGGCCGAATCGTATAAGTTTTCGATTTTAAGCATTTTTTCAACTTTGGCAATACCCGATTCAGTCGGTGCGATTGTTTTTTGCTTTTCATCAATCGTATAATCTTCACCGGCTACCAATTGCGGTACGACTTTTGCCAACGTATAATAGCTGTCCGTAGAGCGTTCACCGGGACCGGAAATGATGAGCGGTGTACGGGCTTCATCGATGAGGATGGAGTCAACTTCATCGACGATGGCATAGTTCAACGGACGCTGTACCATCTGTTCGGCATGAATAACCATGTTATCACGCAAATAGTCGAACCCGAATTCATTATTGGTGCCGTACGTAATATCGGAAGCATAAGCCAATTTACGTTGATTGTAATCGAGATTGGCTACAATAAGACCAACACTCAAACCAAGGGCACGATACAATTTACCCATCCACTCGCTGTCACGTTTTGCCAAATAGTCATTGACCGTAACAACATGCACACCTTTACCGGTTAAGGCATTTAAATACACCGGCAACGTAGCTACCAAGGTCTTACCTTCACCGGTACGCATTTCTGCGATGTTACCGCGATGCAAAGTAATGCCACCGATAAGCTGTACGTCAAAATGGCGCATGCCGAGCACGCGCTTCGAAGCTTCACGAACGACCGCAAATGCTTCCGGTAAAATATCATCCAATGTTTCACCGTCAGCCAGTCGTTTCTTAAATTCTTGTGTCTTAGCAGCTAATGAACTGTCACTTAAACCGCTAAGACTCGGCTCTAAGCCATTAATTTCATCTACAATGGCACGCATCTTTTTTATTTCGCGTGCGCTGTTATTACCAATTAATCTTTGTATAAAACCAAACAAATATCTCAACTCCTTAGGTCTGTATATTCTCTTATATACATATTCAATTAATTATATCACAAAGTTTCTAAAAAACCAAAATATACAGTTTAAGTAATAAGCTTTTTACATATTATATACGGAAGTGTGACTGATTTTATACAAAATATGTATTTCCCGTTTTTGGGTTACTAACTGAAAATCGTTATCTTAAAGCCGGCTATGTGCAAATACCAAAAATGACCCCTTCTATGTTGAAGGGGTCATTAACGCATTCTTATTTGTTGTCAGCGTTTTCAGGTACATACCATAAACCGTTGTTATGGGTTTTCATGTATTCTTTGAATTCAGGCGAATTATACGCATCCTTCATATCTTTAGCCCATTGGGTATCTTTATTCTTATCCAATACAACGAGCTGTAAGAGTAAGTATGGTAAAATGTCTTCTTTCATCAAAGCAGTAGAAGGATCGATTTTAGCATTGTACACAATAGAACCGGTGATTACGATGTACGCAAAGTCGGTACGAACCGATGGAATTGTTAAGGACTTCATTTCTACAAAGTTAAGATTGTATGGGTTTTCCACAATATCTGCTTTAGTTACAGTGGCCAAATCTTTATTCGGATCTAATTTGATAAGGCCTGCTTTTTGAAGTAATGCATAGGCACGTGCCGTATTGGACGCATCATTCGGAACAGCGATAGTATCACCGTTAGCTACTTGGCTAAGCTGAGTTTTAGCGCCCGGATAGATACCGGCCGGTACTGTAGGAATCGGAGTTAACGCTACCAAATGACCACCTTGTTTTTCATTGAAGTTATTCATATACGCTGTATGCTGTTCAACGTTAAAATCTACTTCGCCGTCATTCAAAGCTACGTCAGCCTGTACTAAATCGGACATATCGCGAGCCGTAATCTTGTAACCTTTCTTTTCCATAATCGGTTTAACAGCTTGTTCAAAGAGTTCCGAGTACGGTCCCTGAGATTTACTGAAAACTAAATCCTTTTTGTCACCTGCTGCGGAGTCATTACCGCAACCGGCCAATAACACGGCGCCTAACACGGTAGCCGCCAACAACACACCAATCTTCTTAAAACGTTTGAAATTCATAATACCCCTACTTTCTTTCTCAATGATTGCGCATTTTAAATGCAAAATGATTACCCACAGTTTGAATAATCTGAACAAAATAACAAGCACAACAACAGTAAACAACATGAGCGGGAATTTAGACGTTCGTACCCGTACGTGAGCGCCAAATCACCGACCCCACCGGCCCCGATAGCTCCGGCCATTGCCGTTGCCCCGATAAGCCCGATTGTACCGGTTGTAACCGATAAAATTAAGGATGCTTTTGCTTCCGGCAAAATAAAATGCCAAACAATCTCAAAATGAGAGGCACCCATGGCCTGCGCCGCTTCGATTATGCCCTTATCCACATCAAGCAGTGAATTTTCAAAGAGACGCGTCAAGTACGGCGCAATGAAAATAACGAGAGGCACTAAGGCCGCCGTCGTCCCGATACGCGTACCAATTAACAATTTAGTCAGCGGCAAAATAAACACCATCAAAATGATGAACGGCACACTGCGAATAATATTAACTACCGTATTCACTACGGCAAAGACGTAATTATTTCTTAAAATACCGTCCTTATTGGTCAGTACTAAAATGACTGCCAAAATAAGACCGATAATCGACCCGATGATTAGTGACACGAATACCATGTACAACGTCTCTTGGGCCGCCAGGATAATTTGCTCGTTCGGTACTCCCAAATCCGGCATCATAATGTAATCACCTCACATTCCAGTCCTGCATCACACATATATTTCTTGGCTGCGTCCAAATCTGCCGCAGCACCGACCACTTGTAAAATAAAGATGCCCAGAGCCGAATCTTGCAATTGGTTAACCGACGCAAATACGATATTCGTTTCCACGTTGAACTTGCGATTTACTTCATAGATAACATTTTTAGTTACTGCGTCACCTAAGAAGCGTAATTTCACCAGTTCATATGGTCTTGTATCCGCTTTTAACTGCGCCACCACATTGTCCGGAATGCGTTCCGGAATAACGGTCTGTACGAAACGTTTTGTCATGCTCTGCGTTGGATGACTGAACACATCAAGGACAGTGCCCATTTCTACAACACGACCATGCTCCATAACGGCTACGCGATTACAAATTTCCTGGATTACATTAATTTCATGCGTTACCAACAAAATAGTTATATTAAATTCTTTGTTAATTCGTTTTAACAACTTTAAAATTTGTTCTGTCGTTTCCGGGTCCAAAGCGCTGGTCGCTTCGTCACAAAGCAATATAGACGGATTTGTCGCCAGTGCGCGAGCGATACCGACACGCTGTTTTTGCCCGCCCGATAATTGAGTCGGATACGCATTGGCTCGGTCCGGTAAGTTAACGAATTCCAATAACTCTTTGACTCTTTTCTCAATCACATCTTCCGCCACTTTATTCAAACGAAGCGGAATCGCAATATTATCAAAAACCGTTTTCGAGTTCAACAAGTTAAAAGATTGGAATATCATGCCAATCCCCTTACGAACTTTACGAAGTTCATTGTGAGATAATTCATTAATATTCACACCGTCGATTAAGACTTCACCGGCAGTCGGCTCTTCCAAAGCATTAACCATGCGCAGCAACGTCGATTTGCCGGCACCACTGAAGCCTACAATACCAAAGATATCTCCATCCTGAACCGTCAGCGATACATCTTGCAAAGCCTTAACATGTTACTTTTTGATGATAAACTCTTTGTCAATATGCCTAAGTTCAATCATAAATCCCCCTATTGTATAAAAAGGGCCTACCGCCTCCATGACAGAGGCGGTGGCCCGCGGTTCCACTCTGTTTACAACAGCATACTCACAGATGGATAGGCTGTTGCACTCAAATACTATAACGGCAGTTCACCGTGAAAACCTACTGATATTTCAGTTCTCCCGCTCACAAAGGCATTCAGTCCAACTACATCGTAATAAACTCTCAACCTAGGTTTATCTCTCTGTTCGGTTCATTGAACGTACTTGTTTTGTTCATTGCGTTTTATATACTCTTTTATGTTTTAGTATAATTCTCATCGATTTTTTAAAACATATCATTATGATAGGTTTTAACTACTTTTTTGTCAAGGACAAAATAAATCCATACTATTACTAAAAATTTCTATATATATAATAATAGCAAAGATTCGCTAAAAATCCAACAGCATCATGAACATTTTACCAAACTGTCTATATATTACTAACGATCCACTGCATAGTATAAAAATTTAAACATAATCAGTGTTATAAAAAAGCTGTAGCAGATTATGTACTCACAATCTGCTACAGCTGCTATATATTCAGTTATCTAAACGTCCTACGGTATTCTCCCTTCGGAGTAGCCTTTAAAGCTCCGGCTCAATTAACCCATAGGAACCGTTTTTACGACGGTACACTACGTTCATAACTTCTGTTTCTGCATTGTAGAACATAAAGAAGTCATGACCAACCAAATTCATTTGCATAATGGCTTCTTCCACACTCATAGGTCGAATCGCAAAATGTTTGCGGCGAACTATGCTGATTTCTTCTTCCTGAACAGGAACTTCCGGAACATATGCATCCGGTTTGAAGCCTGCTTCTTTCTTGAAGCGCCGTGCCAAACGAGTTTTATATTTATGAATTTGACGAACAATTTTATCGACTACTAAATCAATAGCCGCATACATATCTGTATTCGATGCAACCCCGCGAAGAACAATCCCTTCAACGAAACAGGTGAGTTCAACTACGCGATTTTCTTTTTCTACTGAGAGCACAGCTTGTACATCAAATGGTGCATCAAAATAACGAGCAAGTTTATCTACACGTTTTTCCAAATACTCGCGGAGAGCTGCTGTTACTTCTAAATTCTTACCTCTTACTGTTACTTTCA